>OBLT010000112.1_pt1 | contig 60171 bp, 49 predicted proteins | sample 1518721 | NCBI WGS metagenome assembly OBLT01 (sample SAMEA3539307, study PRJEB22396) | soil metagenome | biome: tundra; feature: field; material: soil | place: USA | collected 2010-05 | depth 0.15 m | reverse complement strand
CCGCTTGCAGCCATTTACCCACTTCGGGGATGGGGTCGTGCATTCGTCGCTGAAGGTCGGCTTTCACCTCGTTCAGCTTCGCCTGCAACCTCTTGCGTATCGTTTGCCGCAACACCGTATACATTCCATTGCTTCTCTTCTTTACGCAGATATGCGTAAAGCCAAGAAAGTTGAATGTCTCCGGCTTCCCTTCTCCACGCTTTTGCCGGTTGTTGATCGCAAACGGACCGAACTCCAGCAGCCGCGTTTTCTCGGGATGCAGTTCCAGGTGGAACTTCCTCATTCGTTCGGTGAGTTCCGCCCGAAACTGATCGGCATCCGCTTTGCTGTTAAATCCAACCACGATGTCATCCGCGTATCGCACCACGATCAGATCGCCGTGTGCACGCTTCTGACGCCACGCTTGGACCCACAGGTCGAATACGTAATGAAGATAGACGTTCGCCAAAAGCGGCGAGGCACTTCCGCCCTGGGGCGTCCCTTCCTCCGTCCGTATTCGTTTCCCATCCTCCAGCACGCCGGCTCTCAACCATTTCTGGATAAGCCGCACGACGCGCCGGTCTGCTATCCGGTGCTCGACGAACTTCACAAGCCATTCGTGGGAAAGCCCATCGAAAAAGCCTTTGATGTCCAGATCAAGCACCCAGTTCACTTTCCTCGTCAGCAGTCCCGTATAGAGAGCATCCAGCGCTTGATGCTGGCTGCGCCCTGGCCGGAACCCATACGAAAAACCGAGAAAGTCCGTTTCGTAGATAGCGTTCAGCACCTCGACCGCCGCGCGCTGGACGATTTTGTCTTCCAGCGCCGGGACTCCGAGCGGTCTTTGCCGCGTCGGGATAGAACGCAGGCGCTGTATCGGTGGGCAGCGGGGAGTGGCCGTTACCGGCTCCTCGTCGGATCACGCCGGTGTCTCATTCCGCGCCTCGATCAGTTTCCTACGTCCCCCCGTTTCATCCCGGACGGCGGGTTTTCCCCGATCCGGTTGGGGACAGCAGCTTTCCCCTTGGAGCCTTCCCATATTGATAGCGGGAAGCCCGCCGCACTTCGCCCCCGCAACTTGCAAGTGTGGATGTGCCGGCACGGCCCGCCCGGCTTGCGCGCATTCCTGCGGCGGCAATCCTTGCACCGGCACGTCAATCACCTACTCGCACATCATAATCGGCGAGGTGGTGGAAAATCAGCCCGCCACGTTTAGCGTTGTCGCGCCAAATGGAACCGCGCTTGCCGGATTCGTGGTGGATTTTGATAACGGCCAGCACGTGACGACCGACGATCACGGATTCGCGACGTTCACGCCCACGGGTCATACAGATTTGAACGCGAAAATTTCCGACATTTGCTCGACGCGCGTCCACGTCCTGACTTCCGATGACGCCGCCAAGCTACCTCCGAGCGTGCCTCACTTCGCGATGGCTGGCAATCAGTTGAGCGTTTCGCGGCCCGGATTGTTTGACGGCGTCGCCAGCAACACGCGTGCTTCCATCGGCGACACGCAATACAATGTGATGTCTGAAGCGCCGGGTCAGGCCATCCTGAAGGTCCCTTCCGAAACGCCGCTCGGCTCTTCTCAACTCCACATCGAAGATAACGGCCAGAAACTCGATCAGCCCATCAGCGTGATTCGTTTCTCGCTTCATGCGGACGCAACCACCCTAACCCGCAATCAAACGACTAAGGGCAGCGCGATCATTGAAGGGGCCGATCCGTCTCTGGTTGGAGGACTCATCCACATCAATAATCTTTCTCCCGAGACGATTAAACTTCAGGCCGCAGGCGGCAGTGACACGATCACAAAACGCATCGAGCCCAACATGATTAAGAATGGACGCATCGAAATCCCCATGACGATTCACGCCAGTCAGGGCGGAGGGTTCCTCATCGTCGGCGGTGTGTACGATTCGACGGCGCGGGCCGCCAAGTGCAGTTGCGGGTGCGGCGGCACGCCTCGTCCGGCATGCGCGCATTCCTGCGGTGGCACTCCCTGCACGGGGAGTTGAGTTGCTGCATTATTCTGCCGCTGCTGGTTAAGAAGGGGGAACCGCCGCTCGCGGGTGCGTTTCCCGGTGGGGGGCGAGCGGCGGCGGGGGAAAGATCAACTCATTCGCGTCATTATTTTCCCTGCACAATCACCTTCGCCGTCATGCGCGGGTGAATCGAGCAGTAGTAGTCGAAAGTGCCGGCCTTATCGAACGTGAAAGAAAACTTCTCGTCCGTATCCAGCACGGGCGAAGCAAAAGCTTTCGCTGTGCTGACTACGTTGTGTGGCACATCATCTTTATTCGTCCACGTAATTTTCGTTCCCACAGGAACCGTTATGCTCGCCGGCGAAAAACTGAAGTTGTCGATGAAAACTTCATTCGTGCCTGGCTTCTCGGCGCCAGCCATCTTTCCCTTGTCCGCCGACATTTTCATGTCCTTATCGTGAGACATGTCCATGCCGCTCATCATTGCCAAGCCCGACAATGGAGTATCCACAATCGCCAGCGTGTGTTGTCCGCGCACAAAATTTACCTGAGTGATTCCCAGCACGCTGCGCAGTTGCTCTGCGGGAACTTTCATCGGGCCCGGTGAAGACGCGGTGCCCGGTGCGGGTTGCGGAAACGCCGTTGACATTGCCGTGTGGAACGTCACGTTGCCTTCCACCTTCTGCATTGTTTGGTGGATGTGCCCGTTCAGCACGCTCACCGATCCGAACCTCTTCATGTACGCCAGTGCCTGCGCGGAATCGTCCGTGCCCCATCCCCAGTCCGGATACACCGTCCACAGCGGAATATGCGCGAAAACGATCAGCGGCGTGCTTGCGGATTTGCCCTTCAAATCTTTCTCAAGCCATTCGAGCTGTTCCGTGCCCAGCGAGCCCATGCCGCCCGCCTTCAAGTTTGCCACGTTCACCAATCCCACAAAGTGCGCGCCGTTGTAGTCGAACGAATACCAACCGCTGCCCTGCGTTCCCTTACCGTAGCGATCCAGATACATTTTGCCGTTGTCGCCGATAAAGTCGTGTTCGCCGGGAACGTAGTAGGTACGTCCAGCTTTGGCTCCCTTCAGCACTTGCTCGGCGGTATCAAATTCCGAAGGCTTGGAAAGGTGGCTGATGTCGCCGATGTGGAGCAAGAACGCCGGTGCGGTCGGAAGCGCGTTAATTCTGTTCACCGCTTCGCCCAGCGTCTTCGCAACATCCGGATTCGCGGGCTTATCAAATCCAATGTGGCTGTCGGAAACCTGCACGAACATCAGTTCCGCGCCAGACGCCGCGCCCATTTTGCCCATGCCTTGGGGATCCATCGCCACCGAGCGCAGAACGCCGCCCTTTAGCGCCCACAACACGCCGGTGCCGGTCCAGGCCATACATTGTAAGAAACCGCGGCGGTCTACACCGTCAGCGGAGTTATCATTTTTTATGTATTTCGATAGAATCTCTTCGGGGACGACGGGGTTCGACATCGCGATTGCCTCCGCCCGTCCAGACACCTGTGTCCTTGGAATTATTCCTGCCGCAAGCGCCCAAATCGCCCCGGGAATAAAAATCCTGCGTGCCGAGTCTTGTATCTGATGGTAGTGAATCGCGATTGAGAGTATTGGCACGATTCAAACACCTGAAGCGGAATATCGCTTGACCGAATCCTACCAGCGCGAACAGTTCGAGCAGCTAGTGCTTCCGCACATGGACGCCGCCTACAATCTCGCCCGCTGGCTGGTGCGCAATCCGCATGACGCTGAAGATCTCGCTCAGGAAGCGATGACGCGCGCCATCAAATTTTTCAATGGATTCCGCGGGGGTGACGCACGCGCGTGGCTCCTTACCATTGTTCGCAACACCTGCTTCACCTGGCTCGGACGCAACCGCGCCAAAGACATCGCCGAATTTGACGAAGAGGCGCACTCGCCGAGAATTTCCTCGTACGGTAATCAGTCTAGCGTTCAGTCGGGTATTCAGGCGCCGGCGAATCCCGAAGCGATGGCCGTCGCCGCAAGTGAAAGCGCGCTTTTGCGCCATGTTCTCGGAGAGTTGCCGGTAATCTTCCGCGAAACCGTCGTGATGCGCGTGCTCGAAGGAATGTCGTACAAAGAAATCGCCGAGGTCACCGACGTTTCCATCGGAACGGTAATGTCGCGCCTGGCGCGCGGACGCGATCGGCTACGCGCTCTATTACTTGAACCATCCGTCCGAGCGCACGCGGCGCAGCAAGGGGATCCTATACCATGAACTGTCAAGAATCCGCGCGATTGATGCCCGGCTATTTCGATTCCGAACTGGATCTCGTGCACTCGCTCGAAGTCGAAGATCACCTGCGCACCTGTCCGTCGTGCGCCGCCACCCTTGAAGCCGATCGCGCTCTGCGCACTGCAATCTCGCGCTCCAATTTGCGCTACTCCGCGCCGCCAGCGGTCGTTCGCAACGTTCGGGCGGCCGTGGAGAATGCATTTCCGCGCAAAACTCGCGTGCGCCGTTGGACGTGGCAATGGAGCTTCGCCGCTGCAGCTCTCCTGCTTTGCGCCATCCTCACGTGGAAACTTTTGCCGGCCAACAATCCAACAAATTCCGCCGCCCTTGCCGATGAAGCCATCGCCGATCACATCCGCGCGCTGATGCCCGGTCACCTTTCCGACGTCGAGTCGACAGACCAGCACACCGTAAAGCCTTGGTTTGACGGCAAACTCGATTTCGCTCCTCCGGTTGAGAATTTCGCCGCGCAGGGATTCCCCCTCATCGGCGGACGCCTCGACTATCTCGCGCATCATCCCGCCGCCGCGCTGGTTTACGAACGCCGCAAACATTTCATTAGCGTTTTTCTGCTGTCCGCCACCGGTGAACCGGATCGCCCCGAATCCAGCACTACCGAGCGCGGCTATAACGTCATTTCCTGGACGCGCGCCTCGATGAACTACTGGCTCGTCTCCGACGTGAATCCCGCCGAACTTGAAGAGCTCGCAAAATTGCTCCATGGCGAACAGTAGGGTGGCTGAAAACCACCAGTCCCGCTGAAAATGCACCGCTTTCCGGCCATTTTCGCACTGTTACAAAACGAGTCCTCTGCCGCATCCATATGAAAACAGGGCACTTAGTATCAACATAAACTTCCCGAAGAGTTTGGCATCTGTCCTGCATCATATCAGGTGGAAGTCAGAAATAGAGTTCACGGATTTTTGAAGGGGGCCATATGCGTTATCTAAAGGTTCTCGCTTTCGTCGGCATCTTGATGCTGACAGCTTCACACGCAAGCGCGCAACGAGTTGCCATCGGCGTAGGAATTGGCGGTCCCGGCTATTACGGCGCGGCTCCAATTTGCGACTACGGCTACTACAATTATTACCCGTACGACTGCTCCCCATACGGATACTACGGCCCTGAATGGTTTAATGGCGGATTCTTCATCGGCGCCGGCCCGTGGTTCGGCGGCTTCCGCGGACGTGGCTTTAACGGCGGACGCGATTTCAGAGGCGGATTCAATGGACGCCAGGGATTCAATAGTCGCGGTAGCGGAAACTTCAATCGCGGCGGATCAGTCCAACGCGGCCCAAGCGGCGGCAACTTCCGAGGCTCAACTGGCGGTAACTTCCGCGGCAGCGGAGGCGGCAGTTTCCGTGGCGGTTCAAGCGGCGGCAGTTTCCGCGGCGGAGGCGGAGGTAGTTTCCACGGCGGAGGCGGCGGCTCTCACGGTGGTGGTGGCGGACACGGCGGCGGACACCGCTAAGTATCGCCCACAATCAGAAACTCGAACGGCCGGCAGGACCATCTGCCGGCCGTTTCTTTTTGCGACGTAGTCACACGTCTTAATGGCGTCTTGTGAGATTAATATGGTGATAAGGTACGAATCGTTTTGTCCCGGTACTCACATCCGTGCTCAGCGCGCGGCGCAATCATCCCGCCAAGAAGTTTTAGCTGGGAGCCTAGTTTTCTCTGTCCTACCTGCGGCGCAGAATTAAAATTTGATAGCCCGTACATGCCGGTAATTTGGCTAGCCAGCTTCGTCGGTGGGCCTTTTTTTGCGTGGCGCTTAGCGTATCGGGGATTAATGTTTGTTTTCGTCGCGATGTGCATCACGCTTTCTCTACTTTCTTCGGGAATGTTTATCTATGGACTTATCTTCCCCCGGGGTATAAGCGGTCCAAGCACGGAGAATACGCCTCGTTCAGGCGCAAGCCGTTTGACCGCGTGACGTCATTGCATTTGACCGACAAGTCCGACACCCAAAAACAGATTGATCCCTAGATATCTTACAGACTCGTTGCTCCGGTTCGACACCGCTATTTCTTCAGTGTAGCCCCCGTCAACATCGCCGTCGCCCCCAACGTAGTCTGCGCCGCGTTTAGTCCCAACCGGAAATCCTTGTCGCTGTACGTGATGTACAGATCCGTCGGCTGATGCCAGTTCGGATCCCAGCCGTTCCCGATTTGCGTGCCGCGCTCGTTTTCGCGAAGACTGACCGCGGGACATATATCCTTGAACGGATCCGAATCCGTATTCGTCATGTGACTTCCCACCGAAGCCGGATAATCCGTCGCGTACTTTTCATTTGCAGGCTGAATCGCCCACGCCAGCGCTTGGGACTGCGCTCCCATTTTTGAGTTCACCTGATATTCGATATTCACATCCGCTTCCGGCCGTTGCTCCTTGGGCAAAGTTCCATCCGCCAGCGGCATGCCGTGATCGAACATCATCATGTCGTGCTGAATCATCCCCAGCCATTTCGGCTCGGGATATTTTCCTGAGCCCGGCGGATCTTCCTTGCCCTGCAATGCCTGACGCTGCGCAACGTAAGCTTTCGCGCCATTCAATCCACTTTCCTCGTTATTCCACAAAATAAATCGAATGGACCGCTCGGTCTGCACATCGGGCATGCTATACACGCGCGCTAATTCCATCACCAGCGCCGTACCGGAGCCGTCGTCGTTCGCCGCTTCACCATAACCAATTCCGTCCATGTGGCCGCCGACGATGTACATTTCATCCGGATGAGTACTCCCGATTTTCGTGCAATAAACCTCTTCACGTTCTCCCGGAACGGAAGGTGGCGTATCCAACGCGCGAAGTTTTTCGTCTGGCTGCACCATCGGATCATTATTCACACCGGTGCGCGCTTTTACACCGCGCGGCCGTCCGCCACCCGAAGAAACTGGATTTTCGCCGGGGTTCGGGCCACGCCGTCCACCACCGGCGCCCCGTCCCTCACGCGGAGGCGGCGGCTGATAATCATATTTAATCCGCTCGGTATTCGTGCAGCCATAACTCTTCAACTGCGCTTCAATCCAGTTCACAGCCGCGCGATTCCGATCCGTACCCTGCCGCCGGTCCCCAAACTGCGTCAGACCTTTGATCGTCGCCTTATACTTTTCCAAATCCAGCCTGCCGACTATCGTTTTGATCGGATCTTCCGGCGCAGGAATCGCCGGCGTTTGCGCCGCGCCAGCAGCTTGCTGCACGGGCGGCGGAGTCTGCTGTTGAGCTCCGGTCTGCTGTTGCACATGCGGCGCGCCACTCTGCTGCTGCCGCGCAATCGCCACCGTTCCACCAACCAAAATCAACCCGCAAATTCCAACCACCATAAAATTTGATACATTCCAGCGCATGTCACTCCTTCGCAAACGGAAATAATCGAAATAGATAACCAACGTCCAGGCGGAATCCTAAGTCCGCCATCAGTATGAGTCAACGACAGCGGATTTGGCTTCCACTTTTTTCGTGAATGCGCGGTGGGTCGTCACAGGTTGGTTTTCTATCGGCCCTTTCGTGATAGAAGGCCGAATACACGGTCAATGATATCGAGTAATCTATCAACCGATGGCGACCGAAAACCGAAACGACAAACTCGCACGTCTCGCACAGTTCAAGGCTGACGCGGAAACGGCTTACGATAAGGTGTACGACGTTTACACGGACGCTGAGATTCGATGGCAGTTTGAGGTTGCCGACGAGTCACTGAGCGCGGCATGGCGAATTGCCCAAGAACTCGCCATGGAAGAGGAAAGCAACGCCATCAGACTTCGCCACCAACATATTCGTGACGTATATCGGCACCAATTCCGGCGGCAGACTTGAAGTGACGGCTGTTGAATTGGCTTCGTATCGCGCATATGCCCGCGCTTTCCTTACCATGCGGGCGGTAATTTGTTTCGGGAAAGGAGATCGAAGACTACTCAGAACAATTACTGTGGCGGGCAGGTGACAGAATCCCAGCCCTCTCACTTCGTCGAATATTTCAGGTGCGACTTATCTTTGTGCGAAGGCGTCAATTCCACTTCGCGCTTCAACACCGGCACGATGTAACTCGCGAATCCAATCCCCACCAGCACCGTTCCAAATTTCTTCTCCGGCGTGAATGTCCGCACCACAGTTTTCCCAAACTCAAGTTTGTACAGCTTCTCTTTGTAGCGGCGAGCGAAAAGCTGCTGCATCGCAGCCCGCAGATTCGCTTCCGCTTCATCCATCGATCCGTTCCCCGCATACTCGCAAGCAAATCCGCCCAGATACGATCCATCCGAATTGCGATGCACCTTCGCCAGCAGCACGCCGGCCGTGATCCGCGTTCCCGGTTTCTCCGTATGCTGAATCGCCATGATTCCTTCCAGCACCGACCCGTGATGAATATCCGGTAAGTGTTGCAGCTCCACCGTTTCCGGCGGCAGCACCGACGTGTACAGCATCACGTTGTAATTCTCAATCCCCGCCATGTGCAGCGCCGCGTCGTACGATCCCGCCTCGATTCCCACATCACTCTCTCCCCAGCCAATCACCCAGAAATATTCGTGCGGAATCCGGCAGCCAATCTCCGAATAGAGAGCAGGAATTTGCTTCGTCATTTTCTGTAATCCCGCCGCAGCTTAGTTCCGTTCCCCTCGCTCGTCAAATGCGCCATGAGCGGTCGCGTCCTCGGATGTTATACTTCGCCGGCGTTAAGCCGATAAGCCGACGACAACAAGTCATCTTTCTTATTGTTTTCGCAGTACCGATATTTAATTTGCTCTTCCTTGGCGCGATCTACCACATTCCCTGCGCGTACCCCGTAGCTTCTCTTCTGGCGTTTATTCTTGGCGTCATATATTTTTACCTCAGCAGAGTTCGCCGCTCCACCGCAGTTCCGCGCCCCTAACGACTCGGATTGCTGTTCAACTTTACTCAGCGTTCGCACTAATTGCGCTTGTGAATGTCAGAATCGAAGGCTGGCACTGGTCCGTCCTTCTATACTTAATCTTTCCCACCGTCGGCTGCGCCCTTATGTTCTGGTCAAATCGCGGAACACAAAAGAACAAATCTGGACAGTCCGAGGGCTGACGGCCCACCCTACCTGCCCAATTTCCCCCAGTGCTATACTCCCCCCGCGCACCCAGCGCATGAATTCTGCACTCAAGGAGGCCCTGAATGTCATACATCATCGTAGGCAAAGAAAACTCGGCCAACATTGATCTCTATTACAAAGATTGGGGCAAAGGACAGCCCGTAGTCTTCAGCCATGGTTGGCCGCTAAGCGCCGACGCGTTTGAAGACCAGATGATTTTTCTAGCCGACCGCGGATTCCGCTGCATCGCACACGACCGCCGCGGCCACGGCCGCTCCAGCCAACCCTGGAATGGCAACGATATGGACACATACGCCGACGACCTCGCCGCGTTAGTCGAATCGCTCGACCTGAAGGACGCAATCCACGTGGGCCATTCCACTGGAGGCGGCGAAGTTGCTCGCTACATCGGACGACACGGCACCAAGCGCGTCTCGAAAGCTGTTCTAATCAGCGCGGTTCCACCATTAATGTTGAAAACCCCCGCCAATCCCGGCGGCTTGCCTATGGCAGCCTTCGACCAAATTCGCGCCGCCGTTCTCGCCGATCGCTCGCAATTCTGGAAGGATCTCAGCACTCCATTTTACGGCGCCAACCGCGCCGGCGCGAACGTCTCACAAGGATTGCGCGATTCCTTCTGGCTCCAGGGCATGATGGCCGGCCACAAAGCGGTCTTCGACTGCGTTAAAGCCTTCTCCGAAACCGACTTCACCGAAGACCTAAAAAAGTTTGACGTGCCAACGCTCGTCCTTCACGGTGACGACGATCAAATCGTTCCCATCGGCGCCGCAGCAATGCTCTCATCCAAAATTGTGAAGGGTGCCACGCTGAAAATAATTCCCGGCGCGCCGCACGGCATGTGCTCCACGCTCAAAGATCAGATCAACGCTGAATTGCTCGCGTTCTTTAGGACCGAGCGAGCCATTTCCGCATAACAACAACGGTCTGGTCGAAAACAAATTCTTGTCGTTCAAAAGACAGGAGACGTTCATGAATCGCAGGCGATATTTTCGTCTCGGTATTGTTTTGTCCGCAGTCGCCCTGCTTGTCCCGACGCAGGCGAACTCTCAGGCCATGCCTGGCACAAGCGCAATTTCCTCGCGCAACGCTGAAGTTCAAGGAACGAAGCTCCACTACCTGACGGCCGGCCACGGCCCGGCGCTAATTCTTCTCCACGACTACACACAAACTTCGCGCATGTGGAGGCCAATCATTCCGCGTCTGGCCGCGAAATTCACGGTAATCGCGCCCGACCTTCCCGGAATCGGTGATTCAGATATTCCCGCAAATGGTTTGGACATGAAGTCCGCGGCCGCCACCATCCACGCGCTCGTCAAATCGCTCGGTGTCACGAAGGCGTGCGTCGTCGGCCACGATATCGGACTGATGGTCGCCTACGCTTACGCCGCGCAGTTTCCAACAGAAACTGAAAAACTTGTCGAGATGGACGCGTTTCTCCCCGGCGTTCCCGGATGAGAGGACGTTTACAACAATCCCGCCATTTGGCATTTCTGCTTCAACGGCGAAACACCGGAACGATTGGTGCGCGGACGCGAGCGCACCTACTTCGAGTACTTCTGGAATAATTTCGCCGCCGATAAAAACCATTCCATTCCCGAAGCCGATCGCGTTGCCTACACCGCGGCCTACGCTCGTCCCGGACGCATGCGCGCGGGCTGGCAATATTTCGTTTCGTTCCAGCAAGCCGCAAAAGATTTCGCGCAACTTTCTCAAACGAAACTGACCATGCCTGTCCTCGTCATCGGCGGCGAAAAAGCAAACGGTGACGTGCTCGCGAATCAGCTGAAGCTTGTGGCAACCAACGTGACCGTCGTCATACTGAAAAACACAGGACACTGGGTGCTGGAAGAACGCCCGAAGGAAACATTCGACGCGCTATTTAGTTTTCTCTAGTCTGTAGCTCAGGTCTTTCGCGCCTTGTGCGTCCCGGTGCTCCTTACCGGGAAGACCTGAGGTTTTTCTCTAACGACCACAGCCAACGTTCTTGAATTTGTTTTCTCGCTCGGGGCGCTCCACGTTCGCCCATCCCCTCTTTTGAAACTTTGTGCGCGGCGCGCGATCGTCCAAGCCGGGCGAGATTCTGTGTAACTTATTCGTTATAACGAGCATCCTTATAACAGGAGGTTTTCACATGAACGCAGCAACCAGTATTGGGCCCACTTCGGCCACCACTTGGAATATTGACCCCATTCATAGCAGTGCTCAGTTCAAGGTCAAGCACATGATGATCTCGAACGTTAAAGGCGAGTTCAGCGCCGCTAAAGGCGCGTTAACACTCGATCCGACCGATATAACTAAATCACACGTCGAGGCGTCGATTGACATCGTCACAATCAACACGCGCGAAGAACAGCGCGATGCGCACCTGAAGAGCGCGGACTTCCTTGACGCGGCGCAATTTCCCACGCTCGCCTTCAAATCAACTCAAGTCTCGAAGACCGGTGACGGAACGCTCGCCGTCTCAGGCGATCTTTCCATTCATGGAGTTACGCGCAACGTAGTTCTTGAAGTCGAAGGGCCCAGCGCTCCCATCAAAGATCCGTATGGCAACACGCGAATTGGACTCTCCGCAACGACGCGTATTAACCGCAGGGACTTTGGCTTGACGTGGAACTCAGTACTCGAAGGCGGCGGCATTCTCGTGGGCGACGAGGTAGCTATCACGCTCGATTTGCAATTCCTGAAATCTTGATTGCTCGTGGGTCGTCGTGGTTTCGCCTCACCGTCAAACTAAATTTTACTCAGGGTGCCCCGTCCTCGGGTTTTGAGGACGGGGTTCTTGAATTTCTTTTTTCTCGGCAGGGCACCCCACGTGTCGTACTTACACTTGGGGTTCTTGACGTTGTCTCTCGCACCTAACTAAAATCGTTTCCACCGGAGGCCCACATGTCCATCCGTCCCGTCAAGCGCCTGATCACTTCGCAGCCAACTATCGAAGGCGCAGGAGTCCACCTCCGCCGCGCATTCGGCTTTCACAACACATCCGACTTCGATCCCTTTCTCCTTCTCGACGATTTCCGCAATGACATTCCCGCGGACTATCTCGCCGGTTTCCCCTGGCATCCGCATCGAGGAATTGAAACCATCACCTACGTTCTGGCCGGAACCGTCGAGCACGGCGACAGCATCGGCAACCAAGGAGCCATCGCCGCGGGCGACATTCAATGGATGACGGCCGGCAGCGGCATCATCCATCAGGAAATGCCCAAGGGTGATCTCGAAGGCCGCATGCACGGATTCCAGTTGTGGGCGAATCTTCCGGCTTCGCTGAAAATGACTCCGCCGCGTTATCAGGAGGTGAAAGCGCCGGAAATTCCGGAAGTTGTGGATGACGACGGCACGCGCACTCGCATCGTCTGCGGAACGTTCTGGGGAAAGCGCGGACCCATCACCGGCATCGCCGCCGATCCGGTTTACATTGACGTGAGCGTTCCGCCCGGCCGGAGAAAAGTTCTCCCGGTCGAAACCACTCGTCACGCCTTCGCCTACGTTTTCGCAGGCTCGGGAAAATTCTGCAACGCATCCGGCCCGCTCGCCGTGCCCACCGAATCCGTAGGCTGGCTCGACGTCGAGCCGCCAAAAGAAGCCGGCGACCGCTCGCTCGTTCTCTTCGATAGCGGCGACGAAGTCGTCGTGCAAGCAGGCCCGGACGGCATCCGCTTCCTGCTGGTCTCCGGCAAACCACTTCAGGAACCAGTAGCGTGGTACGGCCCAATTGTAATGAACACCCAGGCCCAACTCCAACAAGCCTTCACCGATCTGGAAAAAGGAACTTTCCTAAAAACAGAAAAGCCGCGATGAGCGAGGCCTGCGATGGAATGCGACAAAGATAAAGTAGATGAATTTGTCCTGGCGCTCCTCACCCTCACAATGTTCGAGGATCGTCGCGGCTTGCGAACATGGAAGGGCCACGACTGGGACGCGATGAATCGGCTTCACGAGAAGGGCTACATCTCGCATCCGAAGAGCAAAGCAAAATCAGTGGTGATGACGGAAGAAGGCGCGAAGCGAGCGCAAGAATTATTCGAGAAACATTTCGTCAGCAAAGCTAAAAGCGCGCGTCAACGATAAGCGTCCTTGCGATGGAGGACGCGAAGCGATGCAAGGCCGAAAGAATGCGCATTGCAGTTGGTTTGTCCAGGCGGCGGACATCGGCCTTCGCCGGTTCCGTCCAGGCGAAGCGTCTCACCTTGGTTCTTTGTATCGTTCGATTTCTTCCTGGGTGATCCCAAGTTCTGCCAGCACCTGCTCCGGTGGAATTCCTTTGTTATGCTTCAGCCACTCCCGGCCTTCTTCAAGCGCCTTCGCTTCTTCCGCCGTGACTGGTTCATCATCGAACGGACGGTTGGCGATCGAGCGCGCGACCGGATCTAGTGTCGCCTCAGTAGCGTAACGACGGCCGCAAGCTGCACGGGCGGAAGCATTTCGATCAGCGCGTGAGCCTGCCGCTTTTCATTCGTAGAATTTTGCGCCATCGCGAAACCTCCACAACATTCCAGCGGAACACAACTGCACTTTCAGTTCTCAGCGGAAAACTATGCTTTCTGCCAACAATTTTAGAGTCTTTGACCGAATAAACAAAACCAACGAATCTCTACCCGAAGTAACTCTCATTGACGAAGCCGCAAATCTCTTTCGCGGCCCCGAAGCCGTAGGCGGCCGAATGCAGATCACCACTCACTGCATACTGTTCAAACCTCACGCCATCAACTTCCAGACAGAACCCGCAGAAATTAATCTGACCGACATCACGGAGGTCGGCAAGCGAAACACGTTGGGCCTGTTGCCCAACGGTATGTACGTCCGCACAAAATCTGGTAAAGAATTGCGATTCGTCGCCTGGGGCAGATCCAACCTAATCAAAATTATCCAGGCAGCATCCAAAGATCGTATCGAAGGCAAGATTTGAACGTTAACTGCGCGGTTCTTCATTAACCTCGCGTCTGATCCACAACACCTCGGACGTTGACCCGCGCTAAACTTATTTGCTCCGCGTCGCGCCCTGTTTTCTCGCTCCTTCAATCCACCGGTAAATCGAAATCGTACTCCCTCCAATTGAAATCACAATGAGCGTGATCATCACGTGCTCGAACAGCGGCGATTCTGCCTGCCGAATAATCCACCGCCCGTAGTGAATCGCAAGCGCGCCTTCAATACCGAATCGCAGAAATCTTCCGATGCCGACAAATGCCAGCAATTTATTTCGCGAATACCGAAACGCCGCCGCAGCCGCCACAAACGCCGTAAAAGGGAACGGCGGCGGCATCAGCGAAGCCACCACAAGCGTCCACGCCGCCCGTTTTTCCACCTGCTTTTGAATGTACGTGAGGTACTTGCCCGGCACGAACTTCTTCAGCCCGGTTTCGCCCTTTCGGCTGATCCACACCGTCACAAAGCACCCAATCAGCGATCCCGCCGTGGCCATGAACACGTAATAAAGCATGCGCTCGTGATAGCGCGCGCACAGCGCCAACACCAGCAAGTCATTGCCCATCGGCACAACAAGTGGCGACGAATCAAACGCGCCCAGCGTCAGTAATCCCAATCCCCCCGCGTGAAACAATGCTCGTGCAATCGTGTGGATGATTGGTCTCACCTGATTTGTCCCCGCCGGTTAGATGATGACGCGTGGCCGCGGTTTCATGGTGGGAGTAAAACAAATTCTCAATAGCGCGCCCTCGCGGGAACCTGCACTCGTTGTGCGTACTACTCGATTTTCACCGTCGCCGTTAGCCGAATATCGGCCGATGACGATCCCACCAGAATTTTGTATTCGCCAGGATCAACCTTCCATCCGTGGGTAGCTGCGTCATAATACGCAAAAGCAGAGCGATCCAAATCAACGCGAATATTTTTTACGGTTCCCATCGGCAAATTCGCGCGCGCAAATCCTTTCAACTCCTTCAGCGGCCGCTCAACTTTTGGATTCACCGGCTGCACGTAGACTTCCGCAACGTCTGCGCCCGTTCGCGCTCCCGTATTTCTTATGGAAAATCGCACCTGGTAATTCGCGCCTTCTTTGTCCACGCGCAGTCCGTCATAAGCAAACGTCGTGTAAGAAAGTCCATATCCAAACGGAAAAAGCGGTTTCACATCCGATCGGTCAAATCCCCGGTACCCAACAAAAATCCCTTCCTTGTAAAAAACTTTGCCATCGCTTCCGGGATAATTCGCGTCCGCCGCAGAATCTCCCCAGTGCCGTTCAAATGAAGCGGGCAATTTGCCCGATGGATTTACAGCGCCGAAAATAAGTTCTGCAATCGCTGTGCCGCTTTCCTGCCCGGTATACCAGGCCTCCATCACCGCGCCAGTTGAATCCACCCACGGATTCATATCAACTCCGCCTCCGGAATTGATCACCACAATCGTCCGCTTGTTCGCACGCGCCACCGCGGAAATCAACTCTTTTTGTCCTGCAGGCAAATCAAATGTGCGGTCGAACCCTTCCGATTCTATTTCCGGATTAAATCCAACGCAGATCACAGCCGCATCATCTTTCGCCGCCAGCGCGCTTTCCACAGGAAACGTATAAGCCAGCTTTAGCTCCCAGCCGAACTGAATTCCTCCGCCGCCCGTGCCGTGAAGTTCCAGTCGTATCGGTACCGCGCGGTTTTTCTCCAGCCGCACCGTCGCGTTGAAATCCGTTTGATCCTTATTGTCCCAGCCGTCCACAACTTTCTTTCCATCAACCGAAAGACGGATTCCCTGTGCGGTGCGCATAACAAAAACATAATCGCCGGATTCCTCCGGCCTCACGAATCCGCTCCATCGCACGGAAAATCCGGCGGGTGCGCTCTGACTGAAAACGTCGCCAAATCCACCAAATGAAATTTGCCGGTCCCGCCGAGTTCGCATCGGAGTGTCAGAAAGATCCCGGTTCGTAAAATACTCGCCGTTCAATCCCGCCGCTCCCGCTTCATCCGCCTCAAATTGCGAATGCGCGGCCACCGACCGCGCATCCTGCGCGTTGAAGGGAACATAATCAACGCGCAATCCGGTAGCGGCGAGCGCATTCAGCACGCTGATGTCGCGAAACGGAACAACGCGCGCGCTTCCCCCGCCAACATTCACGGCGGGATGAGCGTTAGGCCCAAACACAGCAATCGAATGAATTTCTTTTCGATCCAGCGGCAAGGTGTGGTTGCTGTTCTTCAGCAACACAATACTTTCCCGCGCTCCCTCAAGCGCAACCTGGCTCGATTCGCCGGAATAAAGCGGCGCGTTCACCGTTTCTGATGCTCGATCAAAAAATCCCATCGAAATCGCAGCGCGCAGAATTCGCCGCACTTTATCGTCAATCACCGATTCCGCAACTTGTCCGCTCTTCACCGCGGGCAGCAGCGTTTCGCGGTTCATGAATCTGCCCGAAGGCATCTCCAGGTCCAGCCCCGCCAGCGCGTCCGCAACTCCGTCGTGCGCCGCGCCCCAGTCAGACATCAGCATCCCGCGAAATCCCCAATCCTTTTTCAGAATTTCCGTTTCCAGTATTTCGTTCGCCGACGCGTAAACTCCGTTGATCTTGTTGTACGAGCACATCACCGCCCACACTTTTCCCTGCTGCACCGCCGCCTTGAATGCCGGCAGATAAATTTCGTGCATCGTGCGTTCGTCCACTTCCGCGCTGATGCTGTTGCGCTGATATTCCTGATCGTTCAGCGCGAAATGTTTCACCGTCGCGATCACTCCCTGCGATTGCACGCCTTGAATAAATCCAACTGCCGTTTGCCCCGCCAGAAATGGATCCTCGCCGAAATATTCAAAATCCCGGCCGTTCACCGGCACTCGATTAATGTTCACCGCAGGAGCCAGTAGAATATTCACTTCGCGCGCTCGCGCATCCTGTCCCATCGCCGCGCCGATGCGCCGTGCCATTTCGGTATCCCATGTCGCCGCAAGTCCAACTCCCGCCGGAAACGCAGTGGAAGGCCCGTAATTCCGCACGCCCATCGGCCCATCCGCCATTTTCATCGCCGGAATTCCCAGCCGTTCAATCCCCAGCGTGTAAAATCCCCGCCGCCCGCTCAGTAAATCTATTTTTTCTTCTATCGTCATTTTCCCAAGCAACGCTGCCACTCGCGCCTCAACATCCTTCTCCGCCACCGCCTGCGCGCTCGCTCCGCCAGAACCAAATCCAGCGGTAGGCCGCGCGGAACTCATCGTCTGCGCAATCGCGACGCACGAAATCCCCAGCCACGCCAGAATAAAAGCCGCTTTTCGCTTCATAGGTCTGCTCGCAATCTGGAATAATCTCTTCGTCGTCCACCATCCAAACAGTTTTTCGCTGGATTCTAGCACCGAATAAGAACGCTGGAGAGACCACAGTCACACCCACAAGCTTCGCATCTGGCGAATCATCGAACTTAGTCTCCGCGTCAACGTCACTGTAGAGAGCCGCACCACATATCCGACAAAAACTTCTACGTTGCGATTCAATCCTGCTCAATCGAGTTTTTCCCAATACGGCAGCCGGACGTCCCCGACGGCATCCGCTTCCTAGTAGTCTCCGGCACAACTCCAACAAGCTTTCAGCTAACTTCAGAAAGGAACATTCCTAAAAACAGAAAAGCCACGGTAAGCCAGAATCTGTCGACGCCGTCGTCGCTTTCGTTGTGAAGTTGACTCCGTTGTGAAGTTGAATGAGGTCGTCGACGGCGGCTTATGAAACGACTATGCGGCAAGCTCTCTGTTGCCGCGATGAGCACCTACCGCGGCGCCAGACAACCGCACGATCGAAGATCTCAGTACAATTATTAGGCGGAAGGACGTGAGCAATGTGTGCAACTGAATCCCCGGAGATCCCAGCCAAGCCCGATGAGAGTCCTAGCCCGTCCAATCCCGCTGCAGTTGACGGGCACAGCCTCCTCAGTGGGTTTCGACGCAGCCAGCGAATCGCGCTCGAGACGTCCGTGGACGTTCACATCAGCGGAGAAAACGAACAGGCAGTCGTCGAGCACACGAAGACTCTGAATGTCAGCGCTCATGGCGCACTCCTGGTTCTAACCACACCAGTTAAACCTGGACAATGGGTGCGTCTGCTCAGTCCGCAAACCAAAAAAGAAATTGAATGCCTTGTCCGCCACGTCGTGACGCCTTATGCGGGCGGCGAGGGCCAGATAAGCGTTGAATTTGAAGTTGTGACGCCGGACTTTTGGGGTATCGCTTCTCCCCCCGCGGACTGGGATCCGGCGTGGGTTCCTCCACCCCAGCGCCTGAGTCTGGAACTCCCGCTGGAGGAGCCGCCGCCGCCGGAATTGCAAAAACACGCTGCGGCCACCCCGTTGAGCGAATTAGCCAAAGAAATAACGCAGTATCTGGCGAAACCTATTAAGGCCGGCACGGGCGCGGCGAAACCCAAAGGCTCGCGCGTTTTCAAGTGGTTGATACTGCCGATGGCTGCGGCGGCTTTGTTCACTCTAGGGATCGCAACGCGGAAATCGGGCCATGTCGGCTCAGCAGCCAACGAGAACCCCTCGCTTACGAATGTGTCGGTAGAGGACGCCGGTAAGATTCTTGGGCTTGAGCGTCTTCGGCTCGCAACAGAACAGGATTTCGACGCCGACGCCGTTTCCTGGCTTCGCAGTTCCGGTCAGCTGGTTGGCGGAAGAATACCAGGACTTTATTTCGGCGCTTTCGAGTCCAACGCCTATATTTTGGTGGGGAAGGCGAACGAGCGACGGGTGGTGATCTTAGCCGCCGGAGAGCTTCGTTACAATGCCGAATATCCGGTTATCGCTATCGCTGCGCGCGTTCCTAAGGAGCTGATTCAGAAAATCAGTTGGGCCGACCCGTCTCCGCCAGATTCCGACCGCGACGGACTTCTCATCGTGCGTGCCGCCGATTCTCCAGCCTCCGCGGTTGTTCTGTTTCTCAGGGGTAATCAAGTCGCGTCAGCGAATCCGACTGATTATCGGCAGATTCCGTTCAGCCAACTTCATTAAGATCCATCGATATCGGGCTTTTTCTGCCTGGATGTTAACCAGATTAGCCCTCCATTCGGACAATTGTCGGCCATTCTTCGCTCCTTGTTCGGCCAATGAAGAAAGCGCACTTTGTTACAAATCGTAACGCATTGGCGCTCAGACGGCCACGACCTTTCGTACGTGTAACGCTAAAGTCAATCGTTTCAGTCAGTTGACTGTAAATTGGTTTGGGGCCGGAATTGCCCAGTACTATGCGGCGTGGTAAGTGTGGCCTATTTTCACACCTGGCTCGGAAACATTAGCCTACCACATACGACACATTGAACGAAGGCAAGGGCGAAAGCGGTAATGAACACTCCTAAATCCCCGAAGCGATGCAGCGGATTCTCGCTGGTAGAACTTAGTATCATGCTCTTTGTTTTTATCGCGCTTATCGCGGTTGCGATTCCCAACGTGATGGAAATGCTACGGGCTAATCGCTTGACGGGCGACGCTCTTAGCCTGGTGCGCCAGTTGTCGCTCGCACGTCAGCGCGCAGGCGCGGATTTCACCTGGACCGAGATTGTGATCGACAATTCGACGACGCCGATTAACTATACCTTGCAAATCTGCAGCACGAAGGCGACTTCAAGCTGCACCACCTTTACGACCGAAGGGGGCACGCAATACTTGTCCTCGACGACGGCGCTGGGATTCGGCTCTTCGAGCGGAGCAGCAGGTGGACAGACGACAGCGGCGCAGACCACGACCGTGATCTTCAACTCCAGAGGCATCCCAATCGATAACACAGGATCACCAACCGCCGCCGACACGATTTATTTGGCCGATAGCCTAGGCAACGCATGCGCGGTGAGCGTTACCCTTAGCGGCCACGCAAGAGGCTGGCGATACAGCACGGAATGGGTTGGCTTATGAACACGATGGCGTACAAGCGACGGCTCTGCCGTCGGAACGGCGAACGGGGCGTGACTCTGATTGAAACTGTCATAGCTGCTGCTGTCTTGTTAATAGGTATTGGCGGAGTACTGGGAATGTTCACCGTGGCGGTGTCGCAGGACTCTTCACGTGGTGACGTTGCGACGCGGACTGCGGTTTTTGCACAGGACAAAATGGAGCAACTCCTGGCCCTCACCTTCAACGATAGCTCGTCGAACACTACCGTATATCCCACCGCTTCTTCCGGTGGCACAGGGCTCGGCGGCGTCATGGCGGGCAGCGCCACGGTCGGCGGCATCACTCCGGCGTCACCGATTGCTAGTTATGTCGACTATTTGGACGCCGGGGCACAGCAGACCACCGCAACTGGCGCCAGCTTCATGCGGCAATGGATGATTTCGACGAACAGCGCGGGAAATCTGAAAACGATCACAGTGCTCACCACAGTCGTGAGTTGGTCGGGGCAAGGATTGGCGCCCTCCGTCACGCTGGTTTGCACGACGTCATCCACCCAATAGGACCACCCATGCTCAGAATGTTGCGACGTACGGAAAATGGATTTTCGCTGGTGGAGCTCATGTTCAGCTTGGCCATATTCCTGATCATTGCCAGCGGGGTATTCGGGGCGCTTGGATACTATTTGCAAACTTATCAACGCACCCAGTTGACCGTAGACATGCACGACAATTTTCGCAGTGCCACTGATCTGATGGCGCAAGAAATTGGGCAGGCGGGGTTGTTGTCGGCTAAGACGACTCAAATAACGACGCTGGGAGCCGCGGTTTCCAGTGGCACGCAGACCGTGGCTTTTGCTTCCGCGGCCAGCATCTTCGTCGGCGAAAAATTGCTGGTGGATGCGGGAGCCAGCCAGGAATTGGTTTCGGTCACGGCTGTGAGTTCAAACGACGTGACCGCCGTCTTCGAGCTGTCCCACAGCAGTGGCGCGGTAATCAATGCACTTGGAGTTTTCCCACAGGGCGTTTTGAGCACTTCCACCGCTAACCAGTTGCAGTTGGTCGGCGACATAAATGGCGATGGCACCATTGTTTATGTCGAGTACAACTGTAATAACCAAGCGCCGGGACCGGGCACCTTGACGCGTTCTATTACGCCAATCAGTGCGTTGACGAAGAACGGTTCCACGGTCCTGCTCGACAATGTGATGCCCAATCCGGGCAGTACGCCATGCTTCCAATACCCTTCGCCTCTTCCCACCGGTAGTGGATTCACGTTTGTTCCCCAGGTTGGCGTGACGATGACGGTTCAAAGCTCAACTCTCGACCCGCTTACGGGAACCTACCTGACCATCACCAAGCAAGCCTTGGATTTGATACCACGCAACGTTCAGATGGGTTTGATTATGGCGACTGCCTCGCCGGCGTTGACAACGCGCTTGCAGCCAACACCACCAGGTATTCCGCTCAATTAGCGGAGAATCACATCCTGTGCCGGCGCACGAAAGGACGACTATGAATGGAAATCGGAACGCCACGGAACAGAACGGAATAAATCGCCAACGCGGAGTGGCATTGATCATCGCCATGCTCACTCTACTGGTGCTTTCGGCCCTCGCGGCAGCCATTATCTTCGTGACCCAGACTGAAACCTGGTCCACCACGAATTACAAAGCGATGCTTCAGGCCAGGTATGCCGCCGAATCAGGGGCGCAAAATACATTGAACTGGCTTCGCTACACCTACACAGGTCCGGCAACTATGACGGCCTACGATCTCACAAAATATCCCGTCCAGGACTCTGCTACCCACAACCCCATCATTCTATCTGCCATGACCAGCGTGACGGCAAACTATCCCGATGCAACCATTCAAAGCGCTTTCAGCTCCGCTTTGAAGGACGCTTCCGTTCCGGGTGTGGGCGTCCCCGCCAGCTATGAGGTTACCGCTGCGTTGCTCAGCATGAGTTCCGCAGGCGCGATTTCGTGGTTGGGAGGAACCGGCGGGGCTATACAGACCTGGCAGATCACCTCTCAGGGCAATGTCGCCGGCGTTCGAAACGCGCAGGTACAGGTGACCATGACCTTCGAAAGGACAGGCACACCGCTTTTCACGTATGGCGTCGCGGCGACATCTGCGGGCTGTGCGGCTATAAAATTTGGCGGCACGGATTATATCGATAGCTACAATTCGGCCAATGGAGCTTACAACTCTGTCAGTAACTCAGGGACAGGCGGAAACATCGCGGCCAATGGGAACGTTACGTTAGGCTCGTCCGCGCAAGTCAAAGGATCTATTTCGTCCTTGGGCACAACCGTGTCCACAAGTGCTTGTGCCAGCGGGTTACCTAATGTCACGAATGGCTCGGGTCTTGGTTCCGCATTCGACACGGGGGGAACCGTCTCCAAGTTGGGTTCGGCGTTGAGCTACCCGCTTCCGTGGGGCTGTGTGAGCACACCGTGTTATCCGGTCGCGAGTCCGAGCACCACCGCACAAGACGTAAGTACGTCTTGTGCCTCCGTCTCTGGGTGTACCAAGACCGGTACAACAACTTTGTATGATAACATGACCCTCACCACTGTTACTGTTTACACGCTTGCACCGGGGCCTTATGGAAACTTAGACATCGACAATGCTGATGTTGTTCACCTCACAGCCGGAACTTACAACATCAACAGCCTGAATTTTGCCAAGGATGGCCAGATCGTAATAGATTCCGGGCCGGTGGTATTGAACGTTGCCGGAAAAGGCTTCGCCACCGGTAGTACCGTGATTAACTCCGGTAGCTTGAGCGGATGGAATTTGTGTGCTAACGGGGTTACGGGCAACCCAGGCCAATACAACACGGGCACATATGGTGCCAATAGTAATATGGTTAGCTGCGGTAATACATTTGCCCCTTTCAGCGGGATTCCTGGTAATCTGCAGATTGTCTACGCCGGAACGGCCTCTATTGCGCCCACGGGCGCGCCGAGCTCCTCGGCCATATACGCACCAAACGCTTTCGTGGAAACGACCGGTGCGGCTGTGGGAATATACGGGGCCATCATCAGCAATACTTTCCTTGAGGGCTCCAAGGCGCCCGTCCATTACGACACTGCATTGGCGAACATTCTGCAGGGGGGACCGTACTATCGTACTTCTTTTAGCTGGAGCAAGTTCTAACCCTCTATTCCGGAGTGCCCGCTTACCGGTGACCTCCAGCTATCCGGCGGCAGGAACATACCTTGGGTAAGCCGGCAACCATTGCGCCGCAAGAATTCGCGCTCGTAACGATTCAGCAGAATCAGGTTGGGTTCCGAGTCCCAATCGCTCCGCCTCCAACGCCACAGCAAACGCAATTTCAACAGCCACTTCGCGGATCTTCTTCAAAGGCGGCAAAAGCGGCGCAGAAGAATCCTTCAACGCCGGCGACTGTTCCGCCAGCGCGCGCGCCGCGGCAAGCATCATCGCGTCGGTGACGCGCTGCGTCCCCGCTCCATCCCCAAAAAGCCGCGACGCCATCACCGCCAGTCCCACTGCCGGAAAAATATAAACATTGTTGCATTGTGAAATCGCAATCGTCCGGCCTGCAAAATGAACGGGCGCATACGGCGAGCCGGTAGCAACCAGCGCCCGTCCCTCAGTCCAGCGAAGCAAATCCTCCGGACGTGCCTCGGATTTATCCGTAGGATTCGAGAGCGGAAAAATTATCGGCCGTTCAACTTTGCCCGCCATCTCACGCACAATCGGCTCAGTAAAAGCATCCGCCAACGTCGAAAGACCAATCAGCACAGTCGCCCGCACATTTTTGATCACGTCGAAGAGCCCAATTTTATTGCCACTGCCACGCGCCCACGCAGCAACACGGCTCAGCGGCTGAGCGTAGACGCGCTGCTCCGCCGTCAATTCCGCGCGCCCGTCATGCAGAAGCCCGCCTCGATTCACCATCCACACGCGCCGCCGGGCTTCTTCGTCCGAGAGCCCTTCCGCAACGAGCGCCTCGCGCAAATAGTCTGCGACGCCGGTGCTCGCCGCCCCAGCTCCGAAAAAAACAATTTCCTGGTCACGCAGACTGGATCCCGCAACACGAATCGCCGAAAGGATCGCGCCAAGCGCCACGGCAGCCGTGCCCTGAATGTCGTCATTGAACGTCAGCAATTGATCGCGATAGCGATCCAAAATCGGGCGCGCATGAATTCCCGCAAAATCCTCCCACTGCAGCAACGTGCCGGGAAGAACTTCCTTCACGGCGCGCACAAACAGTTCAACAAAGTTGTCGTATTCCGCTCCGGTAATTCGCGCATGCCGCCAGCCAAGATATTCCGGATCGTTCAGCCGCTCTTCATTGTTCGTGCCGCAGTCCAGCACGATCGGCAAAGTGCGCGACGGATGAATCCCGCCAATCAGCGAATAAAGCGAAAGTTTTCCAATCGGAATTCCCAGGCCGCCAACGCCCTGATCTCCAATTCCAAGAATCCGCTCGCCGTCGGTCACAACAATCACGTCGACCTTGGAGTTCGGATGATTGCGCAACAGTTCGGGAATCGAATCCCGCATCGGATAGGAAATGAAAAGCCCCCGCGGCCGCCGGTAAATGTGACTGAATTGCTGGCAGCCGAGCGCCACAACCGGCGTATAAACAATTGGCAGCATCTCGTCCACGTGATCCAGCAGCAACCGGTAGAATAGAACTTCGTTCGCGTCTTGAAGTTGCCGCAGATAAATATGCCGCTCCAGATCATTTTCCTTCAGCAGAAAAGCTTCATAAGCGCGGACGCATTGCCCATCAAGCGATTCCACAATCGGCGGCAAAAGTCCGTGCAGTCCAAACGCCTCGCGCTCTGCCTCATCGAAAGCCGTACCTTTGTTTAATGCCGGATTATTCAGTAGGTCCACGCCGCGCAATCGAACAGCGCAAGTAGCGTTTATCCGCTCAGCAAGATTCAAAGTCATCGCAGAATTGAACTCCACATCATGATGCCACGTAACTCAGCACCACGGGAAATACACTTATTTCCATCCCAATCTTGAATCAGAATTGAATCGCGGGTGCCCAGTCCTCGAATTTTGAGGGCAGGGATCTTGAATTTGTTTTTGCGGTTCTTGAATTTCTTTCTTGTCGCGGGTGCCCCAGACGCCGATGTTGCGTCTGGGGTTCTTGACCTTATCTTTTCGCTCTAGCTCTAATGTTTTCCCGTCGGTGCTGTTCCACCCGGGGCCATGCCTGTGCCCGTCGGCGCAGTTCCGCCCGTAGGTCCAGTTCCAGTCGGATGCCCGCCGCTGCCACCGTTCGATGCGCTCGAGGTGCCCGGCGCACCTTGCGTGCCCGTAACTCCGCCCGTCGAATGAGATCCGCCGCCCGACCCGCCGGAATTCACCGGCGTGACTCCGGAATTTCTTCCCGCGGAATTTGAGTCCGTAGCAAATGTGCTTGGCGCGCGTACGACTGCCACTGGCGCCGAATGCGGAGCCGGCGTCATCGGTCGTCCAACCGGCGCTCCCACAGTTCCACGCGTTCCGTTATTCACTCCTCCCGTTCCAATCGCCGTTCGGTGCGCCGCGTACGTTAGCGTCGTACCTACCGGAACCACCGGCGACCGGCCTGTCGGTGTTACCCCAGCGGCCGCCAGTGCCGAAATCGTCGGTTCACCTCGCTGCGCGAATGTTGCTACGGGGACAGAAACTGTTTTCATTGTTGCCGGAGATATCGGCACGCCGCGCGGCCCCGCCAGAATCACACCGTTTGACGCTTTGCCCGCGAACACCACCTGTCCCGGTCCGCTCGGCCCGGTTTTAATTCTCCCCGGATTTACCGGCGTCGCCGGTCTCGGCGTCCATCCAACTTGATTTCCCACGTTTACAAAATTCGCGGTGCCGCTCCGAAACGTTCCCAGTTCCTGCGGAATCCAGAACCAGCCCGCTCCGTCGATGTACACCCAGCCACCGTAGTGATACGGCAGCCAGCCCCAGGGCTCAAAGCTTGTCCACATCCAGTCCGCGCCAGGATCATCAAACATCCACATTCCGTTGTCGAAAGGCATCCAGTTTGCGCCCAGCCCGTAAGGCTGCCACGCCATTCCGTATCCGGAAATGTTTGACCACAAACCGTAGTTATATAAATCCGCGGTGCTGAATGCGTAGTCGCGTGGCCGGACGAAATCGCCCGAGTCGGATTGCGCGTCCTGCTGCGCTTGCTCGCGTTGTGCCGACCACTTGTCGAATGCGTCCGTTCGCGGACTGCGATCCACGCTGGACTGATTTTCCGCGCCGCCCTGGAGCGCGGGACCAAAATGTAAAGTCTTTCCGCTTTCCAAATCTGTGTTGCTCGCCCCGTTCGCCACGTCAACTCTCCCGTGGAACACCGTCACCCAATTCTGCGATTCCACCGCGTCGATTCGGAAACGCCCGTTGCGCGGAACCATCACAACCGCGCTACCCGATGAGATCGAAACCTGATCGCCCCGCTGCAAATTTGCCGTCGCGATAATCGTTCCCTGATCCAGCTTCAGTGACGTTACTCTGCGCCCGTCAATCAAACTCAGTTCGGTGAATTCCAACTGCGTGTTCCCCGCCAGGTGCACCACCAATCCAGTTTCAAATTCCACTTCCGCGTAACCGGTATCGGTGCGCAGCGCGAAATCCTGTTGTATCGGAAGATTCGCCACCGCCCGTTGCCATGTGGATCCGGGGCGCTGAAACGCCACATCTCCTTCCACGAAGCTTAGCCGCACGATCCGCGCGTGGCTCACCACGTCGGCATGCGCAGACGGCGCCGGCGGAGCCATCGCAATCACAACCGCGAAGCAAATTGCAAATATCAGTGCGAATCGGAAGGAAACTTTGCTGCGCATATGAACCCCTCGGGTATCCTCTGAAAACCACATCGTCCGACGTGCTGAAGAATAATTTGCCCGCGAATACGGGCGCCAAAAGAATGAAGACTGCCAATATCGACTTCCTGAAGCACACCCTTATTCCAACTAAAATCCTGCTCCCCATGCGATGCAATGTCAAGACAACTGAGTTGCCCAGTCACTTCGCGGGCAAGAGCGTCGGCTTTCCGCTCGAGCGTTGAATTAGATCTTAGTTCGGGTCAAGGGCGCCTCATTTCGAGGCGTGCGACGCGAACACGACGTTCTGGAACTTTTTCTGTTTTAAGAGTTTCGTTAATTCTAAGCATTGCATACTAGCTGGATAGACGAACGTTTGTGGCTGCCGGGAATTCCAAATCGAAAGCCCGGTTTTACCGAGCGATTTGTGGTTTACCCAGCACTTTGATCGCCTGTCACGTCCAGGCTCGACAAGGTGCCGACATGCCGCGAGAACTGGTCTTCAGTCTCATATCAGGAATGGAGTAAAAACATGGCGAACTGGAAACGAATTTCTTTCTTGGTCACTCTAACGATTCTCATCTTTGCACTGCTACTCACACCAAATACCGGGTGGGCGCAAGATTATCAGGGAGCCATGGCGGTGTGGCGCCACCAAGCCGATCGAGGAGATGCTGAGGCGCAAAACAGCCTCGGCGATTTCTATTTGAATGGTTGGGGCGTCACGAAAGACGCGGCAGAAGCGATGAAGTGGTTTAGCAAGGCAGCCGATCAAAAGTATGCCGACGCGCAGTTCAATATTGGCGGAATGTATGAGGACGGCACTGGCGTAAAACAGGACGCCGTTCAGGCCTATAAGTGGTACAGCCTTGCAGCAAACGGTGAAGCGACTGGACCTTTTGCCAGCCGGCTAAAAATGCTCGCCGATAAAATGACACCGGAGCAAATCGGCGAAGGAAAACGTCTCGCCTCTGAATGGAAGCCGCCGTCTCCTCCTTCAGGTACGGTCACTGGGACGCTCGAAGAAAACAAGGCACCCGAAACATGCACTCCGCCGGACAGCGATTTCCAGGCTCTCGCTCTGTCTCCTTCTAAGCTTTCGCCGGAAGGGTTTTCGGCTCTTGCACCTGCTCAACAGAAATTGGTTTGCGGCACGCGCCAGTTCAATAAACAGATCGCCGCGCAGAAGGGCATAATGGACAAGATGAAGCGTTATTCCCCGAAGTACCTGAGCCCCGCTGAGAACGACCGGATTGTCGACGCCGGCGACGAATACCTCGCCAGGATATTGAAAGCGAAAGGTTTTTGATCCCGCTTTTCCGCACGGTGTATATCTGAATTTGCTTCTTCCGTCTAAGGGGGCGGCTCAGCCTTTGACGTAGGGGTGGCCCTTTGCGGCCCACAAAGGGTGAGGCTTTTGAAGTTGTTTCTTCCCTCTAAGGTTTCTCAGTCTTCGCCGGCGCAGCCTTAATCTGCAACTTCACACTCACTTCATCATTCTTCTTCACGCTCACGTTGTGAATCAGTTCCGACCAAAGACCATTCGCCTGCGCCCGCACGTCGTATATCCCCGAAACGGTATTCCCGAAAGTAAAATGTCCCGTCTCATCCGTCAGCACCATACGCGGAGGACGTCCATTCCCCGGCTGTAAATAAACTCGCGCGTGCGCCTGCGGCGTTCCGTCCGGAGCAAGCACAACTCCCGAAACCACTCCCGGCGCTTGCGCCTGCACAGGCAACGTGCCCACCGAAGAAAAAATCACCACTCCAAATAGAAATAACGCAAGAGCCCGAACTCCAAATGAAAAATGAAAATGAATTGTGGGACGCGGCAACATAATTTCCCTCCGCTAACTCCCTACAATTTTAGTCCATCCGCCGTCTCATCCCCGCCAAACAATTCTCTGCGCATCGCGAAAGTCAACGCTCCCAGAAATTTCGCCGGTCCTTGAGCGACGAAGACTGAACCCCAGTAGCCGATCCCCAACTTCTCCAAGACACAAAAAACACCCATTTTTCAAAATCGCCATTTTCAGAAAATCCCGATTTTTGCCATTTGACTAGGACGTCCTACTCAGAAATTTCAGCATCCCTAAGTCACGCAGAATCAATAACATCCGCTAACTCCCTCATCGAATGCACCACCACATCCGGTTTGACGTTCACCCCCGGTTCTCTCGTCGCGCCAAACTCACCGCGTTTACTCGGTCGCTGCACCCAAACTGTTTTCAATCCAAAACCTTTTGCCGGAACATGATCGTGATAGAGACTTTGCGCCACATGCAAAATATTCCCCCGCTCTGCTCCAAATTCTTTCGCAACTTCCAGCGCGCGTAGAAACATTTTCGCATCCGGTTTATATGCGCCAACTTCTTCCGCGGTCACAACAGCATCAAAAACAATTCCAAGCCGTTTCTGCGTCCCTGCAAATGATTCGCGATCCACATTTGATACAACAATTAATTTAAATCGCCGCTGCAATCGTTTCAAAGCTTCGCATGTATCCGCAAACGGCGGCCAATCACCAACCGATTTCGCCAATAAATCTGCCGCATCCAAATCTGTTGCCGCCCCAAAATGTTTCGCGATCCGCGCGTGAGTTGCGCGAAGCACTTCCGGATACAACGCATGCGGCAAGTCATGTTCCGCCGCGCTTTCCGCTTCGCCGAACGCGCCAAGAAGTTCCGCGTCGCTCGCGGAAATTCCCGCGCGCGTTGCCCACGGACGCAGCACTCCAAGAATTCCCGTCTCCCAATCAATCAGCGTGCCGTAGCAATCAAATGTCAGCACGCGAAAATCACCAAACTTCATCGCACCTCCAATTCGCCTGTCGATGTTTTCTAAGACGGATTCATATTGCGCAACAAAGTCTATCGCGAAAATGTTTCGGCATTAATTGAATGGCGCAAAACAATTCAGGGCGTTCCGAGTTAAGATCGGAATGCCCTGAATGTCGGTGCTGTTTATTGCCGGCGTTGCTTCTCACGTTCGCTATTCTTCGTTCATCTTTTCGTCGAACGTGAAATGCTCAATCGCATCGTCCAATTCCTGCTGAGCCTGTTTACGCTTGGCTTGCAGATCAAGGATTTCCTTCTTAAGTGAAGCCAAACGCGTTTCCTGCTCGTCCAGTTCTTTCACATATCGTTGAGCCAGCGCCTTTTCTTCCGCCGTGCCTTTCAGCGCCTGCAGATTTTCACGGACACGATTTTGATCCACAGCGATGCTGTCCAACTCGCTCTGCTTTTCTTTTAGATCGGTGTCGAGCTTGGCGATGGCGTCTTTTTTCGCCACAAATTGCCGCAGTGAATTTTCCAGCTCCGGCGTCAATTCGTGTCTTGTAGTCAATGTTTCGATCATCGTTTGATTCAGATTATTCGATCGAATTTCCGTGGACGTCGGCGACGTTTCTTCCACGACGAAATCCTTCGACTCTTTCGGTTTCACTTCCACGCGGAAGCGATACGCCGTGGCCGATTCTTCCGCCGGCTTCAAATCCCCCGCGAGTTTCCATCCGGAACGAATGGGCTGCTCGATGATCACGGTTCGCGGTGAGGTGTCTTCATTGCGAATCGTGTAAATTGTTTTGGAGCGCGACTGCACGGTACGAATCAGAATTCCGCGCAGCACGCGGACGCGCGTCAGTTTTTCCGGCGCGCCTTCTGATTTCACCACGACCTGCATCGCCAAATCGGCGGCATAACTGATCAGCCGCTTTTCGCCGGGATGGATCGCCTCAATCAATCCTTCACCGGCAAAAGCCCCTGCCTCAATCACATTGAAGCTGCCTCCATCCAGCACAAGTGAACTGGAATTGGTGAGCCACAACGCACGCAACGGACGCGCCATTCCCAGATTCGCATTCCACAACGCAACTTTCTCCGCTGTGATTTCCGACGGAAATAAACAACAGCATGAGAAAACCTTCTACTTTCCTGACAATCCGTTGAGTCTTGTGGCGGAGAAAAAGCATGGCGACCTCCATAGGCGTTGAGTTGATAGATTTTTGCCGCACATTTTCATGACGCATCGACATCAGACACACTTCCCCCGAAGCTTCCAGGGTGAGTAAAAAACTCTCATCCCGAGTTTGGCGGTGCACCGCCGCGCCAAATGGCGTGACTGGCTTACCGTCCTTGCCGTAAATTAACCGGGGTCTTACAGATTAATTATTTGGATGATGGCAGTGATGCAAATCGTTGTATGCGATGTTGTGAATTTCGGCGTGCTAACAAAATGAATCGCCGGGCCGGTTCGTCATGGAATCGCGCGAAGGCTGCAGACCTAGATCAACTCTTCTTGCCACCCTGGAACAACACACCGAGTTTCTACTAAGCTGAGCAAATGGAGAACGGTCGAGCAAGGCGGACGGCGCTGCGTGTGGCGATTCGGCGTGCGGCGCATCAGAGATTGGATACGCCGCGCGTGTTTGATGATCCGCTGGCGATGCGCATTATTGGAACGGAGTTTGCGGCGCGGCTTGCGGCGCGGGCGGAGGAGCATTCGGGAATTGCGTCGCGATCTTTCCGCGCGTTTTTGGTGGTGCGCAGCAAATACGCTGAGGATGAGTTGGCGCGTGCGGTGAGTGATGGAGTGCGGCAGTATGTTGTGTTTGGGGCGGGGCTGGATACTTTTGCGTATCGAAATTCGCACACGGCGTCAGGATTGCGCGTTTTTGAGCTGGATCATCCGGCGACGCAGGAGTGGAAGCGTGAACAACTTCGCTCGGCTGGAATAAATATTCCGGCGGAAATGATTTTTGTTCCGCTGGATTTTGAGCGGGAAACGATTGCGGATGCTTTGGGACGAGTTGGATTTGCGTTGGAAGACAAAGCGTTTTTTTCGTGGTTGGGTGTAACGCCATATTTAACGGATCGAGCGTTTGCGGAGACCGTGGGATTCGCCGCGTCGATGCCGCCGGGAAGTGGCGTAGTTTTTGATTACGCGGTGCCGAGATCGCCGCTGAATCTGATCGGGCGATTCGCGTTTGACAGACTTTCGGCGCGGGTGGCCGGGGCTGGCGAAACGTTTCAATTGTTTTTCGATCCGAAGCGGTTGGAGGAACGGCTACGCGAAATGGGATTTACGGATATCGAGAACATAGGAGTGGACGAAATGAATGCGCGATATTTTCGCGGCCGCGCGGATGGATTGCGCGTGAGAGGTGCGCTGGGGCGGTTGATTTGCGCTTGGAAGTGACAGGCGGAAACGACTCGGGTCGTCCCGATTTAGAGGACCAGGAAGCGGGATTGGCGAAAGACCTGACCTACAGCTCAGACCGAAATGAGAGGAGATAAAAATGGAGCGAACGATTGAAGTGCGACACGTTTCGCGGGAAATAAAAAGTGAATATGAAAGTTTTACCCGGAAATTTGAAGAGTTACTTGGGCGGTTTGAGCCTTCATTCTTTAATGACATTGAAACTGCGCCGGCGGAAGTACAAAAGCGGCTTAAGAACGCGGAGGGCATGGAGGGCCTGATGCTTTTTGACATTCAACAACATGGAAAACTTCTGGGACTTGTGGGAGCTGCGCGAAAAGCGAAGCAGTATGTGCTGGGAAATCCGCTAATCGCGATGCAGATGACGCATCACGATATTCGCGCCGCGCTTTATGCGCCGCTGAGAATGATCGTTTACGAAGCGGAAGATCATTCCGTGCGCGCGGAATACGATTTGCCGTCGTCTCTGTTTGGGCAATTCAATAATGCAGAGGTGACGAGCGTGGCGAAGTCGTTGGATTTGAAGATGGAGAATGCGATTGGGAAGGCCGAAGTCGGCTGAGATTGTGGGCGCGAACTTTTCGCAGGATGGAAAGGCACACAGGCTGAACAAGTGTACGAGTAGAATGTGAGGATGGCGCGGCCATTTGAAATCTTGGAGCATCCGGCGGATGTTGGATTTCTGGCGTACGGAGCTACGCTGGAAGAATTGTTTGCGAACTCGGCGCTGGCGATGATTTCTTTGGCGTGCGATTTGGAAGGCGTGCGCGAAACCGAGAAGCGCAAGATTGAGGCAGCAGGCGAGGACGTTGAATCATTATTATATGCGTGGCTGGCGGAAGTGCTGTCGGTGATGGATGCGGAACGGTTGGTGCTTCGGCGCGTGACGGTTACTTTTTTCGATGAGGGGCGCGTGCGCGGAATGGCTTACGGCGAACCGATTGATCGCGCGCGGCATCGCACCGGCGTGGCAATCAAAGCGGTCACGTTTCACCAGTTCGCGGTGGAAAGTGTGGACGACGGTTGGCGTGCGCGCGTTTTTCTGGATTTGTAATTTCCGAAATACAATGTGACGTTGGGCGGCGCGTCCTTTGTGCGCATGCGGGGATAGTGTAATCTTTTGGGTCTATCTGTAGTTTTGGGCTTTAGTTTTTGGCTTTGGATTTGGCTTTTTTGGGCTTGTCGCGAACATGAAAACGCAAACCAATCAGGCGCTGGCAGAAATCGGAGTGCAATCGCCGGAGCAGCTTGCTGCTGTATTCGCGGAACTGCGCGCGGATTTTGAGCGTGACGCCGGCGGCGTGAGCGACGACGCTTCGTGGAAAACATTTCGCGATGCGTGGCTCGGTCGCAAGTCTGGAGCGATCGCGAATATTACTGATCATTGGCTGAAAAAGGCGACGACGCCGGAGCTAAAAAAGGCCGTCGGACAAGCGCTGAACGAATTTCGCGCGCACGTCGAGGCGACGATTGAACAGCGGCGGCTGGCGGCGGAGGCTGCGGCGGAACAAGCGGCGCTGGGGCGAGAGCGAATTGATTTGTCGCTGCCCGGCGTGATGCGTCCGGTGGGGACGCGCCATCCGATCCGGCAAACATTCGAGGACATTGAAAAGATTTTTCTGGCGATGGGATATTCCGTGGTTTCCGGGCCGGAAATTGAAACGCCTTATTACAATTTTGAGGCACTGAATATTCCTGAATATCATCCGGCGCGGGACAACATGGATACGTTTTACATGGAGCCGCCGCCCGGCGCGCTTTCCTCATCACAAACTAAGATCGAGCCGCGCCTGCTGCGCACGCACACTTCGCCGATGCAGATTCGCACGATGGAAAAGCAGAAGCCGCCGGTGCGAATTATTGTGCCGGGAAAAGTGTATCGCCGGGATAATCCCGATGCGACGCACGCGTTCGCGTTCCACCAAATTGAAGGACTTGCAGTGGATACGGATTTAACTTTTTGCGATTTCGCGGGAACGATTGATTATTTCATTCGGGAATTTTTCGGGCCGGGAACGAAATCGCGATTTCGTCCGAGCTATTTCCCGTTTACGGAACCATCTGTGGAATTTGACGCGTCCTGCATTTTCTGTGGCGGAAGCGGAGTGGCGGCGTCCGGCGCGAATTGCTCGAGATGCAAAGGCTCGGGATGGATCGAACTTTTCGGCGCGGGCATGGTGGATCCCGCCGTGTATGGCCATGTGAGATATGACGCTGCGAAATTAAACGGATTCGCATTTGGAATTGGAATTGACCGGCTGACGATGCTGAAATTTGGAATTGACGATTTGCAGGTGTTCACGCAGAACGACGTGCGTTTCCTGCGACAATTTCCATAAAAAGATTCGCGATGAAACTTCTCTACAACTGGCTGAAGGAATTTGTGGACGTCACGGACACGCCGGCCGGGCTGCGTTCGCGGCTTTCGCAATCGGGACTTTCCGTGGACTCGGTTGAAGAGACCGCGGCGGGGCCGCTGCTGAACGCGGAAGTTACGATCAACCGTCCGGATTGCATGGGGCATTACGGAGTGGCGCGCGAAGTGGCGACGGCTTACCGATTGCCGCTGAAAAAGATTGAACCGAAATTGAAAGAAGCGGCGGAGACTGCTTCAAGCGCGGCGCACGTCACGATTCATTGCCACGAATTGTGCGGACGCTATACAGCGCGCGTGCTACGCGGCGTGAAAGTGCAGCCTTCACCGGCGTGGCTGCGGGACCGTCTGGTGGCGATGGGGCAGACCTCTATTAATAATGTTGTGGACGCGACGAACTACGTGATGTTGGAACTGGGCCAAGCGATGCACGCGTTTGATTACGACAAGCTTGGCGGGCACGAAATTATTGTGCGCCGCGCGGCTCCGAAGGAAAAAATCAAAACGCTGGATGGAATTGAGCGCACGTTGACGTCGGACATGTGCGTGATCGCGGATGGTTCGCGCGCACTGGCCATCGGCGGCGTGATGGGCGGACAGGATTCGGAAATTGGATTTGCAAGTCACAACATTTTATTGGAGTCGGCGTGGTTCGATGCGATTTCCGTGCGGCGAACATCGAAGACTCTGGGGTTGCGGACGGAAGCTTCCACACGATTTGAGCGCGGATCCGATCCGGAAATGGCGGAACTGGCGTCGCGGCGCTGCACGGAACTGATTCAGCAACTCGCGGGCGGCGAAATTCTGGCCGGAGTGGTGGATATTTATCCGGCGCGGCCCGCGCCGGGGAATTTGTTGCTGGCGCGGCGCGAATTGTGGCGCGTGATGGGCGCGGATGTGCCGGACGCGGATATCGAAACAATCCTCAGCTCGCTGGGATTTGCTCCGCGGCGTGCCGACAAGATGGGAGCAAATTCGCCCGAGGCGGTGTGGCAATGCGCGCAGCCATCGTGGCGTCCGGATGTTACGCGCGAAATTGATTTGATCGAAGAAGTTGTGCGGCATTACGGGCTGGACAAATTTCAAGCGCGAATGCCGGCTGCGCGCTCGACGGCGAAGCGATTGCCGAACGCGGAAATCGAAGACCGCGTGCGCGAGCGATTGATTGGACTTGGCTACCAGGAAATTCTGACGACGCCGCTATTAGATCCTGTGCGCGACGCAATTTTTCGCTCGGAAACGGATGTGCCGGTGCACATCCTAAATCCGCTGGCGGAAGATGCGTCGGTGATGCGGAGTTCCGGAATTGGCAGCATGCTCGGCGCGCTGGAATGGAATTTGAATCGCGGACAACGCAATTTGCGGCTGTTTGAAATTTCGCGCGCATATCGCTGGAATGGAGCGGCGCCCGAAGAGCGTCCGATTCTCACGATTGGCGCTACGGGAATGGCGCGCGAAAAAGGCGTGACCGAAACGCCGCGCGAATTTTCGTTCGCGGATTTGAAGGGCGATCTCGACCGGCTGGGCGAATTGGCCGGGGGATTCCGCTGGAACGGCGGCGGCCCAGCGTGGTTGCATCCTGCGCGCTCGGCAACGATAGCGCTGGGCGAAAAACAAGATGCCACCGGAGTTGCCGGAAAATTGGCGCGAGGAACGGCGGAAAAACTGAAGCTGCGGCAGGAACTTTTCCTCGGTGAATTGCAGCTCGAACCATATTATGCGGCATGTGTCACGGCGCAGACAGCGTTGCGTTACAGGCCGATCAGCAAATATCAGAGCGTCGAGCGCGATTTCTCTCTTGTGTTGAGAGACGGCGTGACTTTCGCGCAAGTTTCCGCAGCTGTCCGCGCGCTTGGAATCAATGAATTGATCTCCGTTGAGGCAGTGGACGTTTTTCGCGGCGGGCAAGTTCCGGCGGGACAATTTTCTTTGCTGGTACGCGTAACATTTCAGAGCGCGGAATCCACGCTTACCGAAGCGCAGCTCCATCAGTTTTCAATGCGAATTGCCGCCGCGCTGAATGAAAAACTCGGGGGCTCTCTCCGTACCGCGTAGTTGCTCTGACCGAACTAGAAAACGCGCCAGAAAAAGGTTCCGAAATCACAATTGAAACTATTTCAGCTCTTTTTTCGCGATTTGGTATACAACATTTTCGCGCCCGCTCGCGTCGACTCTTGATCCCACTCGAATCCCGCCAATCTTTTCGATCGCCTTTAGCGAGCGCAAATTCTGCGCACCAATAACAAAAATCACACCATTCACAAATTGGAAGGCGTGCCGAAGCATGAGCTGTTTCATTTCACCGTTGTAGATTCCGCGCCAATGGGATCTGGCCAAAAATGTCCAACCGATTTCGATCTCGCTTTTTTCTTCGCTGTAGGCGTGAAAACGGGAGGACCCGATTACGCGGCCATATTTATTATCAATCGCAATTAACGCCCCGCCGGATTCCAGGGCGTCGCGGAAAAATCCTTTGAACACTTCTTCCTTATAGCGGTCGCTGTTCGGATGTTGTTCCCAAATGAGGGGATCCGACGCAACAGCGTAGAGGTCGTGAAAGTCCCCCGGTCGAAGCGGCCGGAGTGAAAGAAGGCTTCCTTCCAAGATGGGTTGGAGATTAAAAGACATGTCAGTTCCGCCCCCTCAAATCTCGAAGGAACGACTCTTAGCATCTTTTGTGCGCGCTCTCAAGCCGGTGGCCGATCTCGCGCGAAAAACTTCACCGATAAAAACAGCCGGAGCGCTGGATTTCGCCGTGGTCGGTACGGCGTCCAATGCTCCGGCTGATCGAACAACGTGCCTCGTTTGATTTCTTAAAAACGCAGCACAAGTCCCGTTGAGAGGCGGAAATTATTTTGCGAGAAGCGCGCGTTGAGTGGATTGGTGAAGCGAGTGAGGAAATAATCACCCTGAATGAGACGGTAGGCGAAATGATGAGCGACCTTCAAATCCAATCCGCCGCCGATGGCCATTGCGTACGCAGTGGAGGATGACGCACCGAGACGGGCCTGCAATGTCGAATCCAATTGCCCAGCTCCAAAAAGCCCCTGAACGTATGGCTGCAAGGGACCATGACGGAAGGAAAGCCGCGCGCCGCCCATGTAGCTGTACAGCGTGCCGCCGCTTCCGGTGAATCCGTGGATGTTGCCGACCGCGTCGCCGGAAACTTCACCAACAATTCCGAACCATTTTGTTGGATAGACCGCAATTTGTCCGACGCCGCCATTCATATTGAAAGAGGTGCCGGGACCGTAAGTTTGCCGCGTGTATTGATAGCCAAGATAGGCATCCGCTTTGGAGTCCTGGGCTGAGGCGGAAAACGCGAATACTAAAGATAATGAAAGGAGTAGAGCGATTCTTCGAAACATGAATGGATTCCTCCTGTTTAGGATTTTCAGGGACGGACGCGTCTTTCGACGATCCTGCCCCTGGCGTTGCGCAATTACGTCGGGCAGGGTGGACGCAAACTGCACTCGGCGGATTTTTTCCCCAATAATGAGATGCCCTGTTTTGGTGCAAGGTTGTGCGGATGGGAATTTGCGGGAGAAAAGATAGCGAAAGTGATATCGCGTCCCAGCCTGAAAATGTTGGTGTTTGCGTCAAGCAGGAAGCGCGGCGGATTGTCAAAGCAGGGCCGAAAGGCGAGAATCGTTTCATGGCGAAAAATGATCTTGCGGTTGTGGTGCTGGCCGCGGGCAAAGGCACGCGGCTGAAATCGAATGTAGCGAAGGTGCTGCATCGCGCGGGCGGACGAACGCTTGTGGAACACGTAGTGCATGCGTGTCAAGGAACAGGTGCACGGCGAATTTGCATTGTCGTCGGCTATCAGGCGGATGAAGTGACTGCGATCGTTACGCCGCTGGGCGCGAAAACAGTTTTGCAGCAGCCGCAGCGCGGCACCGGTCACGCGCTTCTTGTCGCTCGACGCGCAATCGGAAGCGCGCGATATGTACTCGTGCTGCCGGGCGACGCGCCGCTGGTGCGCGCGGAAACATTGAAGGCGCTCATGCGCGCGCATGTGGAAAGCGGAGCGGCGGCTACTCTGCTGACGGCGTTGCTTTCAGATCCGACCGGCTACGGTCGAATTGTCCGGCAGGGAAACGATCCGGCGAGCGGACGAGTGGCTGCAATCATTGAGCAATCGCAATTGGCGGAAAATCAGCGGGAAATTAATGAAGTGAATTCCAGCATTTATTGTTTCACGCTGGCGAAATTGTGGCCGGTGATGGCGCGCTTGCGGCCGAACAACGCACACCGCGAACTTTATTTGACGGACGCGATTGCGCCGCTTGCGGCGGCCGGCGAACCGGTAATGGCGCTGGTAGCCAGCGACGCAGCAGAAATATTGGGATGCAACACGCGCGCGGAACTGGCCGAGGTGGATCGTACTTTCCGGCGGCGGGCTGCTGAATCGCTGATGAATTCCGGCGTGAGCATTCAATTTCCGGAAACGGTTGTGATTGATGCGGGCGTGACGGCTGGGCCGGACAGTTTTATTGGCGCGAACGTGCAGCTTTTGGGCCGCACGCGGATTGGCGCGAATTGCACGATTGGCGCGGGAAGTATTTTGACGGACATGACGCTGGCCGAAGGCGTTCTCGTAAAACCGTATTCCATTCTGAACGCCAGCCAGGTTGCCGCGGGCGCGCAAATCGGCCCCTTCTCACATCTCCGCGAAGATGTCGTGCTGCGCGAAAACGCGCGCATTGGGAATTTTGTGGAAGCAAAGAAAACTGTGCTGGGGCGGCGCGCGAAAGCTATGCACCTGAGCTATCTGGGCGACGCGCGCATCGGTGACGAAACAAATATCGGCGCGGGCACGATCACCTGCAACTATGACGGCGTTCACAAAAATGCCACAACCATCGGGCGCGGAGTTTTTATCGGCAGCGACACGGCGCTGGTGGCTCCAGTGCGCGTGGGCGACGGCGCTTACGTCGCGGCGGGATCGGTGATTAGCGAAAACGTGCCCGCGGATGCGCTGGGAATTGCGCGCGGGCGTCAGACGAACAAACCGGGATGGGCGCGGGCGCGGCGGCGTGAAATGGCGAAGAGTAAGAAGCCCGCGAAGAAGAATCGGGCGCGGGGCAAGAAGCGAGTTGCGAAGAAGCGCGCGACGAAAAAACGTGCGGCGAAGAAATCGCGGCGCCGTAGACGTTAATTCTGTTTTCCTTCCGAGCTTCCATTTCCTTTCGACACCGGTTTGCCCGGCTGCCTCGGCATCCAGGTTTGCGCGGACTTTCCCTGCTCGCCTTTCTTCGGCTCACCTCTTTCTGGCTCAACCAGCGCAAATTCCACGCGCCTGCGCAGCGGATCAATGCGCTCGGCCACTACGCGAACGCGATCGCCCAAATGCCAGGTGCGCGAACGGCCCGCGCGAGCGCGTTGCGAAACGGAATTCGCGACGATGGCGTGGTCTCGTTCGCGATAGAGGCAACGCTCGCCAGTTAATTCTTCGAGGCGCGTGATGGGAACCAATCCTTCCACGAAAATTTCCATCAGCTCGACGAAGAATCCGAATTTCTGCACGGAAATAATCAACGCGTCGAATTCGTCGCCCAGGCGCGATTCCATAAATTGCGCCGTCTTCCATTCCATCAATTCGCGTTCGGCCATTACCGAGCGGCGTTCAGCGGCGGAAGTTTCCACGGCCATTTCTTCCAATTCGATTTCGCGGTATGGACCCTTCGCGGATTCGCTGGTGCCGGAAACGAATCCCGGCGGATGTCCGAGCGCCCACTTCAGCACGCGATGCACAATTAAATCCGGATAGCGGCGGATGGGCGAAGTGAAATGCGCGTATTCCTGAAACGCGAGCGCGAAATGGCCCAGCGTGTCGGCGGCATAGCGCGCCTGCTTCAGCGAGCGCAACATTAAATAGGAAATGATGCGCTCTTCGGGCTTGCCGGCAATTTTTTCTGTGAGCCGCTGATAATGTTGCGGACGAATATCAATGTCGCCGCCATCCGTGCCGGAAACCGCGGCGGTAACAAACATCGGGCGCTCGCGGCTGTTGCGATTCGAGCGGCCTTCGCGTCCCTTTTTCATGCTGACGGCGTGACGGACCTGCACGCGGCGCTCCGTCAATCCAGGCACGCCGAGCGAATATCCGAACGCGTGAGCCAATTCCTCAAACTCGATCACTTTCTTCGCGTCGGGTATTTCGTGAACGCGGTGCAGGAATCCCAGTCCGCGCTGCAACAGAAAATGTGCGACGGCTTGATTCGCGCAGAGCATGAATTCCTCAATCAAGCGATGAGCGATGTTGCGCTGGCTGCGAACGATGCTTGTCATGCGGCCATCGGGATCGAATTCGATCACCGGCTCCGGCAAATCAAAATCGATGGAGCCGAGTTTGCGGCGGCGCGCGTTCAGGACCAATGCGAGATCGCGCATATCGCGGAAATGAGCGGCGAGATGAGCGTAACGTTCGGTGGCCTCAGTATTACCTTCGATTACCTTATTTACGTCGGTGTAGGTCATGCGCGCGGCAGAATGGATTACTCCCTGCGCGAAATCCGCGTTGGTGATTTCTCCCTGCTCGTCCAGGGTCATTACAACGCTCATCACGAGACGATCGACGTTAGGCTTCAAAGAACAAACATCATTCGAGAGCGATTCAGGCAGCATGGGCACGGCGCGATCCGGAAAATAAACGGATGTGCCGCGCACACGCGCTTCGCGATCCAGCGCGCTTCCACGGAGAACATAGTGCGCCACGTCTGCGATGTGAACCTGCAATTGCCAGCCGCCGGGCTTTCGCTCCACGTAAACGGCGTCATCGAAATCGCGCGCGGTTTCTCCGTCAATCGTGACGATGGGCAACGCGCGGAAATCGCGGCGGCCTTCAATTTCTTTTGCGCCGGGCTGCTTCGCCACGGATTCGGCTTCCTGAATTACTTCCGGCGGAAATTCGTGCGGAATGTGATGCTTGCGCAGAATAATTTCGATATCCACGCCCATTTCGCCGGGCTTGCCGACAATTTCGATCACGCGTCCTGAACCGGCCACTCCGCCACGAGGAAAACGCGTGAGCGAAACGTTCACGACGGCGCCATCGAGCTGCGGAATTCTTTCGCGCGGATTTGTGGGCCGCGTAATTCCTAACTTTGCCGCCAGCGCTGCGGACAATTCTTCTCCTGCGGGAATCACAATTTCGCCCAAGCGCGATTCGTAAGGCAGCACAACATTTCCGCTGGAAGGCAAACCGTAACGGAATAATCCGACGACCGTCGCGTTCGCGCGCTCCACCACGCGGACGACGCGGCCTTCCGCGCGGCCGCGGCGATCGCGGCGCTCCACGCGCGCGATGACGTGATCTCCGTGCATGGCCTCGCCCATCGCGTCGCGTCCAAGAAAAAGATCGCCTTCGACGCCGGGAATCGGCTTATCGGGAACCACAAAACCGTAGCCATCCTGGTGCGCTACGACACGTCCGCGCACTTGCCCGGCTTCGGCGCGAGAAGGCTGCTGCGGCGATCCGGCAGAGACCTGCGCTTGCGAACGCGCCGGCATACGCGGTTTCGCCGCGCTCGGAGCGCGTGAGACAGAATCTCGTTTTGCCTGGGCACGGCGATTCGGCGTCGCGGGCAAGGCGAATCGCCCGTGGCTCACTTCCTCAACTTCGCCACGGCGGCGCAGCCGCACGATCATTTTGGCCAGACCGCGGCGGCCATGGTGCTTCAGTCCCAACTCGGCGGCGATTTCACGGAGGCTCATCGGCAGGGGGGCTTTGCCCAGGAGGGCGAGAAGCTCTTCAGCGCTTGGCCCGGCAGGCCGGGTATCCACCTCGTCGTTTTCACGAATGGGATATGGAGTATATGGGGTGCCGGGCGGCCTTTTGTTCTTCATAGGTTAGCGTACTGTAAACATTCTAGCGGTTTATTCGTCTCAGACCGCAACTTTTGCAACCGGCCTGGGTTCTGACAAGGAAGGTCGTACTAGAACTGCCCGGACTTCCTCCGACAAGCCGGGCGGAGTCCCCTACGAGGGACAAAAAGGAGGCGACTAGACCTGGGTCGCCTCCTTTTCTTCTGGAAACAAGAAACAGACAAATTCCGCCTGGAAGCTAGTGATTCTTTGGAACGAGCCGATTGAATTTTCCGATTTTCCCCTAGCGAATCATGCAAATCACTATAGAGTTACCCCCGGAGAGACCATCTGGTACTTAATTGCCCTCCTGCAAACGCGTTCTAAGCAGTCATCACGCGGATTGTTTGAACCGTGAAAATCATAAGAATTGATACTCACTCGAAGGAGTCCGGCCATGACAAACGCATTCATCGTTTCCAGAATTCTGAATTTATTCCAAAAATCCAGGGAACGTAAAGGTTCTAAGCGCTTTGCAAGCCGGATACTGGGTGTTTCTGTGCTGACTATGATCGTGTTAGTCGCAGGTTGCGCCAACACGCCTGCTCCATCCGCGCCCGTGATTACGACGAATCCGACGACGAGTCTGACGGTAACGGCGGGAGCGACCGCGACGTTTACGGCGGCGGCCAGCGGAACGCCAACGCCAACTGTGCAGTGGATGGTGAGTACCGGCGGCGGGGCGTTCACCGCGGTGGCGGGCGCCACCTCAGCAACTTTGAGTTTCACCACAACGGCTGCGCAGACCGGAAATTCGTACGAGGCCGTCTTTACGAACACGCAAGGATCGGCCACAACTACAGCGGCGACGCTGACGGTGAACACTCTGCCCGTGATTACCACGAACCCCACGAATGTGTCGGTGTTGGCAGGAGCCATGGCAACTTTCACGGCGGCAGCAACAGGATCGCCGGCGCCAACGGTGCAGTGGCAAGTGAGCACAAATGCCGGAGTAACGTTCACTAATTTGGCTGGGGCTACCACGGTAACGTTGAGCTTTGCGACGGCGGCGGCGCAGAACGGTAACCAGTACAAGGCGGTGTTCACGAACGCGGCGGGCAGCACGTCCACCACCGCGGCGACGTTGACGGTTCTTGCTCCCGCGCTGTCCATAGTGAAATCTCACGCGGGCAATTTTACGGTAGGAACAAACGGAGTGTTCACAATCGCGGTTAGTAACAGCGGTAATTCTCCCACTACGGGATCAATTACAGTTACCGATACTCTGGCCGCGGGACTGACTTTTGTTTCCGGAACCGGCACGAATTGGGGCTGCGCAGCCGTGCTGCAAGTGGTGACCTGCACGAATGCCGGACCGATCGCGGCGGCAAGCGCGGCGGGGAACATCACGCTGACGGTAGCAGTGGCGCTCAATGCGCCGGCCAGCATCGGAAATACGGCCATCGCAGCAACGGCGGGCTCCGCGAACGCATCTTCGACAGACACGGTGACAGTACTTTCTCCCGACCTGGCAATTGCTGTGTCCCATTCAGGCAGTTTTACCGCCGGGCTAAATGGAGTGTTCACGATCGCTGTAAGTAACGTAGGAACCGCTCCCAGTTCGGGCACGATTACAGTGACGGATACGTTGGATAACAATTTTAGTTTTGCTTCGGCGGCAGGCACGGGATGGGGTTGTGTAAACGTGGCTCAAGTGGTGACTTGTACGAACGCAGGACCGATTGCCAACGGCGCTTCGGCTGGCAATATCACGCTGACCGTCCTGGTGAGCGCTGCAGCTCCTGCGGGAAACCTGTCTGACACCGCCGTGGTCGCAACCACTGGAGATAACAACGTCGCGAACAATACGTCCACAAACACGGTGGCCATCGCTGCCGCGCCGGATCTCGCCATAGTGAAGACGGGATCGAGTATCTTCGTAGCGGGAACGAATGCTACGTTTCAGATCGCAGTGAATAACGTCAGCACCGGGCCGACGGTCGGCGGTATTACCGTCACAGACACGCTGAACGCTAATTTCACGTTCGTTTCCGGCACGGGCACCGGCTGGGCTTGCTCTGCTGTCGCGCAACTCGTTACCTGCACGAACTCTGGCCCGATTGCAGGCAGTGCCTCGGCTGCAAACATTGTGCTCACGGTTGCCGTGAACGCGGCGGCTACCGGAAGCATCCCCAATACCGCAACGGTGCAAACCACCGACGATAACAACGCGGCGAACAATTCATCCACTGCAACGGTTACGGTCACCGCGGCCGCGCCGGATCTTTCGATCACCAAGACAACTTCGGGCGCTTTCGTGGCCGGATCGAACGGCATATTTCAGATCGCCGTCAGCAACGTTGGCACCGCGGCTACCGCCGGCACAATTACGGTGACGGACACGCTCAACGCCGCGTTTGCATTTGTCAGCAGCGGCACGGGAACGAATTGGACGTGCGCTGCTGTCCTGCAAGTGGTGACATGTACGAACCCAGGGCCGATTGCGAATGGCGCCGCGGCTGGAAATATTACTCTTACGGTAGGAATCAGTGGCGCTGCGTCTGGAAGCATCGCCAACACTGGGACGGTCGCCGATGCCGGAGACACCACGGATGTGGCCGACAAGACTTCAACCGTAAACGCGAACGTCGGATCGGGCACCACGGCTTCGGTGCAGATCACCAATCCGCAGAGCCAGCCCCAGCCGATTCCTCTCGGCACCGGCGGCATCGTGAACTTCATTGCGACGATCACCAACGGCGCTAACGGAGTCGGCGTGAATTGGACGGTGAACGGAATCGCCGGAGGAAGCAGCACAGTCGGCACCATTACTCCTTCCACCACATCGGGCGCAACGCAACAAGCCATGTACACTGCCCCGGCATCTGTGCCAGGGACAGGAGGCACCATAACCATCACCGCAACTTATGCCGGCGCAGGCGGCGCGCAGGCGACGGCGACAATCAATCTGGTAGCGAACGTTGATTCCAATTTGCCTGCCGGCCAATACGCATTCCAGACTCGAGGATTCACCGCGGCTGGATTGCCAGTCGGCATGGTGGGAACGTTCACGTCCAACGGCACCGGAGGCTTGAGCAACGTGCTGATTGACACGGTTACCGTCAATGCTGGCGGAATTAGTGGTTCCACAGCTACGTCAAAGGTTGCGTGGAATGGAACCTACGCCATGGATACGGCGAACCATGGATTGATTAACCTGACGCTCGCCAGTAATGCTTCCGTGCAGATGAATTTCGGATTTGTAGTCATCGGCGGGAATGGCTCGCTGGTGGAACTGGATCCGCCGCTTGGTTCGACTGCTTTCGGATCCTTCAGCAGCGCGAGCTCGTCAAGTTTCGTGCTGGGTTCGGGAGGGGTGAATGGACCATTCGTTTTGCGCCTCGACGGCCCGGGCGCGCCCGGTAGTGGAAATATATCCAGCGCCGTGATCGGACAACTGACCGTTGCGCAGACTGGCAGCTCGACAACCGCAGGCACCATCACAGGCTCTTTCACTGATAACCATGGGAATGCGTCGTCCACTGTTGCTCCCAGCACCATAACCATGGACGCGGACGGGTCGGGTCACGGAACCGTCTCGCTCACGCTGAACGGCACCAACGGTTCACCCACACTCAGCTTCTATGTTTCGGATTCTGGAAAGATTTATCTGATCGAAACCGACTCGAACAATGAAGTTCAAACGGGAATGCTCCGTTCGCAGACCATTCCCGCAGGCGGCTTCACTACCGCGAATGCGCTCTCCAGCGCGATGATCTTCGAGGCGATGGGAGTCTACGCCAATCCGGGCCACGCCAGCGTTATCATCGGCGCCTTCTCACCGAATACCAGCGGTCAAATCACCGCTGGTGAATACGACGCGAGCGATGGAGGAACCATCCCGGCAGGTCCGCCGGTTCAGCTCACGGGAACGTTCGCGCTAACGGGGCCGGCACCCGGGCAGGGAACGCTGACGCTCACGAATGGCGGCACAACCATCATCAGCTTTGTGTTCTATTTGCGCCAAGCGGGCGAAGCGTTCATTCTTGAACAGCCGAACGGCGGCGTTACGGAGAGGCGCGTCGGACAAATGGGAACGCAAACAGAGCCGGTCGGTGGTTTCACGAATGCAACGCTGAACGGCATCACCAACACCGTGGGAACTCAAACGACCACGGCGGCCAGCGTAAATGGTGTCGCTGTCGTTCAGTTCGGAACCGGAACCTATGCGGGATCTTCGGCTGACGGTAGTGCGTTGGGCCAGAGTCCGTTCATCGGAGGAACCTCGACGGGCGCACTGAACTTTACGGATAGTGTGCGTGGCCGGGGAACCCTGACGCCGACGGGAACCGGATCTATATTTGGCGCTGCCAGCGTTGTGTTTTATGCGATTGACAACACTGGAGCGGCGATCCTGATTTCGGTGGATCCAACAATACTGGAACCGCAGATCATTATTGTCGGGCACTAGCAGCGGAACCACACAACAGAAAAGGCTCCCTCCAAATTAAATTTGGAGGGAGCCTTTTCATTTGTAAAGACGCTTCGATCGATTTTCTTGCTCATCCAAGTGGATTCCCTCCGCATTGACGCCCACGCGGAGCCAGCTTAAGATGGCCCCACCACGAAAGTGTATTGGATGCCCACTCCAAGATATTCCGCAAAGTTCGTCCCGCGGTACTTGCTGATTCTATTCGCGATTTTATTTCCTGCCGGAATTTCCGCGCAAAAGCTCAAAGATTTAAAGCCGCAGGGGTACGTGGACGATTTCGCGAATGTGTTGAGCGCCAGCGCGAAACAAAAGCTTACGGCGTTGTGCGCGGAAGTGGACTCAAAAGCCGGAGCGCAAATCGCCGTGGTTACAGTTTCCTCGCTGGATGGCGAGGAAATCGAACAGTATTCGGTGGATCTGGCGACGCGTTGGGGCGTCGGTCCGAAGGAAAAATCGCGCGGCGTGATGATTTTATTTGCGCCCAACCAACACAAGTATCGTTTTGAGGTGGGCTACGGGCTGGAAGAAATTCTGCCAGATGGCAAAGTTGGTGGATTCGGCCGCGAAGCTGTGCCGCTGCTGCGTCAAAATAATTATGACGCCGCAGTGCTGCTGGTGACGCAGCGCGTTGCGTCGGTGATTGCAGCGGACAAAGGCGTTACGCTGGACGCGCTATCCGGAGTACCGCCGCCGCGCGCTGAATCCCGCGAAACATCTTCCGGTTCAGGCCTCTCACTCAATGGAATTATTTTGGGAATTTTCATACTGATATTTCTGGGGCGGCTGATCCTGCCGTTCTTGTTTGGCGGCGGATCATACCGGCGCAGAGGCGGAAGCGGCTGGTGGATTGGCCCCATGATTGGCGGCTCGATGGGCGGAGGCGGCGGGTCTTGGGGCGGAGGTGGGTTCGGCGGAAGCAGCGGCGGCGGATTTGGTGGATTCGGTGGCGGAGGATTCGGCGGCGGCGGCGCAAGTGGAAGCTGGTGAGATTCGCGGGAATGGAGTGGACATCGATGGACGATAAATTGACAGAATTCGTGCAGCGGATGCGTGCCGCAGCGCCGGATAATTTGAAGGCGATTGTGCTATACGGCTCCGCGGCAACCGGCGAATTTCACGAAGGGAATTCCAATGTGAATATGCTGTGTCTGGTGGACAATGGAGATCCTGCGCGGCTGGAACCTTTTCATTCCACCGTTGAATGGTGGACGGGCAAAGGACATCTTGCGCCGCTGATTTTCACGATGGATGAATTGCAACACTCGGCTGATATTTTCACCATTGAATTGCTGGATATGCAGGCGCGCCACAAAATGCTTTTCGGCGAAGAATTCCTGGCGGGAATCACTGTGCCGCTTCGCTATCATAAGCTGCAGGTCGAACGCGAACTCCGCACAAATTGGCTGCGGCTGCGGCAAACATTTCTTGCCGCTCCACGCAGGGCGCATTTGAGTGTTATGGTAGCGGCGGCATCGTCATTCACGGCGCTATTTCGCCACGCGCTCATCGCGCTGGGCGAGAAGCCGGCCGAAAATAAACGCGACGCGGTGGAGCGCGTAGCAAAACTTACCAGCGCCGATGCCGGCGGATTTTTGACCGTGCTGGATTTCCGCGAAAAGAAAAAGAAGGAAAAGGATATTGATGTGACCGCCACAGCGCGCAGTTATTTCGCGCTGGTGGAAGCCGTGACGGATGAAGTGGATCGCAGGTTGGAAACGCTTTCGTAACACGCGCATGAAGTTGCGCGAAGTTTTCTGTTCTGGAGGGAACGCATGAAGGTATTGGCAGGAATACTGGCGGTGCTGCTGGTATTGGGCCTGATTGTTGGCGGAATGTATGTTGACCGCAAGAATCAGATGGTGACGAAAAATGAAACCGTCAAGTCCACCTGGGCGGAAGTGGACGTGGTGCTGCAACGCCGCGCAGATTTGATTCCGAATTTGGTGGCCACCGTGCAAGGGTACGCGGCGCAGGAACAAACTGTGTTCCATGATATTGCCGCCGCGCGTTCCGCATTGATGGGAGCGGGAACTCCGCAAGCGAAGATTGCCGCGAACGGTCAACTGGATAGCGCGCTGGGCCGCTTGCTGGTCGTGGTGGAAAATTATCCCGTGCTGAAATCGAATGAGAATTTCCTGCGTTTGCAGGACGAGCTTGCCGGCACAGAAAATCGCATCGCCGTCGAACGCAAGCGCTACAACGACGTGATTCAGGACTACAACACCTACATCGGACTATTTCCGAACAGTGTTTTCGCGAGTTGGGCGGGATTCAAGCGCAACGACGCGTACTTCAATGCACCTGAGGCTTCGCGCGAAGCGCCCAAAGTTCAGTTCCCAGGCCCGACTCGATAGTATCGGAATTCAATTCTGTGAAATAAAAAGGCGGCTCGCGAAAATGCGGGCCGCCTTTTTGTTTTAGTGAAACGCTACTTAGTTTCCGCCGCGTCGGCCTCCGCGCCCGCCTGCTCCGCCGCGTCCTGCCGGAGGAAGCGAAACGCCGGGAACGTTCGCCTGCGCCATTTTCGCGTTCAAATCGGCCAGGTCGGTTTTCTGTATGTCCTCCCATTTTGCGAGCGACGCCGTGAGCTGCTTGTTCAGCACGTCGAACACTTCGTAGGATTGCGCGGTTGGCGCGGCGTCCGCGCTTTCCACGGTGCCGAACAAATCCACCAGTTGGTTCACCACGCGAATTGGGAAATTCAGCGCGTCTTCGTTGCTGGTTGATTTGGTCTGAATCAATTCTTCTTCGACCGCGGTCATCTTTTTATTTAACGCGTCAGCCGCGTCCAGCACCGGTTTGTATTCCGCAGAGGCCGGCAGCCGCTGGCGCAGCGAATCAAGTTGCGTGCGCAGGCTGCGAATCTGGTTGATGGCGTCGTGCCCTGCGCTGATGCGCGAATTTATACGCGTCGCAAACTCGAATTGCGTGTCGAGATCTTCTTGCGACACATGCAGACGCGGATCGGTCTTCACTTCAACTTTCGCGGCGTACGATTGCGAGCCCGCCGTAAGTTTCACGTTGTACGTTCCCGTGGAAACGGCCACGCCGGATGCGCGCCCGCCCCAATAAACCGCGTTGGAAACCGTGCTGGGCGGATCGGTGCGCAAATCCCACGTGAATCGGTTCATACCAACATTCACCGTGGGAGCCGCAGCGCCGCCGCCAAATCCGCCTTCGCCGCCTCGCCCGCGTCCACCGCTACCGCCGCCTGCGTTTTCTTCTGCGCCCGGAGCAGCGCCGCGTCCAGTGAAGGTACGAATTACTTTTCCTGAAGCATCGGAAATTTCAATCGTGATTGGTCCCTGCGGCGCGGACTTCAGCCAATAATCCAGCGTCATTCCGCGCCGGCGAATCGCAGTAGTCGGAGTGAAAAGGTGCGTGTCGGCTGTTTCCACGTCGCTCGTCATCTCGCGCAGCGGTGTGATGTTATCCATCACATAAAATGAGCGGCCGTGCGTGGCGATCACCAGATCACTATCTTTAATCACCAGATCGTGCACCGGCGTATTCGGCATTGTGCCGCGCAGCGATTTCCAATTGACGCCGTCGTCAAAGGAAACATAGACGCCGGATTCCGTTCCCGCGAAAAGCAATCCTTTTCGTTTCGTATCTTCTTTCACGGAATGTGTGATTGATCCATCCGGAATTCCATTCGTAATTTTCTTCCACGTTTTGCCGAAATCATTCGTCTTGAAAATGTAGGGATGCATGTCGTCGAGTTTTTGTGTGTCAACCGCAACGTACGCCGTGCCGTCGGTTATGGGCGATGGATCCACAATGCTGATCTTGGCCCACTCTGGGAATCCCTTCGGCGTCACGTTTGTCCAGGTTTTGCCGCCGTCGCGTGTTAGTTGCACCAGTCCGTCATCCGTGCCGGCCCAGATTTCGCCTTTAGAAATGGGCGATTCCGCGATGCAGAACACCGTGTCGTAATATTCCACGCTGGTATTGTCCTGCGAAAGCGGCCCGCCGGAAGATGCCTGCTTCGATTTTTCGTTGCGCGTCAGGTCCGGACTGATTGAAGTCCAACTGCTGCCGCCATTGCTCGAAGAAAAAATCATTTCCGCGCCGATGTAAATCGTATTGGGATCGTGCGGTGATGCAGCAATCGGAAAAGTCCACTGGAAACGGTGCAAAATATCGGCCGCGCCCGCGCCCATCGTGTTCAGCGGCCAGGCGTTGATGTCGCGCTCAAATCCGGTTGCGTGATTGTATTCGGTCAGCAATCCGTCGTAAGAACCGGCGTAGGTGATGTCCGGATTATCGCGCTTCGGCACAACCCATCCGGATTCGCCTCCGCCGACATCATAAAAATTGGCGGCGCCTCCGCCGCCACGCCCGCCAAATCCCGCGGCGCTGGAGATCGCCACGGTGGAATTATCCTGCTGCGCTCCGTACAGCATGTAGGGATAACGCGTGTCCGTATCCACGTGATAGAACTCGGCGGTCGGCTGATTATCTTCGCTGGACCACGATCTGCCTGCGTCGTGCGTGATCGCCGCGCCGCCGTCATTACTATTAATGATCCAATCGGCATTCGTCGGATCGATCCAGAATCCGTGATTATCGCCGTGCGTGCCGCGCATTGTTCCCCACGTGCGGCCGCCGTCAATCGAACGCAGAATGCTGGTGTTCAGCACATACACAACGTCAGCGTTTTTCGTGTCGGCGAAAATGTGATGGAAATACCACGAACGCTGCGTCAGGCTGTGATCCGCATTCATCAGTTGCCAGGAATCGCCGCCATTTTCAGAGCGATACACGCCGCCGCGCGTTGCTTCAATAATCGCGTACACACGATTGCCATCCGCACCGGAAACTGAAATTCCGATGCGACCCAGAACTCCGCTCGGCAAACCGTGTCCCGTAAGTTGCGTCCAGGTCACGCCGCCGTCGATAGAGCGATAAATTCCGCTGCCCGGTCCTCCGCTTTCAAAATTCCACGGTCTGCGAATAAATTGATAAAGCGCGGCAAAAACGATGCGCGGATTTTGCGGGTCCATGGAAAGATCAATCGCGCCGGTCTTGTCGTCCTTGAATAAAGTTTTCGTCCACGTTTTTCCGCCGTCAATCGAGCGGAAAACGCCGCGCTCGTTATTCGGCCCGAAGGCGTGGCCCATCGCCGCCACCAGAACAATATTCGCGTCGTGCGGATCCACCATGATGCGCGAAATGTGCCGCGTATCTTCCAATCCGATGTGCGTCCAGGTTTTTCCCGCGTCCATGGACTTCCACATTCCATCGCCATCGGAAATATCTCCGCGGATACAGGATTCACCCGTGCCGGCGTAAATAATGTTGGCGTCAGAAGGCGCGACGGCGATCGCGCCGATCGAGCGAATCTCCGTCGTGTCCGTCAGCGGAGTCCAATTGCCCCCGGCATTCGTGGTTTTCCAAACGCCGCCGGCCACAGTGCCCATGTAATAGACGTCCGGATTTCCCGCAACGCCGGAAACGGCCAGCGTGCGTCCGCCGCGCATCGGACCAACCAATCGCCAGCGCACCGGTTTCCACAGATTCGCGTCGAACGATTGCGCGCCAGATACAATCGCACCAAGAATTACAACGGCGAAAATTCCGACGATAATTTGAAGCGCACTCCACTTTTGCGAACGCATCACACAATTCCTCCTGGATATTTGGCTGAAGCGGGATTCTATCGCCAATAGCAGTTGAGCGGAAATATTTTATGTCGTCGATCACCTGGCTCGCGCAAACCTTTCCTTTCAGGTCTGCGCGGCGCGAGCTGTCCGCTTAGCGGGCCGCCAGTTCCTCTTGCTCCCGCGCGCTGCCGGGGATAGCATTCCGCCAGCGCAGCTCCTTCAAGACCCGAAAGAGGTGTCTCATGCTAGATCGCCGTAATTTTCTGAGTAGTGCCGCCGGAATTGCCGGAGCTGGACTGTTCGGCGGATCGCTCCTGAGTAATTCTCTGCTGGCGCGCGTGCAATCTGCGCCGCGAGAATTGCCCCCCTCATCTCTATTCCAAAGTGACCCGGATTCTTACTGGGCAGAGATCCGCAAACAGTTTCTGATTCCCGAAGATGAAGTGTATTTGAACGCTGGCACAGTTGGCGCGAGTCCCGCGCCCGTGCTGAAGGCCGTGTTCGATGGCTACAACGAAACAGAAAAAATGAACGACGAAAATCCCGAGGACTATCCCATCTGGGGTTACGCCGCGTGGAATGAATTCCGCGATCCGCTGGCCGCATTCGTCGGATGCGGCCGCGAACAAATCGCCATGGTGCGCAACGCCACCGAGGCCAACAATTACATCGCCAATGGAATTGATATGAAACAGGGCGACGAAGTTTTGATGACCGATCAGGAACACGGCAGCGGATATTCTCCATGGGAACTGAAAGCAAAGCGCTACGGCATCGTCGTGAAAAAAGTTGCTCTGCCGCGCCCGGTGCAAAATCCCGCGCAGGTGCTGAATCTTTTTAATGACGCGATTACTCCCCGCACGCGCGTGATGTTTTTCAGTCACATCACCACCGACACCGGCGTAATTCTTCCCGCGAAAGAACTTTGCGCGCTGGCGCGACAGAAAGGAATTATTTCGGCAGTGGATGGCGCGCAGGCCATCGGCATGATGCCGCTGCATCTGCACGAAATCGGCTGCGACATGTACACCTCCAGCCCGCATAAGTGGCTGCTTGCGCCGAAAGGCACCGGACTCCTTTTCATGAGAGATGAAATAGTGGATCGCGTTTGGAGCACCGTCGTAACCGGCGGATGGGACACTTTGCACACCGCGGAGCGCTTCCAACATTTCGGCAGCTCCAATGTGCCGCAACTGTGGGGTTTGCGCGCGGCCATCGACCTGGCAAATAAAATTGGAATGGATCGCATCGAGCGGCGTCACAAACAAATGGCCGACTACATTCACGCCGAAATGATGAAGCGCGGCGCGCAAACGGTCACTTCACCCGACCCCGCGATGCGTTGCGCGATTGCCACTGTGAATGTTCCGCCGATTGACCGCATGCAACTGGAAACCTGGATGTGGAAGACGCACAAAATCAAACTTCGCGGCAGCCAGCCGTCGAAACTGCGATTGTGCACTCCATATTATTTGTTGAAGGCGGATATTGACCGCTACCTGGAAAAGTTTGACGATTACAAGAAGGAAAATCACATCGCTTGAGCGCTGGAAAGATTTATGCGGGCACATCCGGGTGGGCCTATTCGAGCTGGCGCCCCGCTTTTTATCCGGCGAAGCTGAGCCCGTCGAAATTTCTGAGCTATTACGCCACTCGATTGAATTCCGTCGAGGTGAACTACACATTCCGCACCATTCCCACCAAGGAATTATTGGCGGAATGGATTTCGGCAACCCCTCCCGAATTCATATTCGCGATCAAAGCTCACCAGAACATCACCCACTTCAAACGTCTGCGCAATGCCGGAGACGCGACGAAGGAATTTCTGAGATTGCTGCGGCCTTTGCGCAAGGCAAAGAAGCTGGGTCCGGTTTTGTTTCAGTTGCGGGGGGATTTCAAATGCAATGTTCCGCTCCTCAAGGAATTTCTGAAGGGTTTGCCGCGTGGAATACGGGCCGCGTTTGAGTTTCGGAACGCGACGTGGTTCTGCGACGAGGTCTACGAGGTCTTGCGCAGGAGAAATGTGGCGTTGTGTCATGCCGAAAGCGAGGAGCTGGAAACTCCGCACGTTGTCACGGCGGATTTCTCGTACTTGCGGCTGCGGAAAGACCGTTACTCCGCAAAAGCTCGCCGTGAGATAAATGCGCGAGTCGCGCGATTGGCACGGAAGGGCGACGTCTTTGCATATTTCAAACATGAAGACACGCCGGACGGTGCGCTTTACGCGGAGGATTTATTGAAGAAGACTTAGGCCGATCGGGAATCAGCGCGCTTGGTTTGCTCTGCGGCGACCGGCGGAGCTGCTTCAGGCGCGGCGTAATAATCGGAGTGCAGCTTTCTTCCGGTTGCGCTGAATATTCGGAAATGGCCGAGCTCCATTTTCTGCAGGCGGCACTTCAGCGTTGTGGCCAGCACTCCGAATCCGTATTTCACGCTGCGTGAAAAGTTAATGGATGACGCTTCCTCAAAGTATTTTGTTGGGCAGGAAATTTCGCCGATGCGATAGCCGAAGAAAATACACTGCGCCAGAATTTCGTTATCGAAAACAAAATCGTCGGAATTTTCAAGCAGCGGCAAATTCAGCAGCACTTCTTTGGAGAATGCGCGAAACCCGGTGTGGTATTCGGAAAGTTTTGCGCCGGCGATTAAATTCTGAAACGCGGTGAGGAATCGATTCGCAATATACTTGTAAAGCGGCATTCCGCCGCGCCGCGCGCCGCCACCGATAATTCGAGAACCCAGCACAACGTCATAAACGCCGTACGCGACCATACTCGCCATGGAAGTTACCAGCAGCGGTGTGTACTGATAATCGGGATGCACCATCACAACAATATCCGCGCCGGCCGCGAGCGCTTCGCGGTAACACGTCTGCTGATTGCGTCCATATCCGAAATTCCTTTCGTGGACGTAAACTTGCAGGCCTAAATCACGCGCGATTTTCGCGGTGTCGTCGGTGCTGTGATCATCCACCAAAATTTTCAAGTCAACGGAATCCGGAAGCTCGCTCACAGTTTGCGCGAGCGTTTTCGCCGCGTTATACGCTGGCATCACCACGGCGATGCGTTTTCCTTTAATCATTGGATTGTCTGATTCCAGATTGCCTTAGCGCGGGTTGCGAGGCAAGCGCGCGATTTTCATTTAAGCAGACAACGACTTTTGAAGGCGATTATTGGGGAACGCGAACAATTCCCGCGACGGCCAGAATTACGAGCAGCGGATCCAGTGGATGGCGATAGGGAATTTCGTAGGTCGTCAAATAGTAGATCATCGGATAGACAAGCAGGCAAATCGTGAACGCCCACGCGGCGTTGTGATCGTAAAGAAATGTGCGGCGCCATCCAATGAACGCGAGAATTGTAATCGCCGTGCAAAATGGAATATTCGCAGCCTGTCCGGGATTATCCTTGATCCATTGCGGCGATAGATTCCAGATGCCGGTCCAGAAATCCACAAATCGTTTGAAAACCAAATATGCGTACACGCCGGGATGCGCGTGAATGAACGCGAACGCCTGCTCCTTCTTGTGATCCATGTAGGCGATTTCGCCGGTCTGCAACATCTCCGACATTTCGCGCGGACTGTGCGGCGGATCCAATTCCGCGTGCCAATATTCGCCAGTGTCCAAAGTATTTCCCACGCGCAAATGCAGACCGAGATTCGAGCGCATGGGAATGAACCGGTCAAACATTTCGTAGTTGCGCACGACCCACGGCAAAATGCACAACATCGCAATCAGCGCGGCGACGACGGCTTGCGGAATGCATCCGCGATCGCGCGCGCGCAGCCGGAACCAAATCCAAATCACCAGCGCGCAAAGCAGCGGCAGAATCGTCGGATTATTTAGTCCGATTAATCCGCCAAGAATTCCGAGATCACTCCACGCCCACCAACTCGCGTTGCCGTCGGCCAAATGCAACACCAGCCACAAAAGCAGCGCGAACATTAATGCGGAAAGGCTCGTGGACCAAATCGTGCCCGCGGAAATTGCAATCGCGTATGGAAAAAACGTCCAAGCCCAGCCGGAAATTCGCGCGATGCGCGAACCAAATGTGCGCAGCGCGATAAAATAAATTGGAATGCATGTGATTGCGGAAGTGATGCACTGAATCGCAAGAAGAATCAGCGCGGAGGCTTTCGAGTAAATGCCAAATAATGTGAAAACTCCGCCAACAATTAATGGATACAACGGAGGAAGCGCGGCCGTCGGGCCGCTATCACCTTGATAGGGATTGGCGAAACCGTGGCCGGAAGCGAGCGCACGTGCGACGCGTCCCACTTCCCAGCCATATCCAAAATAATCTTCAGCAGGATCCAGCAAATATTTGTAGGTGAAAAGCGCGGTCAACAAACGGATCGCAAGCCCGGCCAAAATCATCCACATCAACGAGCGGCGGATTTGCTCTTTGCTGGTTGTAATGTCGAATTGATTGTTCATTCGGTTCCGGCCGAGCGTTTACTTCGGCCGAGCGAAGTTTACCGCGGAAGTATTTCCTCCGCACACCAGAATTCCCACGCGCTCGCCGCGTTTTGGTTTGTAACGTCCGCTGAGCAAGGCCGCGGTCGCTGCGGCGCCGCCGGGCTCCGCAACCACGCGAAATGTTTTCCACAAAGTTTCCTGCGCTTGCTGGATTGCTATGTCAGATACAAGCGTTACGGTAGGAATATATTTTTGCGCGATGGGAAACATCAATTCGCCAACGCGCTTGGGAGCCAATGAATCCGCGGCGATTCCGCCGGCCTCGCTATCGACGGGATGCCCAGCCTTCATTGCGTTCCACAAAGTGGGCGCGGCTTCCGGCTCAACTCCTACGACGTTGATGCGTCCCGCGTAATACGCAGCAACTCCGCCGATCAATCCGCCGCCACCGACAGCAACTAAAAGCGTGTCCAGCTTGGGCGCCTGCTCTTCAATTTCCAGGCCGACACTTCCCTGTCCCAGCATCGTTTCAATTTGCTCGAAGGCGTGCACCGGCATCGCGCCGGATTCTGCAACCCACTTTTCGCTGGCGGCAAGCGCGTCGGCGTAGCGCTCGCCGGCAATCACAAGTTCCGCGCCGTATCCGCGGATGCGCTCCATTTTTTCGGCGGAGGCAACTGACGGCACAAATATTTTTGCGGGCTTGCCGAGTTTCATCGCCGCAAAGGCCACCGCCACTCCGTGATTTCCGCCCGAAGCAGCCGCAACTCCGGCGCGCGGAACTTTGCGCGTCAGTAAATTTGTGAACGCTCCGCGCGCTTTGAATGATCCGGCGTGCTGAAACAATTCCAATTTGAATGTGATTTTCGGATTTCCGGAAATCCCGCTCAGAGATGGGATTTCGAAATCAGCGGCGTCAATTTCAATTACCGGAGTGCGGCGAATGTGCGCCTGGATTAGTTTGTAATTTTTCTTGATGAGTGCGCGGTTGACGCTCTGTTCAACCGGGTGGGCTATTTTGGATTTGGCCGGAGTTTTCGTCATTTAAAATCAGTACCACAATCGCGAAGTCCACCCTAAACAATTCCAAATCACAAATGCGCTTCGCGCGAGACAATTTGGATTCAGACCAAATTCAGAAAGAGATCAGAACATTTTTGGAGACGACCCAGTCTCAAAATAATTTTGGTGCCCGGGAGAGGACTCGAACCTCCACAGCCTTTCGACCACTAGAACCTGAATCTAGCGCGTCTGCCAATTCCGCCACCCGGGCACATCCAGCAGCACTACGAGGCCTCAAAATTGTGCACGCCGCATCAACCTTTGTCAACGCGACGCCCCTTAGTCGCTCGTCTGAGTCCTTCCTCGGGGCCACCTTTCAGGTGGACTGCCTCTATTTCGAATTCCTTTCCACAGCTTTTCCACAATTTATTTTGAAATCAGAGAAGATTCCACTGGATACAAATGTACTCATATGATAGTATAGATTGCAGAGTGGAACGAGCGTTTCGAATGGCAATTCCCAAAACGGAACTCGCCCTCCCTGCCAGACTCAAAAACCCGTTGATTTGAAGCCTTTCTGTAAGGATATCAAAACACGGGACTTTAGGCCCTTTTGATTGATATTCTTAGCAAGTGTTTCGGACGGGATTTGTAACCCATTGAAATTGAACGGTATAGTTGCACAACAAGTAAATCTCTAAGTCCTTTAGTTTGAAATTCTCAGCACGATCGCGCGATCTAAGTCCCTTGTTTTGATACTCATAGCAAACCACCGGGGGTAAGTAGCACAGGCTTGAGGCCGGCAGCGTTTGGTTTCATGCAGCGATGGATGGAAGCTGCCCACCTGAAGAGTCTGTGTGGCAACCTCGATTCCCACAGCTTGTATTTTTCATAGAATGCCGCAAGTCCTTTTGCTGCAACAAATCTGTATTCCGAGAATGCTGTGGAAATCGCGTTTTTCGATGTCCCCACACAGACTCTGAGGGTGGCCGCTACATAGGATCGGCAACGGCCAACCGGAAACAAACCGGGCGAACCGAGCGTCATGTATTCAGGTCGAGTTGTCCAGAACCGGTTCGCTGCATCAAAGAACTCGCACCCGGTTCTGACTTCACACAAGACAAGGAGATTCAGGTCATGCGGAAATATTTTGTGATTGCAGCGATGGTTGTCGGAGGATTATTTGCTGGCGTTCAGGGAGCTGGCGCGCAGTCGGCGCTTTTGAATTTACCGCGCGAAAGCCAACGCGCGAGTGTGTCGCAGCGCATTGGCATCACAGACATCACCATTAATTATCATCGTCCGCAGGTGAAGGGACGCAAAGTTTTCGGACCTGGAAGCGCGCAGGCTTATGGACAAGTTTGGCGTGCGGGCGCGAACGAGAACACGACCATCAACTTCACCAATGACGTGACGGTGGAAGGCAAGCCGCTGGCGAAGGGCGTCTATGGACTGCACATGATTCCGGGAGAGAGCGACTGGACGGTGATCTTCTCCAAGAATTCAACTTCGTGGGGAAGTTTTACCTATGACGCGGCTGAGGACGCTTTGCGCGTGACCGTGAAATCGCATCCCGCGGAGATGGAAGAAGCGCTGGTCTATGACTTCGATAACGTGCACCACAACGAAGCGACGATTGTGATGCGCTGGGAAAAAGTTGCCGTGCCGATTCACGTGGAAGCGGATACGCAGGCGACGGTGTTGACGAGTCTGCACAATCAATTGCGTGCGCGCGCGCAATACGAATGGAATGCGTGGTCGGAAGCCGCCGAGTATCTGATGGACAACAAGGTGAGCGCGGACGAAGCGTTGAAGGACGCGGAGCGGTCGATTCAAATTGAGGATCGCTTCGAGAATGAAATGGACAGGGCGCGGGCGCTGGAAATGTTGAATCGCAATGACGATGCCAAGGCTGCACGCGCGAAGGCGATGTCGTTGGGCACCCAGCAGCAGGTGCACTCGTTCGGGCGCCAACTGCAGATTGCTGGAAAGAAGGATGAGGCGTTGGAAGTTTTCCGCGCCAACATCAAGAAGGATCCGAATAGCTGGGTTGCACACAACGAACTTTCGCGGCTGGCGGTTGCGAAAGGTGATTTCGATACCGCGGTTAAGGAAATGAAACTCGCCGGCACGTTAGTTCCTGAAGCGGCGAAGCCGCAGATTGATGCGATCGTGAAGCGATTGGAGAACAAGGAGGACATTAATAAGTAAAGGCTAGTGATGAGCGGCAGAAGAAAAAGCAGATTTCTCGCGCCCCGCAGAACCGTTCGGGACGCAGAGGGCGCGCTTCGGCGCTCAGAATGACCTTCGGAGGCGGGCGGGTCGCGGAC
>OBLT010000111.1_pt1 | contig 60399 bp, 57 predicted proteins | sample 1518721 | NCBI WGS metagenome assembly OBLT01 (sample SAMEA3539307, study PRJEB22396) | soil metagenome | biome: tundra; feature: field; material: soil | place: USA | collected 2010-05 | depth 0.15 m | reverse complement strand
TGAATCGCCTCTGGCAGGCGGTCAACATCTGCACGGCGCGGCGCGCGTTCTCGCTGGTTTATGCCGGCCACGCCCAAGTCGTTTCCTCGGATGAAGCGAACAATTTTTTGACGCATGATTTCGAGAGCTGGCGCGATTTCTCGGCGACCGCGCCGGAGCACGAAATCGTAACCACCATTTCGTGGAAGATTCGCGTCCCGCGCGTGATCGTTCTTTTGCTCTTCGATCGGTTGCCGAAGAAGGAAGTGAAGTTCACCCGGCACAACGTTTTCGAGCGCGACAAGAACACCTGCCAGTATTGCGGCAACATTTTCGATCGCGTTGAGTTGAACCTCGATCACGTCCTGCCGCGCGATCGCGGCGGCACGACGGCGTGGGAGAATGTCGTTTGTTCGTGCATCCCGTGTAACACGCGCAAGGGCAACCGGCTTCCGCAGGAAGCGCAGATGTCTTTGATTCGCCGGCCAAAGCGACCGAAGTGGCGGCCATTTTTGCACGTCACTTTCTCGGCGCCGCAGCACGAAAGTTGGCGGCACTTTGTCGATCTCGCTTACTGGAACGTTGAGTTAAGCGACTGATTCCGGAGAAGATTTAACCGCGGATTACCCGCCACGGCGGGCAGGCAGCGGATTTACACGGATCAGAAAAACAGAGAGGAAACTTCCTATCTGGAAACCAGGAAGCCATGAACTCGGCAGAGAACTCTCGCGCGCGCCTGATTCCGGAAAGATTAACCGCGGATTACGCGGATCAGAAAAAACAATTCTGCTTCTTATCCGCGCTATCCGCTGCCTGCCCGCCGCGGCGGGTAATCCGCGGTTAATGATCTGCTGCTGATTTTAGCGCGACTTGTCCGCTGGGCGGTTGAAGCGCTTTCAGAATCGGTTCCGGATAAACTCCGAACCAGATGATTGCGACAATCAATGCGCTCATGACCACGCGCGAGAGACCGCTCACCGGAATGGCGTCGTTCTTAACCGCAGGACGCCAGTACATCGCGCGCACGACTTTGAGATAATAATAAAATCCGCAAGCGACGGTGATGGCACCGACGACGACCAGCGCAGTTTGATGATGGGCGATGGCGGAGTAGAAGATGAAAAATTTGCCGAAGAATCCGATGGTGAAAGGCACACCGGCCAGCGAGATCATCCCGATCAACATGGCAAAGGCGAGAAACGGCGATCGTTTGGCCAGTCCGTCGAAATCTGCAATCCGCTCGCCCGCTTGCTGCGCGACGACGATGAGGACGGCGAAACTCAATAGCGTCATAAGCAGATACGCCACGAGATAAAATGTAACCGCGGGTCCATCGAAACAGGCGACGCCGATGAGCAGATATCCCGCGTGAGCGATGCTCGAGTAGGCGAGCAGGCGTTTGAGATTTCCTTGTGGCAGCGCCGCGAGATTTCCGTAAAGCAACGTGAGCAGCGCGACGACCACAAGCAGGCGATCCATTTTCGGAAGCATGAGGAACGGACGCAACACGCGCAGCAGCACGACAAAGCCCGCCGCTTTCGAACCGACCGAGAGATACGCTGTCACCGGTGTGGGCGCGCCTTGATAAACGTCAGGCACCCAAATTTGAAATGGCACCGCGGCGATCTTGAAGCCGAGAGCGACCAGGACGAGCACGGCACCGAAGAGCATGGCCGTTTGATCAATGTTCGAATTCGCCAGCGCGGCCGTGATGCGATCGAGGTTTGTTTCGCCGGTCACACCAAATATCCAGGTAATTCCGTAAACGAGGAAAGCAGTCGAGAGCGCGCTCAAGACCAGATATTTCACGCCGGCTTCGAGCGTGAGCGGATTGCGCCGCGTGAAACTGACGAGGACGTAAAACGAAATCGTGACCAGTTCGATCGAGACAAAGATCATGACGAAATCGATCGCGGAAGCGATGTACATCAGTCCCGCGCAGGTCAGAATCGGGAGCGCGAAAAATTCGCCAAGACCTGCTTGCACGGTCACGCCGGCGACTGAGCCGCGCACAGTCGGTGCGTAATCAATCATCATGACCAGGACCAGAATGGTGGTCAGGAGTGCGAATCTTTTGAAAAAGATCGACAGCGGATCGGCCGTATAAAAACTCCAGAACCCGGACGCGTGATCGATCTGCGGCACGGGCGCGAGATAGAATGTCCCGATCAAGACCGTGATAAGTCCAAGAATTCCGGCGAAGGCAAAGACGCGCTTGTCGATCTTGTCCACGAACGCTTCGAACATCAGCAGCATCATGCCAAGGATGAGCACGGCAATTTCGAGATTGGGCGGTGCGATCATGGCTGCTTGGTGCTGAGATAAGTCTGAAGCACCGGCGAAAGAATGCGCACGAGCGATTGCGGATAAAACCCAAACCAAAGCAGTGCGACAATAAGCAACGTCACCGGCAGCCGCAGACCCGGCCGAAGATCGACCAGATTCCTCCAGCGTTCACCGAGCGCGCCCATAAAAACTTTGCGATATGCGCGTAACATGTAAACCGCCGAAATGACAACGCCCCACAGCGCCAGAAGTGTCGCGACTTGAAAGATATGAAAACGCTCGATGGCAAAGCCATTCCGGAACGCTCCGAAAAAGATCATCACTTCCGCGGCGAAGTTGGCAAAACCTGGAAGACCGATCGCGGCGAAAGCGCCGAATCCGAAAGCCAGGCCTGCGAGCGGCATCACTTTCGCGAGACCACCGAGATCGCTTAGCACCATGGTGTTGGTGCGCTTACGCACCTCGCCCGCAATCGCGAAGAGCAACGCAATCGAAAGTCCGTGGGCAAAAATCAAAATAGCCGCGCCGGTTACCCCGAGAAGATTGGCGCTCGCGATCCCCAGAAAAATGTAACCCATGTGCATCACGCTGGAGTAGCCCAGCATTCGGTCGAGGCGCTTCTGGGCGATCGTGACCAATCCAACGTAGATAATATTTCCGAGCAACAGGACCAGAAGCAGATTCGTCCAGTGATGCGCGCCCGCCGGAAGCAACGGAATGGCCAGACGCAGCAATCCATAAAGTCCGAATTTCTTTAATACGCCGGCATGCAGCATGGCGGCTGGGGCTGGGGCCGCGGCATACGCATCGGGCGCCCAGGTGTGAAACGGAAAAAGCGAAACGAGAATTCCGAAACCGACCAGCAGGATTAAATAAATGTGCCGCTGCGCTTCGGGAGCGATCTGGCCGGCTGCTTCTTGCAAGGTGCGAATATCGAAACTGCGCGAGGCAACCGGAACACTTTGATAAAGCAAAATGAGGCCGAGGAGCAAAATGAAACTCCCAAGCGCGAGATAGATCGTGATCTTCCACGCGGCCGCGCTGCGATTGTCGTTCCCCCAAATGCCGATCAACAGAAACGTCGGAATGAGCGCGAGCTCGTGAAACGCGTAAAAGAAAAACAGATCGAGCGAGGCGAACGCTCCAATGGCGCCGCCGGAAATCAAAAGAAGACACGCGTAAAACGCGTGTTCGTATTTGTCGATCTTATCGGTAAACCAAATGGCCGCAACCGTGACGATCGCGGCGAGCAGCACCATGATCAGGCTCAAGCCATCGAGCCCCACGGCGAAGTTGATCCCCCACCCGGTCGAAACCGCGGACGAACTTATGTACTGAAATTCATGCACGCCTCGGTCGAACAAGGCCAGCGCGAAGAGCGTCATGAGAAGCGTCGCGATGGACGCAAACAAGGCGGTGGCCCGCGCGGGCGCGCCGATCATGATCAAGACCGCCGCCGCGATTGGACAGAGAACGATGAGAAGGAGAAGCATCAGCGGAAAACAGCGAAGTAAATAAGCGCGACGACGCCCAGCCCGAAGAAGAACGAGTAGGCTTGCAAGTTACCGACCTGGACGAATCGCAGAAGCGCGCCGATTCCCCAGGTTCCACCACTGGCCCCACCGACGCCGGCAGTATCGATGATCCATCGATCGAAGAACGCGGAGATGCGGGCGAGAAGTTCCTGCGTTCGGTCGATCAGCCAACTGTAAATTTCGTCGATGTAAAATTTCTGCCGCAGGAAACCAATATCGAACGCCTCGCGCGGGCGGTTACGATAAAGTGCGAAAGCGAAGCCCGCGCCGAGAACCAAGGCGCCAATCGCGAGCAGTGGAACCTTTTCAAAAAAATCGTGCTCAGGCGGAACCGAAACGAATTGTCCGGTGAAGAAGGTCGATCCGCCAAAAATCACGAGCAGTGCAAGCACGATCAACGGGCCGGTCATTACCAACGGCGATTCTCGACTTATCCGCGCGGCGTGACTGCGCGGATGACCGAGGAACACCACCACGAGCAGGCGCGTAACGTAGAAGGCCGTGAGGAACGCTGTCCCAAGCGCTAATACGAAAATCGGCATGTTGTGTTCGTAAGCGAGCGCGAGAATTGCATCTTTGCTGAAGAATCCGCTGAACGGCGGACAACCCATAAGCGCGAGAGCGCCAACCAGAAATGTCACAAACGTAATGGTGAGATTTCGGGACAAACCGCCCATTTCCCAAATGTCTTGTTCGTGATGAAGCGCGACGATGACCGAGCCGGCGCCGAGGAAAAGCAGCGCTTTGAAAAACGCATGCGTAAAAAGATGATAGATCGCTGCATCACTCGAAGAGAGCCCGATCGCCATCACCATGTAACCGAGCTGTGAAAGAGTGGAATAGGCGAGAATGCGTTTGATGTCGTTTTGCTGCGTCGCAATTAACGCCGCCATCACCGCGGTGATGGTTCCGATCCAGACAATAACATCGAGCGCGACCGGCGAGAGCTGAATGATGAACGCGACCCGCGCGAGCATATAAACACCAGCTGCGACCATGGTCGCGGCGTGGATAAGCGCAGAAACCGGCGTCGGGCCTTCCATCGCGTCAGGCAACCAAACGTGCAGTGGAAATTGCGCGGACTTTCCGGCCGCGCCGCAGAAAATCAGGAGCGCAGCGGCGGTGAGAAATCCGGGATGGCTGGTCAAGATCGATAATCGCGGCGCGATGTTGGCAAAAACAACCGAGCCGGTTGTTGCCCAAACCATCAGGATTCCAAGCATGAATCCGAAGTCACCAATGCGATTGGTAATAAATGCTTTTTTCGCCGCCTCGGCCGCGGCATCGCGATCGAACCAATGACCGATCAGCACGTAGGAAGTGAACCCGACTAATTCCCAGAAAATGAACAGCATGACGAAATTGTTCGAGAGAACAATCCCAAGCATCGCGAACATGAAGAGAGAAAGCGCAGCGAAGTAACGCGATTTGCCGTCGTCGTTTCGCATGTAACCAAGCGAATAGATATGGATCAACGCGCCGATGCCGGTGACAACGACGAGCATCATTCGGCTCAAGCCGTCTAGAACAAGACCGAGCGGCACAACGAACAATCCCGGAAACTCAATCCAATTCAGGGCGGGAGCCGCGTCTTCTTTTCGCGCGAAAATCAGGCAAGCACCGGCAAAGCTCGCAAGCACGGCCGCGCAGGACAAAAAGCTGCTCAGCCCTTTTGACCGGCGCGTAAAAACCACGATCAACGCCGATGCGATCAGTGGCGCGAACAAAACGTACCAGGCGATGTTGTTGTCGATCACAGAATCAGAATTTCAAACTCGCGATGTCTTCGACGTGCGTCGTTTGCCGGGCCCGAAAGAGCGCGACGATAATGGCGAGGCCAACGGCAACTTCAGCCGCAGCCACGGTGATGATAAAGAAGACAAAGACTTGCGCGTGGTAATTGGGCAGGCCCGCGTCCACCCGGAATCGGGAGAAGGCAACGAGCGAAAGATTGGCCGCGTTCAACATCAACTCCAGGCACATGAAAATGATGATGATGTTGCGGCGCAACATAACGCCGGCGAAACCGATGCTGAAAAGCAGGCCGCTAACAATCAAGTAGTCGCCGAGAGTAATCATGTTATCGCAATTCGCGTTTGCTCAACACGACCACGCCGATGGTCGCGACCAAGACGAGGACACCGATGATTTGAAACGGCAGATTGTAATTCTCGAATAAAAGCGAGCCGACATGGTGGACGTCGTCGATGGTCGATTTCGCTAATGGTGGAAAAGGCTGCCGGGAAAATCGGAAGTTGCCGATCACGTAAAGGATTTGGACAGAAAGCGCGAGCGCAACCGCGATGCCGCCGGCCGAGGCCAGCCAATTGATTTTGCGGATCTTTTCCGCACGCAGATCGAGAAGCATGATGATGAAGAGGAAAAGGACCATCACCGCCCCGGCGTATACGAGCACCTGGATGATGCCGATGAAGTAAGCGTCGAGCGACATGAAGAGCGCGGCCAGGCCAAGAAAGGAAACGACGAGACTCAACGCGCTCGCGACGGGATTACGATTAAGAACGACCCCGGCGCCGAACACCAACATTAAACCGGCAAAGATCCAAAACAGAAACGGAGACATCAAGAGATTGCAGATTGTAGATTGTAGATTGTAGATTGAAATCGGACGGCACGCAGGCGGCTGCACAATCTGAAATCTGAAATCTGAAATCTGAAATTCGTTTCAACACTGCCCCGTGCATAACGCCGCCGACTTCGTGTCATCCTGAACGAAGTGAAGGATATCGCATTTCCATTTCGGTGATCGCACGATGAGAGCACGCTCTTCGCAGTTTGTGCGAGATCCCTCGCTCTGGTCGGGATGACAGTTGTCATTTTTTCTCGTTCCACTTCAAAATTACGCCGTGCATGACTCCGCTGATCTCGTGTCATCCTGAACGAAGTGAAGGATCTCGCATTCGCAGCTTGGATTACGCAGTGATCACAGCGTAACGCCATCGTCCTGTGGGAGGTCCCTCGCTTTCGCTCGGGATGACCGTGCTTATTTCTTCTCATTCCATTTCAGGATAACGCCGTGCATGACGCCGCCGATCTCAAGCAACTTGTCCTTGTGATGCACCATTTCTTCGCGGGTGAAGCCGGTGATGGCGTAATCCTTGCGCAAATAAATCGCCTGCTCGGGACAAACTTCCTCGCACATGCCGCAATAAATACAGCGGATCATGTCAATATCGAATTCCGCCGGATATTTTTCCACTTTCGCGAACCGATCGGTCGGCGAAATTTCGCCGGGCACAATTTTGATCGCACGCGGCGGGCAAATAAATTCACAAAGCTGGCAGGCGACGCACCGCACTCGCCCATCGGTATCGCGCACCAGCGCGGGCGCACCGCGGTAATGCTCCGGCATCTCGTTGTCCCATGTTTCCTCCGGGTATTGCATGGTCACTTTGGTGCGACCGAGGAGCATGTTCTTGAGATGCTTTATGGTGATGGCCATGCCGCCGACGATCGCGGGCAAATAAATGCGCTCGCGCCAGTTGAGTTTCGGACGTGAAACACAGACGGACATATTCAAGCGGGATAGTAAGCGAGGATGATGGCGGTGATGAAGATGTTTACGAGCGCGATCTCAAAAAAGAAAACCCAGCCAAGCCGCATGAGTTGGTCGTAGCGAAAGCGCGGCAAAGTCCAGCGCACCCAGATAAAAACAAAAAGTAACACTGCGACCTTGGCAAAAAATGTCGCGATGTTGAATAAGCCGCCCAGAATACCGCGCCAGCCGTCGCCGCTTCCATCGATCAGGGCCCAGTGAAATCCACCGTGCCAGGATGGAATCGGCAAGTGCCAGGCACCGAAAAACAGCGTCACCACAATCGCTGAGCCGGTGATCATGGCGGCGTATTCACCGAGAAAGAAAAGTCCGAATTTCATCGAGGAGTATTCGGTGTTGTAACCGCCGGCCAATTCCTGCTCCGCTTCGGGCAAATCAAACGGCAATCGATTCGTTTCCGCGAAAATCGCGACGGAGAACACGACAAACGATACCAACATCGGAATCGCCAGGAGCCATTTCGCGGGATTCGTCCAATCGCCAAGGAAAGGCGCAATCATCCAACCGTGGTCGATTTGGTAACGAACGACGTCGGTCAAACGTAATTGGCCGACCACCAAAAAGATCGGAATGACGGCGAGGCCGAGCGAAAGCTCGTAGGAAATCATTTGCGAACTGGAACGGACGCCGCCGAGAAACGGATACTTGGAATTTGAGGCCCAGCCGCCGAGGACGATTCCGTAAACGCCGAGCGAGGCGATGGCGAAGACAAACAAGATTCCGACGTTGATGTCCGCGATCACCATCGGAACGCCGAACAAAGTGCTGCCAAAAGGCACGACCGCGAAGGTGACGATCGCGGGGATCAGCGCCAGGCAAGGCGCCAGCCAGTAATAAAAAGTGTTCGCGTTTCGCGGACTGAAATCTTCCTTGAACAGCAACTTGGCAATATCCGCGACCGGTTGAAACAAACCGGCCGGTCCAACGCGATTCGGCCCCACCCGATCTTGAATGAACGCGCTGACACGGCGTTCCGCATAAATCGTATAGGAAACCATCGGCAAGATGATGACAAAGAGAATGCCAAGGATCTTGAGCAGCGAGGTTGCGATCAGAAAATAATCCATCGGTGATCTTATTTGCTTGTTCGTCCCGGCGGTTGGTGCTCCATCTCTTCCTCGATGTCATGGCTTGCCGGCGTGTATGGGGGCGCCGGCGATTCATTCACTTCCATTACGTGCACGCCCAGATCGCCGATTTTGCTCAAACTCAATCCGGCGAGATGCGGAACTGTTTCGCTCATCTGCCGGAAAACATCTTCGACCGAGCCGAGGCCGTTTGTTCCAGCACATGCTTGAATCAAGTCACGCAGAATTTCCCAATCGTCGCGCGCCTGACCGGGTGCTCGCACCGCGCGATTCAAACGTTGCAAACGGCCCTCGCCGTTGATCATCGAACCACGCTTCTCCGCGAAGGCGAATGAAGGCAGGACAACCGTGGCGTTTTCCGTGACAACGCTGGACAAGATGTCCATCACGATCAAGGACGGGAGTTGTTTGAGCTGCTCCAGGGAAAGCCCGAGCTTCGTCGGATCTTCGCCCAGAACTAAAAGAGCTCTCACCGCGCCCGATTTCACCGCTTCCACAATGGCGGGCAATTGCGCGCCTGGTTCGGCGGTGATTCCAAGCAGACGCGCACCGTTTGAGTTCGGATTACGATCTTCGCTCAACAAAATGTCATCGCCGGGACCGAAGCGCGGAACGATGTCAATCCAACCAACGCCGAGCGTCTTGGCGAGTTGCGCGGTCAGCCAAAGTTCTTCGTTCGTCATCCGGCCGGACGCGATGATCGCTACTTCCAAGCCCTGACAATGCTTAAGTTGCGCGGCAGCTTGAGCCATCGCCGTCGGCCAATCGACCGGAACAAGCTTTTCTCCGGAAAGAATGCGCGGCTCGAGCAAGCGCCGTTCCGATTCGATGTAACCGAAATTCAACCGCCCGTAGTCGCACATCCAACTGGAATTGACCGCGTCGTTCTCGCGCGGCGTTTGCCGGTAGATCACATCCTCGCGCGTGCCGATCAGGGTGTTACAACCGGTCGCACAGCTGGTGCAGAAACTTTTCGTTTCTTTCAAAAACCAAACGCGCATCTTGAATCGGAAATCGGACGAAGTGAGCGCGCCGACCGGGCAGATATCGACGGTGTTGAGCGAGTAATTATTTTCCAGCCGCTTTCCCGGGTGCGCCGTGAGCACGGTGTGACTCCCGCGATCGACAAAGCCGAGCACGTCGTCCTTCGCGATCTCCTGACAAAATCGAATGCAACGTGAACAAAGAATACACCGCTCGTCGTCGAGCGTGACGCGCGGGCCGAGCTCAACATTTTTCGGCTTCTTCACTTTGTTCTCGAGAAAGCGCGACGATGCGCTGCCATACTCGACACTGAATTCCTGTAACTCGCATTCGCCGGCCTGGTCGCAGATCGGACAATCCAACGGATGATTGATGAGCAGGAACTCCATGACCCCACGCCGGCACTCCTCGACCAACGGAGAATTCGTGCGCACACCCATTCCATCGGTCACATCTTGCGCGCAGGAAATCTGCGGGCGCGGCATCCAATTGATGACCGGCATGCCATCGACGCCGAGTTCGGGTTTGCGATCGGGGCCGAGCCTGGCCATGCCCATCTCGATCAAACACATCCGGCAATTGCCGGGCGAGCTGAGTTTTTTGTGATAGCAGTAGCGCGGAATGAAAGTGCCGGCCTGCGCGCACGCCTCGATCACACGCGTGCCTCTCGGAAATCGATGCCACACGCCGTCGATCTGGACGTTGAACATTGGCACGTTGATTAGTTGCTCGTTCATCAAAAATAAATCAGGAAAGCAGGAAAAAAGGAAAGGAAGACTTACAAAGCAACATCATGGAGTTCATTCTGAGCGGGAAGCTCACGGCAAAAACGTTTAATGGTAAGCGGTGTTGTCGCGAAGTTAAGAAGCAAACCGTCCTCAAGGTTTGTCGCCTTCAAATAGCTTCGACCTATCGCAAAATGAATGTCTTCGAGCGCACTGATCGCTTTCAGTTCGACAATAATTTTTTCTTCCACGAGAAAATCCAGCCGATGCTCGCCAACTTGATGATCTTTGTAGAACAGCGGGATTGGCTTCTGACGGATGAATTGAATTCCACTCAACGCGAATTCCACCGCCAACGCTTCCTCGTAAATATTCTCAAGAAAGCCCGGCCCCAATCCACGATGAACGCGAATCGCAGCTGAAATGATGCGGTCAGTTAGCTCGCGGTTCCGCAGATTTTTTCCTGCTTTCCTGCTTTCCTGATTCATCATCTGGTTTCCAGATACATCCTTAAATGATTCCGCTGGCGCCGGCTTTTTCCCAGCCGGGATCGCGTGTGAGCGGGAGAGTTGGAATCTGCTCCTGCTTGAGTAGTTCCTGCGACGTGTATTCCGGCGGCAACGGTGGCGGAATTGGTTTGGTCGCGCGCGAGGCAAATTCTTCGGGAAATTTTTGCACGAAACTTTGCGTCGGCCACGCGCACGCTTCCCCAAACGCACAGATGGTTCGCCCCGCGATATTGTCGGCCACCGTGGTGAGCGTCTTGGGATCTTGCACCACGCCGCCGCCGAGCAACATGCGGTCGGTGATTTTTTTCATCCACAACGAACCTTCCCGGCAAGGGGTGCACTGGCCGCACGATTCGTGCGCGTAAAATTCGTTGATGTTGTTGAGCACCCAGACCATGTCGCGCGAATCGTCGAGAACAATCACGCCACCCGAACCAGCCATCGAACCGGCCGCCGCGAGGGAATCGAAATCCATTGGAATTTCGAAGAGCGACATCTCGCGATCGATGGTCGATCCGTCCGGTTGTTTTTCTTTCAACTTGAATCGTTCATCGGCGCGCAAAACCTTGGCCGAGCTACCGCCGGGGATCACCGCTTTGAGGGTCTGCCCCTCCTTCAAGCCGCCAGCCATATCGTAGATCAACTGTCCCATCGTCACCGCGCCGAGTTCGATCTCGAAATATCCTGGCCGCTGCACATCGCCGCTCACGCAAACGATGCGCGTGCCGGTATTATTTGTGCGGCCGAGCTGCGCGTACTTTGCGCCGCCCATCGCGATGATGTGCTTCACATGGCAAAGCGTCTCGACGTTATTGACGATCGTCGGCGACAGGTAGAGACCGAGCACGGCTGGAAAGTAAGGCGGCTTGATTCGCGGATAAGCACGTTTGCCTTCGAGCGATTCGATCAACCCTGTTTCCTCACCGCAAATGTAAGCGCCGGCGCCGCGATGAACATGAACGTTAACATCGAATCCTGAGCCGAGGATGTTCATGCCCAGAAAATTATGGGCGCGCGCTTCTTCGATGGCGTGTTCCAGAATTTTTGCGCCTTCGGGGAATTCCCCTCTTATATATATGTACGCCGTGCGCGCATTCAGGGCGTAACACGAGATCAAAATCCCTTCGAGGAGCTGGTGCGGATCCTCATGAATGATGTAGCGGTCCTTGAACGTGCCGGGCTCGGATTCATCCGCGTTGCAAATCAAATACACCGGTTTCCTTTCGTCCTGCTTGATGAAGCTCCATTTCACGCCGCATGGGAAACCCGCGCCGCCGCGTCCGCGCAAACCCGAGGTCTTGACCTCATTGACAATGTCGGTCTTAGCCATGGTCACGGCCTTACGCAGTTGCTCGTAGCCTCCGTCTTTCAAATAGCAATCGATGCCGGTCGTCCAATCTTTGCGTCCGATATTTTTGAAAACGAGCCGGTGTTCCAACGGATGAGCCGGCCGGACGAGTCCCGATTTCGGCTCGGTCAAGATATTCGCGGCATGCTCGGGCGAAACGTGTTCGTGCAAATCGTCGTTCACCATGCAAACCGGCGCCGTGCCGCAGCTGGCGAGACATTCAACGAACTCGATGCTGAAATTGCCGTCGGCGCTAACCGACACCGGACTGTGCATCCCGTTGGTATCGTGATTCCGGACGATTCCCGTGGCCGCGCAAAGATTTTCCATCGCGCGATAACTCCCCCCCATCGCGCAGGTCAACGTCCGGCAAACGCGAATGTGCGTCTTCCCGGCGCGGCCTTGCCGGAACATCGGGTAGAAAGTAACGAGCTCGAGAATATTGATTGGCTGCAGGCCGAGCTTGGCTGCAATCCAATTCACTCCCTCATCATTGATCAATCCGAAGTGTTCCTGCCAGAGATGCAGCAGCGGCATCGCCGCGCTTCGTGGTCGATCGTGGGGATACCGCGCGATCGCCTCGTCCATTTTCTGTTCCAGCTCGGCGGGAACATGCGTACTCGTCGAGGCCACAGAAAGGCGCGTCTATTCGGACAACGTACTGTCCTTGGTTTGCACTTTGTCGTCTTTGAAAACGATGGTGACCGTGTCTTTCCCCTGCTGGTAAACGTAGGCCGTCTTTTTCATCACGACGAAATCTTTATTGTCGATCGAAGTCGGCAAGCCAAGAATCGATTCCACCTGTTTCTTCGACATCCCCTCGGCCACCTCGTCCACGTTCGCTTTCGTAATTCTCTTGCCGGCATTGCAACCACTCAAGGTCAGCGCAATGACGAGCAACAAAGCTGCGGCAACCCGGGGAAAAAAACGCAAGATCAACATCTCAGTTTTATAGCTATGATCCGGTCCCTAAATTCGTGTCTTTGCTGTCCATTTCGTCGTTCTTGAAAGTGATGATGGCGAACTTCGTTCCGTCTTCATAACGGTAGGTGGTTTTCTTAAAGATGACCATGTCCTTCGTTTCCATCGAAGTGGGAGGACCCAGAATGCGCTCCACTTGGGCTTTCGACATACCGGGCGTGATCTGATTGTAATTGTCGAGCGTCAGTTTAGAACCGGACAGCGGGTTGCGATCGCAACCCGCGATCGCGCCAAGCAAAAACGTCGCGCACAGTAGCGCGACAAGTTGAAAGCTAGTTTTCTTCATAAGTTAAAATCATCTGTCGCATTCGCCCATCACGAAGTCCAGACTTCCAAGAATCGCGACTACGTCGCTCAGCATGCAACCGGAAAGAAGCTCCGGCAGGATGCTAAGATTGACAAATGATGGTGCACGAATTTTCAGTCGATGCGGCACTCCCCCACCCTTGCTGTTAATGTAAAAGCCGAGCTCACCCTTCGGATTTTCGGCCGCGAAATAAACTTCTCCCGGCGGCGCGTCCAGACCTTCGGTCACAACGATAAAGTGATGGATCAATTCTTCCATCTTCGTCAGCACATGTGATTTTGGCGGCGTCATGTTTTTCCAATCCGCGACATTGATTGGGCCATCCGGCAGCTTGTCGATTACCTGGCGCAAAATACGCACGCTTTGGCGCATCTCCTCGATGCGCACCAGGTAACGATCGTAACAGTCGCCGGCACTGCCGATCACAACGTCGAAATCGTAATTCTCGTAGTCCAGATATGGATGTTTGCGCCGCAAATCATGTTCGACCCCGCTCCCGCGCAAATTGGGTCCGGAAAGCGCGTAGGCAATCGCGCGATCTTTCGGAATCACTCCGACGTCCCTGGTTCGATCGACGAAGATGCGATTGCGGGTGAGGAGTTTGTCGCATTCGTCCAAACTCTGTTTGAATTCGTCGAGAAACTTCTTCAGCCGCGGAACAAAAGTTTCGGGCAAATCGCGAATCTGCCCGCCGACGCGCGTGTATGATGTGGTGAAGCGCGCGCCGGTCAGCAATTCGAAGAGATCGTAGAGTTTTTCGCGTTCGGTGAAGCTGTAGAGGAAAACCGTCATGGCGCCAAGATCGAGAGCCATCGCGCCAAGCCCGAGGAGGTGCGATGAGATGCGGGCCGTCTCGCAGCAAATCACACGGATGGCTCGGCCGCGCGGCGGGATTTCCCAGCCCATCAATTTCTCCACCGCCAAAGCGTAGGCCACGTTGTTTGCAATCGGCGCGATGTAATCAAGCCGGTCGGTGTAGGGCACGAACTGATTGTATTGCATGTTCTCTGCGATTTTCTCGTCGCCGCGATGCAAAAAGCCGATGTCCGGAGTTGCTTTGGTGATGATTTCGCCATCGAGTTCGAGCACGAGCCGCAAAACGCCGTGCGTAGCCGGATGCGACGGCCCCATGTTGAGCACCATCTTCTCGCCAATGTCGGGATCGGCGCTACGCAACCTTGCCGCCGCCGCCGCGACTCGCGTCACCGGATCGGGGGATTCAATTTCGCGCGTAGTGAAAGCCATAACGGAGTCCGATTATGCTCGCGATGGCCTTCCTCCGCGCAAGCGCAAAGTAGCTACCACTGGCAAATGCGTTTAAGATTGAGTGCATTCAACGTCCTCTACATCTTCCTCCTCCATGGCGAAGTCAAAAAAGGTAGCGCTGCTGTTCGCCGGACAAGGTGCGCAAAGCGTTGGGATGGGTCGCGACCTGGCCGAGCAATTTCCTGCGGCGACAAAATTGTTTCGTGATGCCGATCTAATTCTTGGACGAAAACTGAGCGAGATCGCGTGGAACGGCCCGATTGAAGAATTAACCAAAACCTCGAACTGCCAGCCGGCGCTTTTCGTGCATGGCCTGGCGGCTTGGGCTGCGCTTCGCGAACTCGCCGGCGAAATTCCGATCGAAGCCGCGGCCGGTTTATCCCTGGGTGAAATGACGGCGCACGCGGCCGCGGGAACATTTGATTTCGCAAACGGATTAAAACTGGTACAAAAACGCGGCGAATTAATGGATGAAGCTTGCGCGGCCACAGTGGGCGGAATGGCCGCGATGATTGGCGGATCGGAAAGTGATATTCGCCGCCTGGCTGCGGATGAAGATGTCGACGTCGCCAATATCAATGCTCCTGGACAAATCGTCATTTCCGGCGAACTCGCAAAAGTCGAAATGGCTGTCGGCGTGGCCAAGGAATACGGGATTCGGCGTGCCACGTTGTTGAACGTGGCCGGCGCTTATCATTCACGTTTGATGGACAGCGCCTACCAAAAGCTTGAATCGGCGCTTATCGATGTCCAGATGCAGCTGCCTAGTTTCTCCGTGATTAGTAATGTGACGGGATCCGAAGTCCAAACTCTCCCGGAAATTCGGCGCACTCTACAAGATCAAGTGACGAGCACGGTGCGCTGGGTTGATTGCATGGAGCGAATGCTCACACGGGGCTGCGATTTCTTTATTGAGCTTGGTCCCGGCGCTGTCTTAGCGGGTCTGCTAAGGCGAATCCGTAAAGATGTCGAAGTCATTTCGGTAAGCGACGCAGAATCGGTGCGCACATGCGCCGAGCGGATTCGTGCGGCGGGGTAATCACCGGATTTTGATGGAGCCGGCACAGACAAGCTCATTTGCGCACGACTCATGGGTCACGCGCGGCGCAAATCATTTCGGCATGCCGCGGAGAGAATTCATCGCGGCGGCGAGCCTGTTCGCGCTCATGATCGCATTCAAGATGCTGAACATGATGCGTTATCGATTCGACAGCGACGAACCACAGCACCTGCATGTGATCTGGGCCTGGGCCCGCGGCTTCGTGCAATACCGGGATGTTTTCGACAATCACATGCCGCTTTTCCAAATCATGTTCGCGCCGATCTTTGGGCTGATCGGCGATCGGCCGTCCATTCTTTACTGGATGCGATTCATCCTGCTGCCGATGTACTTCGTGGCGGTGTGGTGCACTTACCGCATCGGCACGCTGCTTTTTTCGCGGCGCGTGGGCGTATGGGCGGTTCTCCTGGCCGGGGTTTCCACGAGTTATCACTTTATTTCGTTCGAATTTCGAACGGACAACCTGTGGGCGCCGCTTTGGTTGTTGTGCATTGCGGTGCTGCTCGGCGGCGCGATGAATGTGCGGCGCGCTATGGTGGCCGGTCTTCTCTTCGGGTTTTGCTTCGGCATCTCGATGAAATCCTCTCTCCTGTTGTTGTCGATCTTCGTGGCCACGGTCATCGCGCTGCTTTTGGTCGGCCGCGAACAGTTAGGCAAATCCTGGGCGCAGCTGATTCGATGCGCGGCGACGTTTCTCGGGACCACCCTGCTGGTCCCCGCAACCATTATGATTTTCTTCGCGCTCAAAGGCGTGTGGCGCGACTTCCGCTATTGCGTCTTCGATCACAATTTCCTGCCCCATCTCGACGCGAAAAATTCTCCGGCATGGTGGATCGTCATTTTTCCGATCGCGTTCCCCTTGGTCGTTTATATCGCACGACGGATCGTGCGCGCCACGCCGGATCCCGCCCTTGGTTTCCGGCGCGCCTTTATTTTTATCATCTGCGGTTTTTACATAACGGCTCTCTACAGCTTCTGGACGTTGATGACGCGGCAGGATTATCTCCCGTACCACCCGCTGGCGTTTGTTTTCTTCGCCGCCGCAGTTTTGGCGATTTGTGACAGCGAAAAATTTCGCTCCTGGTTACCATCACGCTTGCGGCGTATTTCGTGGCCGGTTTGGCTGACGATCCTGGGATTACTGGTAACGTTCCTCTCGCGCCCATTCTGGATCAACGGCGCGAAAACCGAGACTGAACTTCTGCGCGACGTGCTCGTTTTAACCGAACCCGGCGATTTCGTCTTCGACTGCAAAGGCGAAACGGTTTTTCGGCAACGCTGCTTCCGTCCGGTTCTGGAACCGGTCATGTTCGAGCGGCTTCAGCGCAAAATGATCGTGGATGACGTCGCGCAACGATGTGTGGAAACGCGAACCTGTTTGGCGGCGCCGACCGGACGCATGCCGTGGCAGGCGCGTGACTTCATCTCGCAAAATTATTTGCCGGTGAAAGGTTTTGTGCGTGTCGCCGGCGGTTACTTGAAAGAATCGACGGCCCAATCCGGTGCGCTCGAGTTCGAGAGCGTCATCCCGGCAGCGTATAAATTGGTCGCTCGCGAAGGGAATGTAGAAGGCCTCCTCGACGGCGAAGCTTATACTGGCGCGCGATTCTTGAATCCGGGGAAACATCTGTTCGCGCCATCGAATAAGACCGGCCCCGTGGCTTTTGTCTGGGCGCGCGCGATCGATCTCCACTATTCGCCATTCGATTATGTTCCTCCCAAATCGCGCGGTAAGTAACGGTCACGTTCCGGAGTTGGTTTGTTTCCCCGATTTGTGCTACAGGATTTTTGTATGGCCGAGCTTGGTTTTGATTTGTTATCGCGCGTGATGTTGATCGCGCCTCATCCCGATGATGAGTCGCTGGCTTGCAGCATTGCCCTGCAACAAGCCGTGCGCGCAGGCGCCTCTCTCCGCGTGGTGTATGCAACCAATGGCGATGACAATCCCTGGCCGCAGCGTGTGCTCGAACGCAAGTGGCGCTTGAATACCGCCGATCGCAAACGCTGGGGCAAATTGCGTCGCGCCGAAGCGCTCGCGGCTCTGAAGATTCTCGGGGTTAGCCCAGATGAAGCGCGCTTTCTCGGTTGGCGCGACCAGGGCCTGACCGACTTGTTGATGCGCGACTGCCGATCTACGCTCCAGCGTTTCGCCGCCATTATTAGCGGTTGGTCGCCGACTCATCTGCTTGTTCCTTCCATCGCCGATACGCATCCGGATCACAATGCGCTCGGAGTTCTACTCTATTTTGTCCTGACCGACGTTCTGCCGATGGATTTCGAAACGTCGGCCTGGAGTTACGTCGTGCACGGAAGGAGCGCTGCATTTTTCGAGCGCGCGCAGAAACTTCCACAATCACGAATCGAGACCGCGCGAAAAAAACTCGCGATCTGTTGTCACAAAACCCAAATCAAACTGTCGCGACGACGATTTCTCGCCTACGCAAATCGTCCCGAGCGCCTGTTGAAATTGGAACGGCGTTCTTGTTTCTCGAGTGAAACGGACTGGCGTGAAGCCGTTGCCCGTTCATCGCAAATTCTCCTGCAAAGCCGGACCGGCGCGCTCCGCCCCTTCGTCGCCATTCGTTAGACGATTTCCTATCGAAGAAAGGTTGCGCGACAAATTCGTTACCGTACCCTGAACAAATGACTCTTCAGCAACGCGTCGATTCCGATTTGAAAGATGGAATGCGCGCTAAGGATGCAACCAGGGTTGGTGTTCTGCGCATGCTCAAATCCGCGCTCAAGTACGCCGCGATCGAGAAATCGGGCGCTGAAGCCGAGCTCAACGACGCCGAAGCCGTGCAGGTTATTCGCAAGCAGGTGAAACAGCGGCAGGACTCGATCGAAAGTTTCGAGAAAGGCGGTCGCGCTGAGTTGGTGGAAAAGGAAAAGAAGGAATTGTCGATCTTGAACGAGTATCTGCCGCAGGCGATGAGCGCCGACGAGCTTGGCAAAATTGTGCGCGAGACCATTGCTGAAGTGGGTGCGACCTCGAAGGCGCAAATGGGCGCAGTCATGAAAGCAGTGCAGGCGAAAGTCGCGGGCCGCGCCGACGGCAAGACGCTGAGCCAGGAAGTGCAGCGGCAGTTGAGTAGTTGAGATGTTGAAGCGTTGAGATTTCCAAGATCAAACTTCGCTGTGTTTCAATTTCTCAACTCCTTAACTCTTCAACTCCTCAACTCTTGGTCATGCTGACGGCCATCATCGTCGCGGCGGGAACCAGCCGTCGCATGGGGTTCGATAAACTGTTCGCCAAAATCGCCGGCCAACCTGTCCTCGCGCATACGATCGCGGCATTCGAACGCACCGACGCCGTGACTGCGATTGTCATCGTCGCGCGCGCGGACCGACATCGTGAGATCGAAAAAATCGTTCACGATCAGAATTTCAAAAAGATTCACGCGATCGTGAGCGGCGGCGAACATCGGCAGGATTCAGTTCGCGCCGGGCTTGATCGTCTTCCGGAAAATGCGCGCCACGTCGCCGTGCACGATGCCGCGCGTCCGCTCGTGACCCCAGAACAAATCGAGCGCGTTTACCAGGTTGCGCGCGAACATGGCGCGGCTGCCCTGGCGGCGACCGTCTCCGACACGCTCAAGCGCGCGGATGTCGATCTGGTCGTGAACAGTTCGGTCGATCGGCATCAGCTTTTCGCCATGCAAACGCCGCAAATTTTCGAACGGAAAATGGTCGAAGAAGCTTATCGCGTAATCTTAGCAGACAAGGTTGCTGTCACCGATGAAGTGTCCGCCATCGAACGCATCCGCGGCAAAGTTGTGCTCGTTCCAAACGAACAGGCGAATTTCAAGATCACTTATCCCAGAGATTTGCCGATGGCGGAGTTTGTTCTAAACCAAAGAGCAAAGCGCGGCTAGGATCGACAACGTCATGAGTGCTGTCGAAACTCCGAGCACGATGGCGCCGGCGACTCTCTCCGAGCTGATGTCGGTCTGGCGCGCGCGCGATGTCGAAGAATGGTCGCATTCGCCCGGAACATATCGAACGCTCGCGGAGAAAATTCTTGGCCAGGGCGAACCGTTGCTCGCCTACGATGTCGTGAGTGAAGCGCTGGCGAAGTGGCCGGAAGATATTCGTTTGCGCCAGCTTCAGGGTTTGGCGCTTGCGCGCAGCGGCGCAACCGAACGCGCGAACGCAATTCTCGAAGCGTTGCGAAGCGCTGGACAAACTGATGAAGAAACGCTCGGCATGCTCGGCCGTACTTATAAAGACCTTGCTTCGCGCGCCGGTGCGGAACGCGAAAAATTCTTGCGGCGCGCCGCTGAAATTTACACCCAGGCTTACGAAAGCAGCGGCGGCTATTGGTCGGGAATCAACGCCGCCACCATGAATTTACTCATCGGAGAAACTGATCGCGCCTGCAGGATCGCGGGCAAAGTTCGCGAGCAATGTTTGAAAGAAGTTGAAGATCCGGGCGGAGATTCATACTGGGAAGTTGCCGCTCTCGGCGAAGCGGCGTTGATCTGCCGCGATTGGGCGGAAGCGGAAAAATGGTATGCGCTCGCAGCGAAAGAAGGCGCACGCCGGTTCGGCGACCTCCATTCCAGCCGGCGCAACGCGCGCTTGATCTTGCAACATTGGAAAACGGACCCGGCGAAGATCGACAAGTACCTTCACGTTCCGCCAGTAATCGTTTTCGCCGGTCACATGATCGATCGGCCGGATCGCGCCGCGCCGCGATTTCCACAAGAACTCGAGTCCGCCGTGGCGAAAGCGATTCGAGACAAGATCGACAAGTTGAAACCGGGATTTGGTTTCTCCGCCGCGGCTTGTGGTTCCGACATTCTTTTTCTCGAAGCAATGCTCGACACCGGCGCGGAAGTTTCCGTCGTCCTGCCTTACAACCGAGAACAATTCGTCCGGGATAGTGTTGAGCTCCTTCCCGATTCAAATTGGCGCGCGCGTTTCGAGCATGTGTTCGAGCACGCAGCCCACATTGTCACCGCGTCGACGCAAAGACTGGAGCTCGGCGGAATCTCATACGATTTCGGCAACGAAATGCTCCTCGGTTTGGCGGACATTCACGCACGACGGCTCGAAGCCGAGCTCATCCCGCTGGCGGTTTGGGACGGAACGTCCGGCGACGGACCCGGCGGGACGGCCAGCGTAGTGGAGAATTGGCGTGCGCTCGGTCACAAGCCGGAGATTGTCGACCTTGCTCGAATGTTGGAGGGACACGCTCCGTCGTATCCCAAACCTCATGCCGACAACTCGCCACGGGACGAGTCCGTCCGATTGGCGGACGCGGCGCCTTCCAAACAATTCACTTCCCGGATTGTCGCGATCCTTTTCGCGGACGCAGTCGGTTTCAGCAAACTAGCCGAGGACGAAGTGCCGCGATTCGTTCAACATTTTCTGGGAGCGATCGCGCAATTGAGCGAACAATTTCGTACAAAGATCATCGCCAAGAATACGTGGGGCGATGGACTTTATTTTGTCTTTTCCGATGTCGATCTCGCCGGCCGGTTCGCACTCGAACTCGCTAATCTTGTCGCTTCGACGAAATGGGAAGAGAAAGGATTGCGCAGCGGATTGAGCCTTCGCATCGCGCTCCACGCCGGACCAGTTTACGAGTTCGACGATCCGATCACGGGAAACCGCAATTACAGCGGGACCCACGTCAGCCGCGCCGCGCGGATCGAGCCAATCACGCCACCAGGTCAGGTTTACGCCAGCGAATCGTTCGCCGCTCTCGCCGCCGCTCGACGCGCCGAGAGTTTCATTTGCGATTACGTCGGCCAAACCCCGATGGCCAAAGGTTACGGAACTTTGCCGACGTATCATGTGCGACAAAGTTCAACATGAGCTACGCCGGCGTGTCAGACGAGCATTGGATCGACGGGGACGAGCGGGCGGACTAGTTCGGCGACAGCGGGGATGTCTTTCGCTTTGAAGCGGCGACCGCGTCGGCGCAGCTTGGTCGTGGCCAATTCGCTGACACGAAGGAGTTTTCCGTGTTTCCAAATCCAGGCATCGGGATTGTAAGGGCCGACGCGGCGTGGATCGGTCCAGGTGTGGATCGACAATAGATTTTGCGCGATGGCGGCGGCGATATGCATCGGCCCGCTATCGACGCTGATGACGAAGCTGGCGACGCGGATCAGGCGGATAAGTTGGAGCAGGGAAGTCTGGTTGGTGAGATCGACGCAATTTTCCGGAGCGTCGATCTTGCGGTCCGATTTTCCAACGACAACGACACGCGTCGGCGCGAAAACCTCGCAAAATTTCTCGATGACGGAATTGGAAAGCGATTTGTTCCGGCCACGGGCGAAGGGATGGAGAAGAATGAACGGCGGATATTCGTCGAAGCGCGGGAGAGTGTCGCCGGTGGGAAGCGGACAGCGCAACGTATTGCCGATCTTTGCCCCGGCGCATTCGGCCAGCTTGAGGTAACGCTCGATGGCGTGTTCGCGGCGATTCACCTTGGCCCTGCGATGATAAAAAAAGCGCGAACCTTCGCGACCGTCGCTCATGCCGTAAATCTTTTTGGCGCGACTGAATTTTCCGATGAGCGCACTGCGAAGAAGACCCTGAAAATCGAGCGCCAGATCGGGCGCCAGTTCCTTCGTCTTTTTCAGCCACGGCCAAAAACTTGCCGGCGCGCCCAAGCCGGTGAAATCGCCGCGCGGGAAAATGTGGATATGATCGACATCGGGATTTCCGCGCAGGAGCGTGGACCATTCCGGATTGATCACCCAGGTAATCTTCGCGCCCGGGTAGGTGTCTTTGATCAGCGCGACCGCGGGCAAGGTGTGAACGATGTCACCGAGCGAGCTCGGCTTGATGATCAATATTGATTTGGTTTCAGAGTTCAAAACGTTAAACCCCGAAAGCTTTCGGGGCCCAATTTGTTATCGTCCGACGGCCAGGCGCTCAGCCAGAAGCGGCGGCAAGCCAGCCTCGACGATCTTCTGCTGCGCGGTCTTCAGATCGTATTCCACTCGGCGTTGTTCGACGATGTTTTTTTCGACGTGATAGATGCAATAAGCGGCGCGCCAATCTCCATCGCGCGGCTGGCCGACACCGCCGGTGTTGATGAAATACTCTTTGGTCATGTCAATCTGAAGCTGTTCAATCCGCTCGCGGCGCACCCCTTTTTCTTCTCGAATAAACGCCATCGGCACATGGGTGTGGCCAAAAAAACAAACCGCGGTGTGTTGATAGGTGAAGCTCGCGGCTGCGTCCAGAACATTGACGACGTAAACCCAGTGTTCGGGCGCATCGAGCGTGGCATGCACGATGGTGAAATCGCGCACCTGGCGTTGAAATCGCAAGTCGCGCAGCCATTCCTTGTCCGCATCATCCAAGTGTTCGCGCGTCCAGTTGATCGCCTGTTCGGCCAGCTCATTGAAGTTGTGGGACGGTTCTGTTAGCGAGGCCTGCTCATCGTGGTTACCCTTTACCACCGGGCAACCCAGTTCGCGGATGCGCGCCACGCACTCGTGCGGGTTCGCGTTGTAACCGACCACGTCGCCCAGGCAAACAAAATGGGTGCACTTGTGCTCCTCGGCGTCTCGCAAGACCGCTTCGAGCGCCTCAAGGTTGGAGTGGACGTCGCTGAAAATCGCAAAGCGCATTAGCTGTGACAGGAGAAAAGAAATTTAGATTACGCATATTCGCAACTGAGAATAACGGACTTTATCACGCTCAGTTTTCTGCGTCGTGAATTCGCTGTTCATCGGAAATATCAAGTTTGTCTTCGAGAAATTTCAACCGCGTGATCAAAGTGGGAAGCCGTTCGGTCCGAGCAATCCGTAAACTTCGCCCGGCTCAACGCGAAGATTGAGATTCTGCACCGCCACTATCTCTTGCCGGCGCCACGGAACCGGGAACACCTTGGTCAGCTCCGTAACCGCGACGGCCGGTTCGCTCATGATCGGATTTCGAAGCCGCGCGCGTCCACCGGGCCGGCCAATTCAATTTCGGTTTGCTTGCGAATGTGCGCGCGCAATTCGCTTTCCCCGATCGCAGCAACAAATGCGCGCACCTCATTTTCTTCGCCGCTCACCTGCAACTCGACGCGTCCATCCGCTAAATTTCCGACCCAACCCGTGACGTCGAAACCCTTGGCAATATGCCGGACCGTCCAGCGAAAGCCAACGCCCTGAACGTTGCCCTCATAAAAAACCTGGATCGACATTGTAACGTGGGGGGAGATTTGGTTACGCCAATCTTATACGAAGATCGAAGCGCTGGCGAAACTCTAAAACACGTCTCGCAAATGCCAAATCGCTGTCGCGGTTTGAAAGCGAGGCGGCTACAGCAGCGCAGTTCCTACCGACCGGAAGGAGATGGCTCCGGGATCGGAGTCGGCTCCGGAAAAAAATCAGGAAGCGGCTCCGGCGGCGGAACTAAACGCGGATCCGGCGAATCGAGACGGAATCGGGCCGAGCTGGACGAATGGGCCGGCGCGGTGGCCGCCGCGACTAAAGCCGGTGGCGCCAGGCGGATATCTTCATTGGAAACGTAGCCGCTTTCGCCGGTCATCAGCTTTATTTTGCAATAACCGAAAGAGGGACGAATCAAACTCACAAGCGTGCCTTTTTCGAGCTGCTTGTCGGGACCGCTGCCTTGCTGCGGGCCGTAAAGGTAAAAAGCTGTCGATTCAGCGGTGACAGCGAAAAACTTTCCACCGGCGGCGGCGCTCGCGTGATCGGGATTGGGATTGCTACAACCGGCCACGATGATCGTTGCAACGAAGAAGACCACAACTTGCGCTCTCAAGCTCATTTTGCCAGAGCCAGAGAAGCTTAAGCCGTTCCCGAGCGGCCTACTTGTAGGAATAAAGGAAACAAACGCCGCCCTCTTCGCCCTCGACCAACCCGACTGAGACGTAGTACTGACCACTGTTGGTAGGCGAGAATCCCGCCGCTACCTTCTGACCGGCGTCGTAAGTTTCCGCTACGACTTGTTGCCCGCTTTCATCGTAAACGGTGATGGCGAGTTTCTTGGCCCGCTCAGTTGCGCCGACAGAAAACCAATAATGATTGCCGGCGTAAAGATTCACCGCGATGAGCGCGTGTTCGTGTGGCTTGATGGTACCGGACCAGTGGCCATCGCGAATTTTGAAGCCGTCATTTGAAAAGGCGCCGGCTAGATCGAGCGCCTCTTTGCGCGCCTCGACTTCCTGGTCGGTCTCGGCCGCCATCGCCGTCACGGCGAGCGCACAGATTATCGCTAAGATCGGCAGCCGCATTTTCATTTTGTGTCGGTCTTGGTTTGAATCGCTTCCATCACTTTCCCGACCGCCTCATTGACCTTTCGGACGTCGTCCGCGCTGGGAACTTTGCCGGGCGGAAACGAAACCAATTTTTCGATCCCATTCAACTGTTCGCTCACATCCTTGATCAACGGTTCCTCGTGCAAACCCGGCGAGATGTCGTTCATCTTGGCGTGGATAAATTTTACCAGAGCGGGCTGCCGCAAAACTTTCGCGGCGCGCTCATCATAATTTTGCATGACCGACGCGCTCACCACCTGAGTACCACGAACCCATCCGCCGACGCTGACCAGAATTACCAAATCCTGATCGCTGTGTGATTGCATAGACGCTTTCACTTCGTTCTGTGTCGCCTCGAGTTCTTCCTGGAGAGCGTCCCAGTCGTTGTTCTCGGCAAACTCGTTGATGCTGTTGCCGCGGCTCAGGACGTTTTGGCTTACGCCCAACGCTTTCGCCAGTTTGATAATGTCAGTGCCGATGTTTTTGACCTGCTGGCTATCCTGCGCCTCGACCGCGATGAATCCATCGGCGATCAATCCTCCCAGGTTCAAAGCGATTTGCGCGCGATTCTTATACGTTGTCGGCATCGGGCCGCGATATTGCCCTGTCCAGTTTGGCTTGCCCGGTTTTTCGAGGGCTGCAAAAAGCTCGCCCGGAGATGGAATGCTGATCGAATCGTTTTGAATCGCCTTTGCCATCTGGTCGGCCGGAAGACGCGCCGGTTCCGCCGCCCCGATGACTGCGCAAATGCCCAGGAGCAAGACCAGTGCGCCAAATCGCCTTGGAGAAGACATGAGGCAAAGCTATCTGTCCCCGGCGACAATACCAGCAGGAATCTACGATCGAGCAATCGGCTTCATCTTTGGCCAAATAGCGTCGGCAATGGCAGCTCCAAAAAAGTATCAAAATTGTTGTTTTTTTCTTGTAGTTTTTGTCGGGATTGATACAAACGCGGTCATGATGTTCAAATTTCATTCGCAAGTAGTTTCCTTGCGATGCGTTCTAGCCGTCGGCCTTTTCCTCATTTTCGCCGGCACAACCCGTGCGCAAAGCGTCGTCTACGATGCAACGGTTTTGCCTGCTAATCCGCAGACGGGCGTTATCAGTTACCTGCAGCAAGTGACCGCTGCCGGGCCGAACGGCACCTACAGCATCACCGGAATGACGTTTGGGATTAACTGGAGCGACGACTCCGCCGATCAAGGTTTAGTGCTGGATTTTTACACGGGCCTGGACCTAAGCGCCACGTCGACCAATGTGTTAGCAGGAGCGACTTTCATTGACGAAGCTGGGTTTTCTCTCCCCCCACCGGGACTTGGTAACTTCACCTACACCCTAACGTTCGGTGCGCCGATCGTGGTACCATCCAATGTCTTCGGCATTGACGTCCATTTAACCGATGCCACCGGCGCCTTCGGCACCGCGACAGGGATCAATGGCCGCTTTACCTCTAATACCCCCGTCACTGGCAGTGCTCCCGGCTTCGTTTGGAATGACGCCAATGGCGACGGGATTTACACGGGCTCAGAGCAAACCAAGTTTGGAATGACCAACGCCTACATCCGGATGTCGATCACGGCTAACGCCCCGGTGCCGGAACCGAGCACATGGATCATGACCGCTGGCGGCCTGGGCATCCTGTTGTTGTTGATGCGCCGCCGGCTCGCTTAACCTCGCTCGGCAGCGAGCAATCACTCAGGGCAAAAAGCCCTAGCGAATCCCGCGATCACGGTATTGAAAAGGGGCAAAAACCCCACGCCCCAGTAAGTTCTGAGCGACAGGAATATGGGCTAAATCTCAGTCGGAAAGGCCGATTGCAAGAAGTATCAAAATTGTTGATTTTTTTCTTGTAGTTTTTGTCCGGCTTGATACAAACGCTGCCATGATGACGCCAAAGTCTTTGAAGAAGGTAACTGGATTGGCTGGCGCGGCCGCGCTGGCTGGAGCGACGCAAGCGTACGGTGCTCCAACTTCGTTTACGCTTCCGCCCAATTTTATTCCGGGCAGTGATACTACTAGCCCAAGCCATAAGATATTTGTCGACGTCGATGGGAATGGTACGAACGATCTCGAATTTGGCTTTTTCCAGAGCCCGAGCGCGCCAAACGAATTTTTTGCGGGAGTTTACGTGTTGGATGGATCGGCGGTTGCATATTACAACCCCTCCCTCGGCTCTGGCTCCGCAAATCGATTGGGCGTGGGAGATACCGTAGGACCGGCGAGCAGTTTCTATCAGAAGGCGGGTTATTTCACTTTCATTGCACTGCAATTTAATGGGAATTACTACGGTCCATTCTCTCCACCAAATGATCGGGGCTTTGTCGGATTTTCATTTTTAGGAGCCGACTCGCTTACGCACTATGGCTACATCGAACTACAGGGCGATCCGTTCCTGAGCGCCGGCAGTCCCGGTGGCCTCAAGTTTTTCTCGGGCGCTTACGAAACGACGCCAAACACTGTGATCACGATCGTTCCCGAACCCAGTTCACTCGCCTCTCTGGCTTTTGGCGCCGCGGCCTTAATCGGTCTTGGCGTAGTCCGTCGGAAGAAAGCCCGGCAAAGCTGAATCGGGCCGATCCTTAAGGTCTGAGAAAAAAGTTTTCTTTCCGGCATTCTGCCAAGAGTGCCGTGATTTTTCTTAGTCATTGTCTCGCGTTGCCGTTGCCACGATGTCAAAGCGGCTAACCCAGCGCGTGCTTTTGATCGGATGGGACGCCGCCGATTGGCAGATCATTCATCAGCTGCTGGAGGGCGGCAAGATGCCGGTGCTGCAAAAATTAATCGAGTGCGGCATCAGCGGCAAGATCGCCACACTTCAGCCGATTATTTCTCCGATTCTGTGGAACTCCATTGCCACCGGCAAGCGCGCAGATAAACACGACATTCTGGGATTTGTCGAACCATCTCCGGACGGCAACGGCATTCGCCTGGTCAGCAGTACCTCGCGAAAAGCCAAAGCGATCTGGAATATCCTGAGTCAATCTGGTCTTCGCAGCGGCGTAGTAAATTGGTACGCGTCCTACCCGGCGGAACCGATCGAGGGCGCAATCTTCACCAATCGCTTTACCACCATGCCGTGGGAAAAGGAGAAGATGGTTCCAGTGGACTCGCGCGCGGTGCATCCGCCGGAAATGATTGAAGTCGCAAACCGTTTTCGTACGCATCCACGTGACATCACGCCCGCGCAACTGCTGCCGTTCTTTCCAAATTCCAAACCGACAGACCCAGCCGATCCCCGCCCCGCGATGTTGGCGAAGATTCTGGCCGAATGCTCGACCACCCAAAACGCCGCCACTTATCTAGCCGCGCGTGATGATTGGGATTTCCTCGCGGTTTATTATGACGCGATCGATCACGCCGGTCACGGCTTCATCGAATATCATCCGCCGGCCATGTCGCACGTAAGCACGGAAGACGCTGCAATCTACGGCGATGTGGTGACGTGCATGTATCGCTTCCACGATATGCTGCTGGGGCGGCTGTTGGATCTCGTCGGCCCGGAAACGACGGTATTGCTCATCTCCGATCACGGCTTCTATAGCGATCATTTGCGGCCGCAAGTCACGGAGCATTTTCGCGATCCGGAGAAAAAATTTGGCCCGGAAATGAATCCGGTCGCGTGGCATCGTCCGCACGGAGTCTTGATCGGAGCCGGCAAACCGATTAAGCGCGATGAACTCATTCATGGCACAACCTTGCTGGACATTGCGCCAACTGTTCTCGCGCTTCTTGGTTTGCCAGTACCCGAAGATATGGATGGACGCGTGCTTACTCACATGTTTGCCGAACCGATCGAGATTGATCGAATTCCATCCTACGAAGCAGTTCACCCGAAGGATGGTGTGCACCGCAAGATGTCCGTCGAGGAGAGCGATCCGTGGGCCGCGCGCCAAGCCCTCGATCAACTAGCGGCTCTTGGTTACATTAATCTTCCGGAAGAGAGCGATCCGAAAAAGAAAATCGCGGAGGTAAGTTGGGATCGACGCAGTAACCTGGCGCAAGTTTACTTCTCGACCGGCCGCACGCGCAAAGCTCTCGAGATATTGCAAGAGATGCTCGCCGAAAGAGATCAACCGCATTTGCGCTGCCGAATCGCACTTTGCTTGATTGCCCTCGGACGTCCGCTCGAAGCGGAAGAGGTTGTGACAAGCGTAGCGTTAGCAGCGGATAAGACGCCTTTGGCTGCACTGATCCTGGGCCAGGCAAAACTGGCACAGAATCAAACCGAAGAGGCCTTGGCATTACTCGAACCATTGCAAAAAGAAGCTTTCCCTTTGTCCCATCTCCATTCGGTGTTGGGCCAGGCCTATCTCCGTCGCGGCCTGCTGGCTGAGGCGGAAGCCGCATTTCGGCACGCCTTGGAACGAGATGATGACAATGCCGAAGCGCACGATGGCCTCGGCGTTGTGTTGCGCCGCCTCCGCCGGCACGAAGACGCGGTTTATGAGCATACCCGCGCCGCATCGTTGCAACACCACCGCCCGCAAACGCATCTTAATCTCGGCATTGCCCTTGCCATGAGCCAGCAGTTCGATTGGGCGATTCGGGCCTTTACCATCGCGGCCGAACTCGCGCCGAATATGCCCCTGCCGCATCGCTGGCTTTCGGCTATTTACCGTCGCGTTAAGAACGACAAGGCAAAAGCCGGAGAACACGCGCGCCTTTACTCGAATTTACGGCGGCGCGCCCTCGAAAAAGTTTCCACAAAGCGAAGCGTTCCCAGAAAGTGATTAATCCCCTCTTTTGCATCCAAAAAGGGCGAGAAACGCACGCCGCAGCAAGTTCTTGGGTGGCGGGAATATTGGCTGAATTTCAGCCGAATAGACCGATTCTGAAAAAAATGCAAAATCCTTGTTTTTTTTCTTGTAGTTTTTGGCCGACTTGATACAAAAGCTGCCGATGAAGACGCAAAAGCTACGCCGTAACAGATTGACTTCTCTGAATAGCTCGCGATGGGCTGCATACGCCACGGCCGGCGCTGCGACGGCGATTGCCGGCGCAAATTCGGCTGAAGCCGCTATTCATTATTCGGGCGTCTTAAATGTATCAGTTCCTACCGGCGAAAGTGTCCCCCATACCTTCTCGTTGGACAATGCCGCTGTTATTAGATTTGTGAACATCCTTACGGGACCTTCGGCTAGCCCCGGCCCCGGCGGAGACGCCCTTTTCAGGATTCAGGGAGCGGCTGTGTCCAATATGTTTGCAGGCACTGCGGCCGGAGCTTTCCGGTATCCATCGAATCTGGCTGCCGGTGCGAGTATCGCTGCTCGCCCCTTCGCGTCGATGAATGCCAACTTCTTTGCCACCCTGGCATATGGCGGTGGTTTTGCGCATAGTAAGTTTCTCGCAGCGGGAATTGATTTCATCGGGTTCAGGTTTAATGGCGGCAGCGGTATCGAATACGGCTGGGCGAGAGTAACGATGAATGGCGCGCCAGGGAATGGTTTCACTGTAGTTGACTACGCATGGGGCGACGTCGGCACCGCGATCACGGCCGGCCAAACTTCAGCCGTTCCGGAACCGGCTTCGCTCGGATTGCTTGCCATCGGTGCGGCTGGTCTTCTGATTTGGCGCCGGAGCCGGGGTAAGGCCGCGGCTTAAGCTGCATTTTCCGAAGATATTTTTCTTAAAAACACGCGGAGAGTTTCTCCGCGTGTTTTGTTTTTGGCGCCGCCTCGCTCCCCAGTTTTGTCACGAGCGTGATTTCTGCTAATTCTTCTCGGAATGGTTAAAGCAAGCGGCAAACCCAAAGTCCTTTTAATCGGTTGGGACGCAGCGGACTGGGAAGTCATCACTCCCTTGCTCGAAGAAGGTTTGATGCCGACCCTCGACGGGCTGATCAATCGAGGAGTGATGGGAAATCTGGCCACGCTCCAGCCGATCCTCTCCCCGATGCTCTGGAACTCGGTCGCGACCGGGAAGTTCGCCGACAAACATGGCATCCACGGATTCATCGAGCCCGACCCGAAAAATGGCGGGGCGCGGCCTTACACGAGCACATCACGCAAATGCAAAGCGCTCTGGAACATTCTCACGCAATCTGGTTTGCGCAGCAACGTAGTCGGCTGGTGGGCAAGTCATCCGGCCGAGCCGATCAACGGCACGGTCGTGACCAATGCTTTCGGCGGAGTAAAGTTCGATCCCGAGCGTGGCTGGCTTGTTCCTCCCGGCACCATCCATCCGGCCGACAAGGCCGCGTTCCTGGCGCGGTTCAAGGTTTTTCCAAGCGAACTGGCCGAGGCTCATATCCTGCCTTTCATTCCGAACGCGGCAAAAATCGATCAACAAACTGACCGCCGTCTCACACCGTTCGCCAAGGTTCTGAGCGACGCTGCCTCGATTCACGCGGTGGCCACGGCGTTGATGGAAACAGAGCCATGGGATTTTACCGCCGTGTACTACGATGCGGTCGATCATTTTTCTCATGCCTTCATGGCCTATCACCCGCCACGGCTGGAATGGATTTCGGAGGAAGACTTCGAAATGTATAAAGACGTTGTTAAAGGCGCCTATCGTTTTCACGATATGATGTTGGAGCGCTTGCTCCAGCTGGCCGGTCCCGAAACGACGATCATCCTCTGCTCCGATCACGGATTCGAATCCGGTTCGCAGCGACCTCGCGGAACGCCGCGCGAACCGGCCGGTCCGGCGATCTGGCATCGGCAATATGGAATCTTTGTCATGGCCGGACCGGGCATCAAACGCGACGAGCGCATTTACGGCGCGAGCTTGATCGACATCGGGCCGACTGTTCTCACGGTATTCGATTTGCCCATCGGCCAAGACATGGATGGACGGCCGCTACTCGAAGTCTTTGAAACGCCCCCGCAAGTCAAGACGATCGAAAGCTGGGAGAAAAAAACGGGCGAATGCGGGATGCACGAAGAAGGAAAGGAAATGGATCCCGATCAGGCACAGGAGTTGATGCAACAGTTCGCCGCTCTTGGCTACATCGAAGATCCGGATGCCGACAAAGAAAAACAGGAGGAGTCCGCCGATATCGAGGCCAAATACAATATCTCGCGCACGTATTTATGGAAGAACCAGCCTGACCGCGCCTTGCCCTTGTTGGAAGAAATCGCGCGAAGACGGCCTTGGGAAGATCGTTTTCTGTACCAGCTTGCGACGTGTTATTTTCAGAATGGATATTTGCAGCAGGCGGAACGATTGCTCTCGGCTACGTACGACGATTCGGGACCGGGCAACGCGACGGCAACGCTCCTTCTGGCAAAAATAAAACTCGCTCGCGGCGATTTCGGCGGTGGACTGCAGTGCCTGCTCGCGGCCGAGGCAATGAATCCGTGGATCCCGGGTGTTTACACCCAAATTGGCGAAGCATATGCGCGCCTGCTCCAATGGGAAAAAGCCAAGTCGGCCTACGAAAAAGCAGTTTCTCTGGATGAAGACAACGCACTCGCGCTCCAGGGACTTTCCTCGGTTTATCGCCGACAAGGATTGAACCAGGAAACCGTCGATACGGCGCTGCGGGCGGTTAGTCTGCTTCACCGTTTGCCGCTCGCCCATTTCAACCTCGGCGTTGCCATGGCCCGCTCGGGCGAATCGGAGCGCGCGATCCTGGCCTTCGAAACCGCACTCCGTTTTCAACCAAACATGGTCAACGCCCATCGCTACCTGGCCACGTTGCATCGAAACAATGGAGGCGATCCGGAAAAGGCCACGCTCCATCGCCAGGAAGCGGAAAAGATTACTCGAAGCCGCCCGCATGCGAAAAAGGCGAAGACGGATCGAATCGAAAAGCTCTTCGATCTCCCGGAAATTCCAACACGCGAAGAGCGATTGAAGATTCTTTTGCGCGAACGTCCCGATCCCAAGCCGGATGAGAAGAGATCTGGAAAAAATTTTATATTGGTCTCAGGTCTGCCCCGTTCCGGCACTTCGCTCATGATGCAAATGCTCGAAGCCGGTGGTGTAAAATTGTTGATCGACGGCGAGCGCGTGGCCGACGTGGACAATCCGAAAGGTTATTATGAGTGGGAACTGATCAAACAGATCGGGAAAAAGCCGGAGGTCCTCGATACTGAAGGGCTCGATGGCCGCGCGATTAAATGCATCTCGATGTTGCTGCAACAGATGCCGCTTAAGCACAATTACAAAGTGATCTTCATGACTCGTCCGATCGAGGAAGTGGCGGTCTCGCAACGCGCCATGATCAGCCGCCTGGCCACGAAAGGCGCGGAGCTTGATAACGAACAACTGCAGCGTGGATTGAAGATGCATCGCAACGAAACTCTCCATTGGCTCAAGTCGGTGCCGCACATGGAATTCATCGAGATAGATTATCCGACGCTCATTCAGAATCCGGGACCGGAGGTTTCGCGCGTTGTTGAGTTTCTTGGAGCCGATCGCCTGCCTAACTCCGGGGAGATGGCGAAAGTGATTGATCCTTCTTTGCATCGAAAAAAGAGCGGGGAAACCACCTCGCAATAAGTTTTGGACTGCGATCTCGTCATTTCTTCACGGAGTTCAAAGAATGCCTGATTTTATCACGGTGGTGAGCGGACTTCCGCGCTCCGGCACTTCGCTGATGATGCAGATGCTGAGCGCGGGCGGATTACCGGCGTTAACGGACGATCTGCGCCAGGCTGATGAAAGCAATCCACGCGGCTATTTCGAATTCGAACCGGTGAAACGATTGCGGACAGATCGAGGCTGGCTCGATCAAGCCCGAGGCCGTGCGGTGAAAATTATTCACGTTCTTCTGCGCGAACTTCCGACAGACGGGACGTATCAGTACCGCGTAATTCTAATGAAGCGGCCGATGGAAGAGATTCTCGCGAGTCAGCGCGCGATGCTGAAGCGGCAGGGAAAACCAAGCGCCGATGAGGCAATGCTTGCGAAAATCTATGCGAGCCAGCTTGCGCAGGTCGAGGAATGGCTCGGTTCGCAATCGGCTTTTTCATTTCTTCCGGTAGAATATCATCGTGTTCTGAAAGAGCCGCGTGAGGTCGCTGTTGAAATAGACGGCTTTCTAGGCGGAGGCCTCGAAGTTGAGGCCATGATGCAAGTGGTCGATCCAACACTTCATCGCGAGCGGTTGTAGCGGCGCTTGTGTCAAGCGCCGAACCAATGAACAAGGCGCTCGCCGCGGCGAACGCCTCTACAACAAATTCACGCGCACGAAGTTCTCGATTTGCGTGGTAACGCGAAGTTGCCGTTGAAATAGACGGCTTTCTCGGCGGAGGTCTCGAGGTTAAGGCCATGATGCAGGTGGTCGATCCAACGCTTCATCGCCAACGCAGGGTAACGTAGCGAAAGTCTAAAGGAGCAAGAGTATCGCAGTTTTCCGTGTTACCCAGCTGTGGTATTCTTCGGACATGAGACTTAACGCTTTTGTTTTATCGCTTGTTCTGTTCGCCATTATACAAATTAACCCTTTTGCTTGCGCGCAGACCCTGGACGGCAGCGACGTGCGTCGAGACTTGCGGGAACGAGATGAGAGGGTCAGCAAATTATCGACTGAGGAACAGCTAAAGCTGCGAGCGGCCGAGCAGAAGGCCGCGGAAGATCCCGACGTGAAAGCCGCGTTGGAAAAGCGAAATAAGGCGATTCAGGAATTTCGGGCCGCACTGCGCGCCAGTATGATCAAGACCGACCCGACCGTTGCACCAATTCTCGAAAAAGTGGCGATACTTACGACCGGAGCGCCCTAAGAGCATTCGAGCAAAACAGGCGTTCGCCGCGGCGAACGCCTCTACAACGGAGCATCAGAAATCATGGCTAAGACTTCCATTAAACAAATCCATGCGCGCGAGATTCTCGATTCGCGCGGCAATCCGACAATTGAAGTAGAGGTGCGGCTGGAAGGCGACGCGATTGGACGCGCCGCGGTTCCGAGCGGCGCAAGCACCGGGGAGCACGAAGCTTGGGAGTTGCGTGACGGCGACAAGAAGCGCTACGGCGGCAAAGGCGTACTGAAGGCTGTTTCCAATGTGAACGGCACAATCGCGGCAGCGCTCAAAGGCTGGGACGCGCGCGACCAGGCCAAGATCGACCACCAGATGATCGAACTCGATGGTTCGCCGAACAAAAAGAATCTCGGCGCGAATGCGCTGCTGGGCGTTTCGCTTGCCGTTGCCCATGCCGCCGCCGCCGCGGAAAACCTTTCTCTATTTCGTTATCTCGGCGGCGCAGATGCCAAAGTTCTACCCGTGCCGATGATGAACATCCTGAACGCCGGCGCCCACTCCGATGCGCCGATTGATTTTCAGGAATTCATGATCATGCCGAAAGGCGCGCCGACTTTCGCGGAAGCGCTGCGCTACGGCGCGGAAGTTTTTCACGCGCTCAAGTCGGTTTTGAAAGATCGAGGGCTTTCCACCAATGTCGGCGATGAAGGCGGCTTCGCTCCGCAATTGAAATCCGCAGACGATGCGCTCGAATCCATTGCAGCGGCAGTGAAGAAAGCGGGCTATAAACTTGGCGAACAAATTTTCATCGCGCTCGATCCGGCTTCCTCCGAATTCTACGACAAAGATCAAAATGCTTACGTTTTCAAAAAATCGGATGGCTCGAAAAAATCAGCGGCCGAGCTGGTGGATTACTATGTGGATCTTTGCGCGCGTTTCCCGATCATCTTGATCGAGGACGGTTGCGCGGAGAATGATTGGGACGGCTGGAAAATATTGACCGCACGCCTCGGCGATAAAATTCAGTTGGTCGGCGACGATCTTTTTGTCACCAACGTGAAGTTCTTACAGAAAGGAATCGACGAACACGTGGCCAATTCGATTCTCATAAAAGTGAATCAGATCGGCACGCTCACTGAGACGCTGGCGGCGATCGACCTAGCGAAGAAAAATAATTACACCGCGGTGATCAGTCATCGCTCGGGCGAAACCGAAGACACAACAATTGCCGACATCGCGGTCGCGACCAACGCCGGCCAAATTAAAACCGGTTCGCTCTGCCGAAGCGATCGCGTCGCCAAGTACAATCAGCTTCTTCGAATTGCGGAAGAACTTGGTGACAACGCAAGTTACGGCGGTAAGATGCGCTAAGTGGATCAGACTTACGGCGATTTCCGTGCGCGTCGCGACGCCACCGTTTGGCAGCGGCTCACCCGCGTCCTCCGCGTCTTGCTCTTCGTCGCGGGCTGGCTCGTGATCGTGAGTCTGTTTGTTCCGCCGTATAAGCGAATGAGCCAGGGCCGGGCGGAAATCGACAATTTGCAAGCGCAAGTGAACGAGCAGAAAACTTTGCTCTCGCACCAAACTCGCGAAGTCAATTTGCTCAAGACCGACGCCACCTATCTGGAAACGATCGCGCGCGACCGCCTCGATTTGATGAAAGAAGGCGAAACTATTTTCCGCCTCGAGCCCACGCGTGCCGCGAAACCGAAAACCAGCGGCTCAACGCGCCGATAGTTGTACAGGGAACGATTCTTAGCCCGGTGTGCGCGAGACTTTTAGCTCAGAATAAAAGTCTTTACTACTTTCTGTTTCTTCAATAAACCGGGATTGCAACCCGGCCATTCCCTATGAAAACGATCACCACCGCCAGCTTCGCAGCAATAATCTTCCTTTGCGCCGCAGTGGGCCAAGCGGAGGCGCAATTAAGCTACAGCGTTACCGATTTGGGAACGCTCGGTGGAGCTACGAGCACGGCCAACGGCGTCGCCGGACAGGCTCACAACGCAGCCGGAATGATTGTCGGATCCTCGACCGCGAGTGACAACTCCGAGCGCGCATTCCTTTACACCAACGGCCAGATGTTTGATCTCAACACGCTGTGCGATCTTTCCCAGAGCGACTTCAAGATCCTGGCGGTGGCCAGGACGATTAGCGATTCCTGCCTCATCATTGGCGAAGGAATCACGACCAATGGCCAGAAGCACGCCTTCTTACTTACACCGCTGCCAGTCGATGGAGGCCAATGGTCGTATGTTTGTTGTCAATGGGTATGGATTCAACAAGGCGGCGGTTGGTGGTGGGAGACCGGCTGTTGTTGTTACAAATGGCACGGCCTTCCCCGCGGCAAGCGCCCTCCGTTTCCGCCACAGCCACCACATTGCTGGTGGTGGCCGCTTCCCTGTCAGCTTGAATGTGGTTGCACGCCTCCGCCACCACCACCTCCTCCTCCTCCTTCTCAGTGTTGGTGCTGCATCGACGGACAGGTCGTCCAGACCACCGCGGCGATTTGCCGGGAGAGGGGTGGTAAATGCTACGGTTCGCAAGAAGAAGCGATCAGGAATAATAAAGATTGTAAACCACCGACCTGTTGGTGCTGCATCAACGGAGAGCTCGTTCAGACGACCGAGGCGGAATGCCGGGAACGGGGTGGTCAATGCTACGGTTCGAAAGAAGAAGCGCTCAAGAATTGTAAACAATGCTGGTGCTGCATCGACGGACAGGTCGTCCAGACCAACTGGGCGGATTGCCGCGAGAGAGGTGGTCAATGCTACGGTTCGAAAGAAGAAGCGCTCAAGAATTGTACCCACCTCTGTTGGTGCTGCATCAACGGAAAAGTCGTCCAGACCACCGAGGCGGATTGCCGGGAGAGGGATGGCAAATGCTACGGGTCTAGGGAAGAAGCGCTCAGGAATTGTACACCGACACAGACCTGTTGGTGCTGCATCAACGGAGAACTCATCCAGACTACCGCGGTGATTTGCCGGGAGAGGGGTGGTAAATGCTACGGGTCTAGAGAAGAAGCGCTCAGGAATTGTTCCGAAGGGCGGACCTGTTGGTGCTGCATCAATGGACAGCTCGTCCAGACGACCGAGGCGATTTGCCGGCAGAGGGGTGGTCAATGCTACGGTTCCAGAGAAGAAGCGCTCAGGAATTGTTCTCTAAGGCCGACTCCAACTCCAACTCGGACTCCGCGCGGCAGACGAACGAAAACGGGATCGACCGGTTCAACTGGCATACAAACCGAATCCCAGGGGACACTCCGTGACAATACGCCACATACGCACAATACGCGCCCGCCTACGCCGCACCCCGGGGGCGAGGGCAACTCCACGCACAAACCGAAACCGACACCGACGCCAAGACAGGGTTGATGGAGCGATTGATCTTACGCCGCGAGAAATTGTAAAGGAATCCGCTGAACGATAACGTCGTTCTTCACGGCCATTTTTTCGACTGCGCTTGAGGTCAATCACTCCTGCCTGCTTCAATTCAAACTGGCGCGGCGGAAGCGTGTCGTTATCTTGGCGCATGGCTACTGAGCTTCCGGCTATCGACGCTGAAGATTTAAAATCGCGCGTGCGCGAGCTGCGGAGGTTTCTTTGACGTTCCCAAACTCCAGGAAAAGTTAGGCGAACTTGAGGCGCGCATGAGCGCTTCGGATTTTTGGTCGAACCGCGAACGCGCCCAGGCCGACGTCGAGGAAGTCTCGCGACTGCGCTCGCTCATCAATCCATTTCGGGAACTCGAGCGCGAGATCGATGACTTCGAAGTCCTGCAGCAACTGGCAACTGAGGAGCAGGACGAAACACATCGTGTTCAAGCTGGCCGCGAAGTCGCGACCGAACACGATCGCTTAATTCACAAACTGGAGGAGTTCGAGCTGCGCCAATTTCTTTCCGGAGAGAACGACCGATCGAACGCGTTTCTCACCATTCACTCGGGCGCCGGCGGGACAGAATCATGCGATTGGGCCGACATGTTGTTGCGGATGTATCAGCGATGGATCGAGCGCAACGGTTTCAAGTCGCAAATGGTCGATGTTCAGACGGGCGAAGAAGTCGGGATTAAATCGGTCACACTGCTCGTGACCGGCGAATACGCTTACGGTTATCTCAACACCGAGCGCGGGGTGCATCGACTCGTGCGCATTTCGCCGTTCGACGCGAACAAGCGGCGTCACACTTCGTTCGCCAGCGTCGATGTTGTCCCCGAGATCGCCGACTCAGCGCCGATCGAAATCAACCCGGCCGATCTGGAGGTCGCGACTTACCGCGCCGGCGGGAAGGGCGGACAGAACGTGAACAAAGTGGAAACCGCCGTGCGCATCGTGCACAAACCGAGTGGTATCGTCGTCGCCTGCCAGGCCGAGCGCAGCCAGGGGCGCAATCGCGAGCTCGCGATCAAAATGTTAAAAGCGAAACTTTATGAGATCGAGCAGGACAAGAAACGCGCCGAGATAGACCGGCAGTACGGCGAGAAAGGCGATGTCGCGTGGGGAAGTCAGATTCGCTCATACGTGTTTCAGCCTTATCAGATGGTGAAGGATCACCGCACCGGCGCGGAGACGAGCAATGTTCAGGAAGTGATGGATGGCAAGATCGACCTGTTCATCCAGGCCAAATTGCGCGGGCATAAGGCGGCGAAAGGTGAAGGGAAAATGATCGACGACTAAGAATTGTCTTCTTCGATTCGTTTCCGCTTTGGTCGAAAAAAACTTTGTAGAAGCTGAGCGCACTCGGATTGGAGAACGCCAGCCGTAATCTCGCAGGTGTGATTGAGGTCGGGGCTTTGCAACAAATTCATCACACTGCCAGCGGCGCCGGCGCGAACATCGGCGCATCCGAAAATCACGCGGCGAATTCGCGTATGCACAATGGCGCCGGCGCACATCACGCATGGCTCCTTCGTCACGTAAAGGTCGCAATCGACCAGACGCCAATCTCCGACTGCCGCCTCGGCTTGCGTCAAAGCCAGCATCTCGGCATGTGCGGTCGCGTCCTTGAGGAGTTCCACCTGGTTGTAAGCGCGCGCGATGATTCGTCCCGCTCGAACGACGACCGCGCCAACCGGAACTTCCTCGGCCGCGTAAGCTTTCTTCGCCAGCCGCAGTGCGTCGCTCATGAAGGTCGCATCGTTTTCCGTGTCGGATTCCAAAGTCATTAAACAAAGCACGCTTTACCGATCTCTACAGTTCTGTTGCAGCAGCCGCCCGGTTTGGCGACATCTACTCTTGCGAGGTAGGGCTGTCCGGCGTTACGCTTACGAAAGTTTAACACGCCATGAAAAAATTATTCACTGCCATCGTTATCTCCTCTCTTGCATTCATCGCATCCGGCTACGCCGACGACCAGGAGACGGTCGATCATTGCGCCGGTATCATCAGGGATTTTCGTCACATGCCTGAGAAAAGCATTCCACGGAATGTGCTGCGGAACGCGAAAGGGCTGGCCATCATGACCGTGGTCAAAGCGGGTTTCATTTTCAGCGGCCAAGCTGGACATGGCGTAGTGGTCGCGCGCACCGAGCATGGCTGGTCCGGTCCTTCGTTCGTCGGCACCGGCGGCGCTGGCTGGGGTTTACAGGCTGGCGCGCAAGCAACTGATCTCGTTTTCGTTCTCAATAACGATGCGGCTGTGCGCGCGTTTTCGCGTGGCGGTAATGTGACTCTCGGAGTCGATGCCAGTGCGGCCGCGGGTCCGGTCGGGCGCGATGCGCAAGCTGCGGTTACTCCCAAGGCCGCGATTTACACTTATAGCCGGAGCAAGGGACTATTCGCGGGCGCGTCCGTCGAAGGCGCGGTGATTGCGACACAAAAGGAAGCAAATGATCGCTACTATCGGAAACCGGTCTCGGCCATGGATATTCTCAAGGGACGAGTTGAGCCGCCTCACGGCGCCGGGCAATTGCGAGCGGCCTTGGATCGCTGATCCGCCAAATATTTGCAACGCCGGAGCGATCCGCGAATTTTCGCCGGGTCTACTCCGCAATTCTAGCTAAGGTCTGGTAATGCCTCGCATCATTTCCGGCATTCAATCGAGCGGTGTTCTGCACATCGGCAATTACTTCGGCATGATCCAGCCGGCGATTGCACTTCAAGCGGAAGGCGAAGCATTTTATTTCATCGCCAATTATCACGCGCTCACCAGCGTTCGCGATCCAAACGTCTTGCGCGAGAACAGCCGACGCGTCGCGCTCGATTTTCTCGCGTGCGGTTTTGACCCGGATCGCGGCGCGCTCTTTATGCAAACCGATGTGCCTCAGGTAACCGAGCTCGCTTGGATTTTATCGACGGTTGCGCCGATGGGATTGCTCGAACGCGCGCACTCTTACAAAGACAAGCTCGCCCACGGCATGACTGCTTCGGCCGGACTCTTCACCTATCCGGTGCTCATGGCCGCCGACATTTTGATTTACGACAGCGACATTGTGCCGGTCGGTAAAGATCAAAAGCAGCACATCGAAATCACACGCGACCTCGCGGTGAAAATGAATGAGACGTTTGGTCAGATCTTCAAACTGCCCGAGCCGCGCATTCGGGCCGCGACCGAAACGGTTCCCGGCGTCGACGGCCAGAAAATGAGCAAGAGCTACGGCAACACCATCGACATCTTTGGCGACGAAAAAGAAACGCGGAAACGCGTCATGAGCATCGTGACCGATTCAAAGCCGGTGGACGAACCGAAGGATCCGGCGACATCGACAATCTTTCAGCTTTTCTCGCTCGTCGGGTCGAAGGACGAGATCGCCGCGATGGGCGAAAGATTCCGGAAAGGCGGCGCCGGCTACGGTGATTTTAAGAAACAATTGTTCGAGAAGCTCTGGGAATATTTTTCTCCGATGCGCAAGCGTCGCGAAGAAATCCTGGCTGACAAATTGTACGTCGACAACGTTCTCGTTCGCGGCGCCAGCCGTGCTAATGAAGTCGCCAACGACGTTATGACGCGCGTCCGCGCCGCGGTCGGATTGTAATTGTATGGCGACCCGCCTCAGGCGGTTGACATTGCTTCGCTCCACTCTCCGGTTTCACATTGTTCCAAATGCGAAGCAAAACAAGGTGATGGGCGAGCACGGAGCTGCGATCAAGATCAAGCTGCGCGCCCCGGCGTTGGAAGGAAAAGCAAACGCCGCTCTGCGTAGTTTTCTGGCCGAAGAATTGAAAGTCTCAGAACGTAATATCGTGCTCGAGCGCGGTCACAAATCGCGCGATAAGGTCATTCGCATCGAAGGGTTAAGCGAAGAAGACGTGCGACATCGCTTGCTCGCGACACTCTGAAAGCGAGCGGGGCGCACCACGAAAGTTTTTCGCGACCAACCATCATGATTTCACCCGCGCAACGGAAATCTATTTCTTGCGTTGGGCGAGGCGTTTTGGGGCAGTGTTGCGCCACGCGACGGCAACAGCTTCGCGGACCTTTGCGGCCATCGCCGCAGGTAGATATACATTCGTGCTGCCACGCAGTCCCCAACCGCCTTTAACAGATCGAAAGACATCGGGATCAGCGCGCACAAAGCTTCGTTGTTCTTTTGGGGTCAGTTTAATCGTCGCCCAATCTTCGTCGGGGTAACCGAGGGTCGCGAATATTCTACCGCCCACTCGAAAATCAGGATGATTCATGTGCGCGGACTCCAGAGCCTCAGGAAAATTGAGTGCAATCTTACGAAACGCGTCTGCCGTCATTTAAGAGGCCCGCTTCTGTCGGACAATGTTTACGTTCCGGTCAACGCGGAACGCGCCTGAGTAGCACCGTCTTTTAACTCGGCGAAAACGAGACGACCGGCAGCGGTTTGCAGCGCACTTGAAACGACCACGGTCGCGATCTTGCCCAGATACGGCCGGGCGTGATTCACGACGATCATTGTGCCATCCGGGAGATAACCGACAGCTTGATGGTGTTCCCGGCCTTCTTTCACGAGATTCAAATCAAGTTGGTCGCCGGCGGCGACGGTTGGTTTCAACGCGCGCGTCAACTCGGCCAGATTCAAAGCCGGGACCTGCTGCAAACGCGCTACCTGGCAAAGCGCGTTGTCGTTTGTGAGAAGTCGCGCGTGCAAAACGTTGGCCATGTGCACCAGCCGGGCATCGACGCCGATTTCGCCATCTTCGCCACTGCCTTCGTGAACACTTAACTCGACGTCCTTCGAGCGTTGAAGCTCATTGAGGATATCGAGGCCGCGCCGTCCCCGTTCGCGTTTGATCGAGTCGTGCGAATCCGCCAGCATCTGCAATTCGCCAAGGACAAATCGCGGGACGATGAGCGAGCGGCTCAGAAAACCGGTCGCGCAGAGATCGGCGATGCGTCCATCGATAATCACATTGGTATCGAGGACCAGCGGCTCGTGCTGCGTCGTCTCGCGCGTGAACCTTACGTAAGGAATGATGAACGAGAACTCGTCCCGCTTGCTGCGCATGGCCAGCATCATTCCGAGATAACCGAACGTGCAATAGACGATCAGGCGCGCTGTCCATTGCGTGGTTTCCGATTGATAACGCAGAACGTCCGAAGCCATGAGCAAGGTGGCAAAAAGAAGACCGAGCAAGAGCCCAAACGTGGCCGAGGAAAAAGCGCGCAAAGAAAAGCCTTTGAGCAGGCGATCGACCAGCACGATGACCAGGCCGAGAACAATCCCAAGAATGAGGCCGGGCCACAGGTTTTGTTGTATTTCCGCCGAGACGGTCGCACCGATCAATGCGCAAAACGTCACGAATAGAACGCGCAATAAATTTACGGTCATGAGCGGGGTCATCAGCGTTCTCCGGTTTGACGATTTGGTTTGGTCTTTTCGCGGGAGTTCATGTCGATCTTCGCGGCGCTATCGCGATAGAACAGCACACCGTGTGCTCGCAGATTACTTATCAGCGCCCGCAAATCGTTCGCCAGATCCTGATTTGTGAGAATCGCGGGAAGCAAACCCTTCCCTTCCGTCGCCGCCCTCAACATTTTGCGCGCGTCCGCGATCGCGCCTTGCAGATCGTCAGCCGCTTTCTCGGCCGAACCCATCGCCGTATCAGCCTTTTCGATCACGCCGTCGAGCTTCTTTGACGATTCCGAAAGCGAACCGGTCGCTTCGTTCAAATGTTGGAAGCTCGACTTCAAGTTTTGCATGTTGTCCGGCGACAGCGTTTCCTGATTCAAACGGGTAACGACCGTGTTGATATTTTGCACGGTGCCGCGGAGATCGTTCACCAGTTGACCACCTTCGCGCGTGAGATCGTCCATCCCGGTTTCGCGCGCTCCGTCGACGAACGCGTTCTTCGGGATATAGGATGCCGCCCGCCCCGGCGGCATCGTGACAGTGACGAATCGATCGCCAAGCAAGCCGGAACTTCCCACCGTGAATTTGCTGCCGACAGGAATTTTGACGAAATCGTAAATGCGCAACGGCACCGCGACCCCTTGGCCTTCCTGCACTAACCGCGGACCGCCCGCCACGCGTCCGATCTTCGCGCCCGCGAGCAAGACGTTCGAGTTTTTTAAAAGACCGCTCGCGTCAGGAAAACGCACCGTCACCAGATAGTACGCCTTAAAGCCTTCGCCAAGGCGACCGAACTGGATGATCAGCGCCGCCAGGACCGCCAATCCGACAAAGACGAATGCGCCGACCTTGAATTCCAAACCTCGTTCGTGCCGGTTCATCGTGTGTTCAACTCTCAACCTTCCCCTGCTCTTCGGAACGTCCAAGGAGAAAATCTTGCAGAAGCGGATCGGACGATTGCTGCAGATCGACTGGCGTGCCGTGAAAATAGATCCTGCCTTCATGGAGATACGCGATGTGATCGGCCACATGAAACGCGCTTTTCATATCGTGGGTCACGACGATGCTGGTTACGCCGAAGCGTTGCTGCAGGCGGCAGATCAAGCGGTTGATACTGTCCGAAACCACGGGATCAAGGCCCGAGGTCGGCTCGTCATAGAGAATGCACGACGGCCGCCGAATGATCGAACGCGCGAGACCAACGCGCTTCTTCATTCCTCCGCTCAAACTCACCGGCATTTTCTTTTCCTGACCTTCGAGCTCCACGACTTCAAGCATCTCACTCACTTTATCCCGCAGCGCTTTCGGATTGCGTTCGCCCGCTTCGCGCAATGGAAATGCGATATTTTCTTCAACTGTCATCGAATCAAAAAGCGCCGCGCCCTGAAAAAGAATGCCGATCTTTTGGCGGATCGTGGCCAGTGCGCGTTCGCTCATCCCAATGATGTTTTGACCTTCGATCCAAATTTCCCCGGTATCCGGTCGCATCAATCCAATGAGATGCTTGAGCAAAACGCTCTTGCCTGCGCCGCTACGCCCGATAATGGCCAACGTTTCTCCGACCGCGACGTCGAGATCGACACTGCGCAAAATTTCCTGGCGGCCAATTCGTTTCTCGAGCCCGCGCACCGCGACCATTGCTGTGCTGGAGGATGATGGTCGGGGATTAAAGGACAATTTCTCGGATCGCAGCGTTTCGATCATGGCAAACTCTCAACCTTCAACAATCAACTCTCAACCTTCCTGCTACTGATAACCCGCCGGGAAAATGATGTTCAAAAACATGGTCAGGAAAAAATTGCAAATGAGAACGGCCAGCGACGAGTTCACCACCGCTTCGGTCGTGGCTCGGCCGACGCCAACCGCCCCTTCGCGCGCGGTCAGGCCTTTGTGGCAACTGATGAATACGATGAGCAGCGCGAAGCAGAAGCCTTTGGTCAGCCCTATGATGAGGTCACGCATCTGCGTCCAGCGCACCATGTTCGCGACGTAGTATGCCCCATCGATTTCGAGCAGCTGGACCGCGACGAAATACCCGGCAACCATTCCAAAGCCGATGCACTCGGCGACGAGCAATGGCATCGACAGCATCATGGCCAGCGCACGCGGCACGACCAGATAATCGACCGGATAAACTGCGAGCGCGCGCAGTGCGTCGATCTGCTCGGTTACTTTCATCGTGCCAATCTCGGCCGACATCGCCGCACCGACGCGGCCGGTCACCATCAGCGCGGTCAGCACTGGACCAAGCTCGCGACAGAGTGAAACCGAAACGACCGCGCCAACTCCCGATCCAATTCCAAGTTTGTTGAATTGAAAGTATGCCTGCGCGGCGAAGACAGCCCCGGTAAATCCGCCGGTGATGACAACCACGAGTTGCGAAAGCAATCCGATCTCAACGACTTGATTGAGAAACAGTTTCCAGCGCAATTTATGCATGAAGATCGAGCGAAACGTATCGGCGGCGAGCACGACGACTTCACCAAGATATTGAAAGAACGACAAAGTCGCTCCGCCGAGCGTGTTGAAGAATCGAACGATCATCGAAGCATGAAAGAGAATTTCAAATGTCCACAAACAGCGCGTTCCCGCTCCGATTCCGGAAGCAAGAGACCCGGTGCGATCAAGTCTATGGACAGGAGAAAGCGATGCAACGCCGTTGTCATGTCGGGAATGATGACCGTGAAGATCGCCGACCTATAGTCGAGCGGAGATGCCTTGCGCCCGAGTGTCGATTACAATTCGCCGTTGCATAGCCGATACGAAAGAGTAGATGTCGATCTTATGAGACGTGCGGCCGGCCTTTTGTTGACGATTGGACTCTTTGCTTTTCTTCTCGCGGGTTGCGAATCCGTGCCTTCGGGAATTCAACAGACGAAGGTCGAGATGGCGCAACGCATCGCGGCCGAGCCGCCGGGCGATTATTATATTGGACGACGTTATTTCAAACCGGATTTCAAAGTCTGGGGCTACGTGCGCAAGCCGGGTCAGCCGTGGAGCAGCGCGCAGTTGGTGATGTTAAATGAGAAGCAGAAACTCGCACCCGATCGCGAGCGCCTTAGTTTCGGCAGCGACAATAATTACGAATACAAGCTCCAGGGCTATTTCAGTGGCGACAAAGTTTACGAACCGGCAAGCAACACAATCTATCCCGAGTTCGTCCTGAAAAGTTACGAAGTCATCTCGACCACTCCGGCGCCCATTTTCAAGAGCCAGATGAGCGGACGCTCACAAACGGCTGTGACGCGTTACACGATCGAAAAACCGGAGTGATAAAGGTCGCCAGCGCGTCGACGAAGAAAGATAATCTGGCCGAAGAATTCTTGCGTTATCTCGCGATCGAGCGCAACGCATCGCCGCGCACGATCAAAGCCTACCGACAGGCGCTCGAAGCATTCCGCGCTAAGAATACAACGCCGTGGAAGAAATGCGTGGCGGACGATTTCCGCGATTATCTGTTCGAGATCATGAAGCGAGGGCAAGCCCGTTCCTATGTCCGATTACAATTCTCCGCTTTCCGCTCGTTTTACGCATTCTTGATCGGCCGGAAACAATTGGCGCGCGATCCGGTGCGCGAACTGCAACTGCCGAAGATCGAAAAGAAACTCCCACTCGTGCTCAGCCGACAGCAGATCGACGAACTGCTCGCCGCGCCGTTAAAGATCGCGAAGAATCGCGCCGCGCCTGTTTGGATGCCGCTGCGCGATGTCGCGATCATGGAACTTTTCTACAGCAGCGGCCTGCGCTTGAGCGAACTGGCGGCGCTCGACGTTTCCGATGTCGATCTTTATACCGAATCGGTGCGCGTTTTTGGAAAAGGCCGGAAGGAACGCGTTTGTCCGGTAGGCTTACCGGCGTTGGAAGCGATCTCCAAGTATCGCGCCGCGGCGAACGTTCATTCAGGAGCACTTTCCATAAATAAATCGCGCACGCGAATGTCGACGCGCTCGATCTGGCTCATCTTGAAACGCTATCTTCGGCACACGTCGATCCCGATTTCGATCAGTCCGCACAAACTTCGGCACAGTTTCGCAACCCACTTGCTGGATCGCGGCGCAGATTTGCGGAGTGTGCAAGCGTTACTCGGGCATGCCAGTTTATCGACGACGCAGATTTATACGCACGTCACCGTTGAGCGTTTAAAAAAGGCGTACGCGGACGCGCATCCGAGGGCGTAGTCATCCCGAACGAATGTGAGGGATCCCGCACTGACAACTTAGGCAACCGTCTTTCGGAAGAAGCTCATCTTGCTTATGCGGGATCCTTCGCTTCGCTCGGTATGACAACGCAGGTCAAGTCGAGTAGCTAAAGAAAGCATACGCGTTCGCAGGCCGTTAGAGTGATCGGTGATACGTGAATAGAGTTGGAACGGCGGCTCTTCTATTCACTGATCACATTCGCAAGGTCCGCTTTCGTCGGAACGACATTGAAAACGAGTTTGCCTTCGCCTGCGGATACCTGCACAACGTTGCCGGCTTTTACATTGCCGCGCAATAATTCTTCCGCGAATGGATCTTCAAGATAACGTTCAACCGCGCGCCGCATCGGCCGAGCGCCATACATCGGATCGTAACCTTTTTCGATGAGAAAATCTTTGGCGGTCTCGTTCATCTCAATGTTAACCTCCTTGGCTTTCACGCGAACAAGCACTTTGTCGACCTCGAGATCGACAATCAGCATGAGGTCCGCCTTGGTGAGCTGATGAAAGACAATGATGTCATCGAGCCGGTTAATGAACTCGGGTTTGAAGGCTTTCTTGGCTTCTTCCAGGAGCCGGTCGCGCATGGATTCGTATTCGTGTTCACCCAGCGGTTTGGTCGCGGCGAAGCCCATGGTGGTTTGCCGGCGCAAAGTCTCCGCGCCAACGTTCGAGGTCATGATGATAATCGTGTTCCGGAAATCGATCTTGCGACCGAGCGAGTCCGTGATTTTTCCATCTTCAAGAATTTGCAGCAGCAGGTGCATCACATCCGGATGCGCTTTCTCGATTTCGTCGAAAAGAACAACCGAATAAGGACGACGGCGCACCGTTTCGGAAAGTTGCCCGCCTTCTTCGTAACCGACATAGCCGGGCGGTGAGCCGATCAAACGCGAAGCGGTGAACTTTTCCATGTACTCCGACATGTCGATCTGAATAAGCGCGTCGCGATCGCCAAACATGAATTCGGCCAAACGCTGTGCCAGAAAAGTTTTTCCCACGCCGGTTGGCCCGAGGAAAATGAACGAACCGATTGGGCGGCGCGGATCCTTCAAATCGGCTCGGGAACGGCGCAACGCCCTGCTGATCGCGGTGACTGCTTCGTCCTGGCCGATGACCCGCTGCTTCAGGTCCGATTCCATCGCGAGCAGCTTTTGCGTCTCGGCCTGCTCCATGCGCTGGAGCGGAACGCCGGTCACTTTCGAGATGATGTACATCATATCGTCGCCCGTGACGATCACTTCCTTCTCCTCGCGCTCCTGGCGCCACTTGTTCAAAATGGCGTCGAGCTTTTCCTTGGTGTGCTTTTCCTTGTCACGCAATGACGCGGCTTTTTCGAAATCCTGCGCTTTGATGGCCGCTTCCTTCTCAACGCGGATCTCTTCGATCTCCTTTTCAATCTGCTTCACGTCGGGCGGCCGCGTCATCGCGTTGATGCGCGCGCGCGCGCCGGCTTCATCCATCACGTCGATGGCTTTGTCGGGCAGAAAACGGCCCGTGATATAACGTTCGGAAAATCTCACAGCCGTTTCGAGGGATTCATCCGTGAGCTTGGCTTTGTGATGCGCTTCGTACTTCGGACGCAGCCCTTTCAAAATCTCAATCGCTTCTTCGACTGTCGGCGCGTCCACCTTCACCGTTTGAAAACGCCGTTCGAGCGCGGCGTCCTTTTCGATGTACTTGCGGTACTCGTTCAGAGTCGTAGCGCCGATGCATTGCAATTCACCGCGGCTGAGCGCGGGTTTGATAATGTTCGACGCATCCATTGCGCCTTCGGCGGAACCGGCGCCGACAATCGTGTGCAACTCGTCGATGAACAAAATCACGTTCTTTGACCGTCGAATTTCGTCCATCACCGCCTTGATGCGTTCTTCAAACTGGCCGCGGTACTTAGTGCCTGCGACCATTAATGCGAGATCGAGCGTGATCACTCGCTTGTCGCGCAGCAGCTCTGGAACGTTTCCGCTCGCAATCTCCTGGGCCAGGCCTTCGGCGATCGCGGTCTTGCCTACACCTGCTTCGCCGAGCAACACCGGATTGTTTTTTGTTCGGCGGCAAAGCACTTGAATAACGCGCTCGATTTCGTTGCGCCGTCCGATCACCGGATCGAGCTCGTCCTTTTTGGCCAGCTCGGTCAGGTCGCGGCCAAAAGCGCGAAGCGCGGGAGTCTTAACATCTTTTCGCGATCCCCCACTCCCTTCGGGGGCGCCGCCCTCCTCCGTTTCCGGCGGCGTGAAATTCGGATCGAGCTCTTTCAGAATTTCATTGCGCGTGCGTTCGATATCCACTTCGAGACTCTTGAGAACACGCGCCGCCACGCCTTCGCCTTCACGCAAGAGGCCAAGCAGAATATGCTCGGTCCCGACGTAGGAGTGGTTCAGCGCCTTCGCTTCCTTGCCGGCGAGCGCCAAAACTTTTTTCACGCGCGGCGTGTATGGAATGTTGCCGACCATTTTTGTTTCTGGGCCGGAGCCGACCTGCTTCTCGACTTCCATGCGCACGGTCTCGAGGTCGAGACCCATCTTCTGCAAGACGTTCACGGCAACGCCCTGGCCGAGCTTGATCAGTCCGAGCAGGAGATGCTCGGTGCCGACGTAGTTATGGTTGAAGCGGTCGGCTTCCTTGCGGGCGAGAGCCAAGACCTGCTGGGCGCGTGGGGTGAAATTATTCATTATTAGACGGCTCGGAGGCCGCCTGGTCGCTCGACTCCCTCGCCATCTTACTAATATCAGGTTTGGGAAAGAGTTTCAAACGCTCGCGAATAATTTCCGCGCGGAGATGGTCGCGCTCCTCCGCATTCAGCTTTTGCTGCGAGCCCTTTTGTAGATGTGCCGGCTGCGTGTCGATGAAAAGTTCGTCGATGGGCAAGCGCCGGTCCTCGGGAAACGAGCCGAGATCGACCCCGAGCTTGATGATCGACAATAAATTGAGCGCTTCCTTCGAACTCATGGCGTGTGCAAATGTAAGCACGCCGTATGCGCGACCGATCTGGTCCCACAAAGTATTCGATTTTTTTTGGATCAGAACCTGGCGCGCGTCGTGTTCTTTTTCGATGATCGTCTCGATTACTTTGCTCAAACGATTGATGATCTCGTCTTCCTTCTCCCCCAGCGTCGTTTGATTTGAAATCTGGAAAAGATTTCCCATGGCTTCGGTTCCTTCTCCGTAAAGCCCGCGGACAGCGAGACCGATCTTGCTGACCGCCTGGATGACTTGATTGATTAGCTCGCTCAAAACCAGGCCCGGCAAGTGCAACATGGCGGAAGCACGCATGCCGGTTCCGACATTGGTCGGGCACGCGGTCAAATATCCAAGGCGCTGATCGTAGGCAAACTCAAGTTTGCTTTCCAATGCGCTGTCGATCTTATCGACGAGCTTGAACGCTTGTTTCAACTGCAAGCCGGAGCGGATCGACTGCATGCGCAAATGATCTTCTTCGTTGATCATGATGCTCAAAGTCTGGCGGCGATTCATCACGATGGCGCTGCCGACGCTCTTGGCGGCGTGCTCACGGCTAATCAGATGACGCTCGACCAGCACCTGCTTTTCGATGGCGGAAAGATCCTGCAACAATTCTGAAAATGAATCCTGCATCTCCGGCAGCTCTTCCACGCGCGGCTTGATTAGATCGAGAATTGCAGTGCGCTCGGCTTTTTTGGCCCAGCCAGGAAAAGCGCGGCTACGCAAATTACGCGCCAGCCGGACGCGGCTGCTGATCACGATCTGGTGATGCGGCCCTTCGCCGCGCAGCCATTCTCCGCCAGTGGACATTACGTTGGAAAATTTCACAGCTAGCTCGCGATCTCGTGCTCCAGTTGTTTGATTTGGTCGCGCAAAGACGCGGCCGATTCGTAATTTTCTTCAGCCACCGCCTTTTGCAGATTCTCGGTCAAGCTGCGCATGCGATCGCCCAGCGCCACCACCCGATGCGCGCGGTGAGGCAGCTTGCCCACGTGTTCGGTTCCTTTATGCATCGCTTTGAGCAACGTGTTCAAACCTTCGGCAAACGTGACGTAGCATACGCTGCAGCCGAGCCGGCCTGTCTTTTTGAAATCTACTTGCGTAAAACCGCAGACTGAACATTTCTGCGTGGGGGAGCCCTTCTCGATTTCTTCGGCTGCGCCAATACCAAGCAGCAGGTCGGCGAGGGCAAAGCCAGTCGGGTCCTGAACGCCTTTTTCTTTCGAGCAAGCGTCGCAGAGATTTACCTTCTGCATCTTCCCTTCCAGTATCTGCGTCAGGAAGACAGTCGCATCATTGCATTTGCAAACGTCGCACAACATCTCTGCAGGTTAGACCTCTAATTGCTTAGAACATTCAACCGTGAAGTTTCTGGAGCACCTTCCGCGCCTTGTTACTGAAAGCGAGTTAGGAATAAATCTCCGTTCCGCTTTCGCGCGTCAGCTCCCGGAATCGCGCAATCATCCGCGCACTGATCGGTCCGGGCTTGCCCGTTCCAATTGGGCGACCGTCGACTTTGATCACCGGAATTACTTCCGCGGCAGTTCCAGTGAGGAAACATTCGTCGGCGATGAATACATCGTGCCTCGTAATGTCGGTCTCAGTGACCTTGAGGCCAAGCTCAGCTGCAATTTCGAATACGACCGAGCGCGTTATTCCACGTAATGCCCCGGCCGAAATGGGCGGCGTGAAAATCTGGCCGCGCTTGATGACGAACACATTGTCCGCCGTGCATTCGGCCACGTTGCCCGCGTCATTCAGCATGAGCGCCTCGTCCGCGCCGGCCAAATTCGCTTCGATCCGCGCCATCACGTTGTTTAAATAATTGAGCGATTTCACCGCCGGGTTGAGCGCGGCCGGATTCGTGCGCCGCGTCGCGCAGGTAATAACGGTAAGGCCATTTTTATAAGCGGACTCCGGATAAAGCACGACCGTGGCGGCGATGATGATCACAGTCGGGCGTTCACAATGCGCCGGGTTCAGCCCGAGATTGCCGACACCGCGTGTGACGATCTGACGAATGTAACCGTCGCGCAGATCATTCTGCCGAATCGTCTCCAGCAGCGCCTCCGTCATCTCGTGCTTCGACATTGGAATCTCGAGACAAATCGAGCGGGCCGAGTCCCAGAGCCGGTCGAGATGTTCTTCCAGGCGGAAAACGCGGCCGTTGTAAAAGCGAATACCTTCAAAAATTCCGTCGCCGTAAAGCAAACCGTGATCGAACACGGAAACTTTCGCGTTCGTTTGAGTATAAAATTTCCCGTCGATATAGATCATCGATTCTTTGACTGCGCCCTTCGATGCAGTCGAGCGTGAATCAACCGCGGCCTTCGCGGTCGCCTCGCGTGTTTTTGGTTCGTCCATCACCGTTCCGCCAACGTCAGTGGTTTTCATAATTGCGAGAAAAATCTCGGCAGTTCACCGCCCAATTCAAGCGAAGATTAAATTACATTATTGGAGCACGCCGTCGGCGATATGCAGCTGCCGATCGCCACGTGCGGCGAGTCGATTGTCGTGTGTAACCACCAGCAGCGTTTTGTTTCGATCGCGCGCAAGGTTCAAAAGAAGATCGACAATCGCATCACCGGTCTTGGAATCGAGGTTGCCGGTCGGTTCATCGGCGAAAATGATGTCGGGATCGTTGGTCAACGCGCGCGCGATCGCCACGCGCTGTTGCTCGCCTCCGGAAAGTTCCGCGGGCAAATGGTGCATCCGTTCGGCCAAGCCAACGGCACCCAAACTTTCTTCCCCTGTTTTTCTGGTCGGTCTTCCGCCGATCATTGCCGGGAGCGACACGTTTTCCAATGCAGTGAGCTCCGGCAACAAGAAATATCCCTGAAAAACAAAACCCATTTTTTCGTTCCGCAATCGCGCTTGCGAGGCAGAGCTGCCGTTATAAAGGCGGCGGCCTTCAAATTCGACCGTGCCCGACTCCGGCCGTTCCAATCCGGCGAGCGTGTAAAGCAACGTCGTCTTTCCGGCACCGGACGCGCCGCAAAGGAAAACAGCTTCACCATGCGCTACCTCTATCGAAATACCGCGCAGTACTTCGATCCGGCGCGAACCGATCCGAAAAGATCGGCATAGATCGCGCGCGATTAGTTGCACACCTGTCTTCGCCATCCTGTGAACCTTACCCGGAGCGAAGAGAACGTCTCGAAAAAAACGCACGATCTCGATTCTCCTTTTAACCGCTTCGAGACTGCAACGAAGGCGGCCTAGGCCTGGAATCCGTTTGAACGAATGCGTACGCAAAAACGCCGCCGAGATTTTGTCCCGGCGGCGCTTTGTGGGTGGAATTTGTTTACGAGTTTCCCAATAATGCCTCTACCGTCGGCTGATCGATCGCCGATGTCGTCTCGAGACCGTTGGCCTGTTGATACTGGGCTAACGCGGCGCGGGTTTGCGGCCCGAGCAGGCCATCGATGTCGCCCTGATAATAGCCTTGCTGCTGCAATGCGGTTTGTATGTTGGCGATTTCCTGGTCGAGTGGCATATCGTTATAGCTGTAGATGGGCCCGTCATAAGGATAATACTCGTTGGCGGAATTATATCCCCATGCCGGATAGTAATAGCCGTTGTCCCAGTAATAATACCCGCCGGAGAACAGCATGATCCTGTTGTAATGACTGCCCCACCAAGAATTATCATGCCATTGTGAGTTGTAATTTTTGAAGGCCCAATACTTCTGGCCTTTCCAGTTCTGGCTGCCTTGGATCTTATAGTTTTGTTTGAACTTCACGCTCGCGATCGCTGAATTCGGTCCGTTTTTCAGATGGAACTGCTGAGTATGAAAAGGCGTCTTGCTGGTGTGAAGCGCCTTTGAATTAAACTTCGTGTTCGAATTGAACTTGTTCGACTTAAGCGCCGTGTTCGATTGGAACTTGTTCGACTGATTCGTCGTGTTCGAATGGAACTTGTTCGACGGAAGCGTCGTGTTCGATTGGAACTTGTTTGACTGAAACTTCGTGTTCGATTGCACCCCCGACACGCCCTGCGCGTGCGTATTGGTAGTGTTGACCGATCTCACCACCTTCGAAGTGGTCTTGGTTTTGGTTTTGTTTTTGTCTGTCTGGTCCTCCGCACGCACCGCGGCGGTCAACGCCAGACAACAGGTTAATACTAAAATGGTTCTCATATATTTTGTGTGCCTCATTGGTTTTTTAGACCCGACCACTGTCGTTCTTATTCATCGTAAGTGCAACGGCCATTGGATGCCACGTCCCCATCAGGCATTAAGGGCTATGGTAAATCCGCTTGCTGCCGAGCCGCTTCGAATAGGACGATTGCTACCGCCGTCGCCAGATTCAGACTGCGAGCGCCATGCATGGGAATAGTGATGCAATTCGCGCTGTTGGCCGCCAGCAAACTCTCCGGAAGCCCTTTCGTCTCGCGGCCGAATACGAGAAAATCGCCAGATTGAAATTTCACGTCGTAATAAGCGCGCTTCGTTTTTGTCGTAAGAAAATAATAACGAGTGTTCGCCCCTTGCGCGCGCTGGATCTCGGCAAACGAATCCCAGATTCGAAGATCGACCTCGTCCCAATAATCGAGCCCAGCCCGTTTAAGTTGCCGATCGTTCAGCGAAAAGCCGAGCGGCTTGACCAAATGCAGCGTCGAGCGAGTGGCCAGACAAAGCCGGCCCACGTTGCCCGTGTTCGGAGGAATCTCCGGCTCAATCAGAACGACGTTGAACACAACATTCTCAAACCGCGGATTACGCGGATTACGAAGATAAAGAATTACGAGTACAGAAAAAGGGTAACAAGTCTGTCATCCCGAACGGAGTGAGGGACCTCTCATCAAACCTAAGATCACGTATTCCTCGAAGAGCTAATAAACATCGATGAACAATCAGGAAACTACGAAAAGACGAATTTAGCTGCATCCCGCTACACGCTGATTTCTCGATTCATCCTATCCGTGAAATCCGCTGCCTGCCCGCCGTGGCGGGTAATCCGCGGTCAATTCTAAAACTTACCCGCGACAAACTTCTCCAGCTTCACGATATCCGCGGCAAACTTGCGAATGCCGTCCGCCAGTTTCTCCGTTGCCATGGCGTTATCATTGAACAGGTATCGGAATTTTTTCTCGTCCATCTCGAGACGCTGGACATCAGTTTTCTTGGCTCTCTCGGGATCGAGTTTCCTCTCCACCGGCTCATAGGATTCGGAAAGTTTTTCGAGTAAGTCGGGACTAATCGTAAGCAAATCGCAGCCGGCCAGCTCAATGATTTGTCCGACGTTGCGAAAGCTCGCGCCCATCACTTCGGTCTTGTGACCGAACTTCTTGTAATAGGTGTAGATTTCCTCCACCGATTGGACGCCGGGATCTTCCGCTCCCGTGTAATCACGTTTGTTCGCCGCTTTGTACCAATCGTAAATCCGGCCGACGAACGGCGAGATAAGTTCGATCCCCGCTTCCGCGCAACGCACGGCTTGCGGCAGCGAGAACATCAGCGTCAGGTTGCAATTGATCCCTTCCTTCTCCAATTGCTCTCCCGCCTTTATCCCCTCCCAGGTCGATGCAATCTTGATCAGCACGCGCTCACGCGGAATCTTGCGCTCTTCATAAAGCTTAATCAGTTGTCGACCCTTGTTGATTGAGCCTTCGACGTCAAACGACAACCGCGCGTCGGTTTCCGTCGATACCCGCCCGGGCACGATCTTCAAAATCTCGCAGCCAAACTGCACCAGGAGATGATCGATGACATCCTCGACCTGCGCCGCGCCGCTTAGACCAGATTTCTTGCGCTCGGTCAGCACTTCCTGCAGCAAATGATCGTACTGTGGTTTCTGGGTGGCGGCATAAATCAAACTCGGATTCGTTGTCGCATCCCGTGGCTTGAAATCCTTGATCGACTCGAAGTCGCCCGTATCCGCGACGATAACGGTAAATTTCTTCAGCTGCTCAAGTTGACTCAGCTTCGCTTCGCTCTTCTTCGGTTCGACAGTGGCTGTGCTCATGATTTTTTGCCTCCAGTTATAGTGACGCTGGCGCGGTGCCTAGCGTGCGAAATCGTAAACCTCCCGTTGACCCGGCACAATCCCAATTTGGGAAACCAAGGAAGAAGGAACACTAGTACGCCTCGAGATTGTAGACTTCAACGAGAGCAACGCCGGTGGTGTTGTTCTTCCCGCGAACAATAGCGGTGTAGCCGCCTGGCGCCAAGGTAGTGAGGATCGCGGATTCGTGATCGTCGGAAGGCGCAAGATGGGAATCGATAATGGCTTGTTCCTGATCACTGCGCCAATCGTCATTTTGGGTAACGAGGTTTCCGCTGCCGTCGTGCAACTCAAGAACTGGGTCTAAAAGTGCATCGCCTATTCCAAACTGTGTAAGAGATGGCCCGATCGCGCGCACGATCACTTTCGTCGGCTGATCGCCGCCAATGATGAAGCCGCCGATCATCACGTTGTCGCCGGTTTGCACATTGGAGCGAGTCGAAATGTTGGCGATGGTAGAGTTTGTCGGATCTACGTCGTACAGCTCGAACAGGGCGGTGCCAGTTGCGCCGTTCAATCCGTGAAGAATTGCGGTGTAATTTCCGGGCGCCAGGGTCGTGACGATGACCGCTTCATGTTCGTCGCTCGGCGCGAGTCCCGTCGCGAGGACATCCGCGCGGTGCGAATTCCAATTATCGTTCGTCACGACAATTGCTCCCGTCGAATCGTGCAGATCCAGAACTGGATCGGTTACTGCCGGCAAGCCATAGGCGGCAAGCGAAGGACCGATCGCGCGCAACACCACTTTCTTAGGCTGACCGCCATGGATAATGAAACCGCCGATCTCCACGTTGTCGCCAGTTTGCACAAAGGTACGCGTGGAGACATTGACCAAGCTGTGAGGCGGAACAGGAATCGACTGGTTAATTCCGGCAGAGTAGATTTGAACCTCCGCTTGGATTGGATATTTCTCTGCTGCGACCACGAGGCGCGAACCGCTGGCCATGGCCATGCACCGAGCAACCAATTGATCTGCTGGTCGGATCTGCCGAACCCGTTTAAAAGTGACCGTATCGTAAACGTCAATGGTCGGACTCGTCCTTTCGAGTTGGTAAGCTAAAGAATTATCGAAACTAAACACGGCTTGCCCATTGGACGCTCCGTCGAAAGCGCCCAGAAACGAGAAATTGGTAGCATCAAATTGCGGTGTATTTCCAAAGTATCTTGGGCCTGAATTTGAAACTAAACTGAGAAACTGCCCATTGGGACTCAAATTTAGATTAATAATATTGTCCCCGAGCTCAGTACTGCTTTGCAGCGATACCGGATTCGAGGTTGAAATGCTGTAGCGGGCAACGGGCGCGGGAGATAAGCCGGTATCAGCCACAAATAATGTTTCTTTATCGGAACTAATCTCGATAAGAGAAAAAACTCCAGCATAGTTACCACCGGATGCGACGAATCGTGCCTGTATCAGTCCGGTCGACCCATCCACTTGCACCACCCCATTATCCGTCGCCAAATAAAGGCGGCCGTTCAGACCTTCCCTGACTTGGGAGACTCTTTCCGGAATCGATATTCCGTTGAGTAGCGTCAGAGTATTAAGATCGATGACACTAACTTGCTGAATGTTGGGAGTCGCGGCCCACAATTGGGATCCGTCATTGGAAATGCATAAATCAATGACAAAATCAGAAACCGGGATTGTCTTTACGGTTGCAAGTGTGTCCAGATCGAGCACAACCACGGAACCGCTACACCCTGCGTAAACCAAGTTTCTTTGTTGGTCGACAGCGATGGAATAAGCCTTTAGAGAACACCGCGCCAGCGGAACATCTTCATTCGGGATTTGGCTGGCTGCCGACACGACTACAAGCAATTGCCCGGCAGCATCACCGTTCACCCCGTGAGCAATTACCGTTACATAATATGTCCCGCTCAAAGTCGGTATCCCGGTGATAACACCCGAAGTGCTGTCAAGCTGCAGGCCAGCTGGTAACCCTGTCGACGAATAACTCGTCGGGTTGTTATTCGCGGTAATCTGATAACTAAAACTGCTTCCAATCTGGACGCTCGGCGGATTGAGAACACTTGTTATCGTCGGTCCGATTATGACGATTTGAACAGTAGCAGTCGCATCGCCGGGACCATGTGCAGTGACAACAACTTGAAAAGTACCGCTCGCCGTGGGTATTCCGTTAATGAGTCCAGTGGCAGTATTGAGCTGCAATCCAGATGGCAAACCGGTTGCCGAATAACTCGTCGGGTTGTTACTCGCCGTAATTTGATAACTAAAGCTGATTCCAATCTGGCCACTCGGCGGGTTCAGATTGCTGGTGATCTTCATCAGAGCCAGATAGGCGTCCACGATCCCGTATCCATAGTCGGTGTCGTACCCGGCCGGTCCCATGTCCCGGCAGGAAGTTTGCATTTGGCTTTCGACGTCGTCGGCGCTCAGGCCCGGAGTCTGTGAAATGATAAGAGCCGCAATACCTGCAGCGTAAGGAGAAGCGAAAGAAGTCCCATCAACCAATTCGTAATCGCCCGGCACCCCGCCGGCGCTGCCAGTGCGATCGGTCGTATAAATTTGCTCCCCGGGCGCCAAGTATTTAAGGCCAACCCCGTACTGCGAAAAACTCGATCTCTCTCCGAAGCGATTGGCCGCCCCTACAGAATTAACCGAGGAAATACTGGAAGGGTAACTAATCGAGGCGGTGCCATCGTTTCCGGCCGAAGCGAAATGAACCATCCCATTGGCTCGGGTGCTGGCATAGGCATCTTCAATCGCGCTTGATGGTTGATCGTAGTGATTACTGTTGTTACTGACGCGCGCGCCGATCGATTGTCCCCAGTTTAAGGCATCCACTACCCAGCTAAACTGGAAGGTATAGGTGCCGTTCGACTGACCATTATTGTAACAGCGAGCGGAAGCGATTTCTACGCCGGGCGCAATCCCGCATGTGCCGAGGCCATTGTTGATTAGCCCTGAAACACAACCCGCGACCCAAGTCCCGTGATTATCGTAAACTCCAAATGGACCGCCGTTGGGATTCAAAGGGGCATCGGAAGTAAAATCTCTCCCGGTAACTTGATTGATGTCCGGATGGTCCTGCTGAACGCCGACGTCCAAGATCAGGACAATGACCGACGAACTACCCGTGGTGATGTCCCATGCTGAGGTAGCCTCCATGTCGAAACCCACCTGCCCGCTTGATTGCCCCGTGTTTCTCAGTCCCCACGATTGAGCAAAAAGCGGATCTGTCGGAATCAAGTTCGCGTGTCCGGTAACGATCATATCCAACTCGGCATAAGCCACGCCGGGTGATTGAGCCAAAGAGTTGGCGCGATTGAGCGCGACAAAGCCATCGTGCGAATGGAGTTGCCAACGTTGGGTATGCGGTTGCGGAAATTCCACTTTTTGCGGTTCCGCTCCTTCCGGAACCGCTGCAAGGAGTTGGGATTGACGCGCAGCGGAAAAATCTTTCTGAAAACCGATCAACAAAGTGGGAGTCAGGATAATTGGATCGCCTGCTTCATCTCGGAATACCGGCGAGACAAACTCAATCGTCGAGTCCCCGGAGTTCAAAAGCGACGTGATCAAGGCATGCACGGAAGACGCATCTTCAGCAGACGAGGCCAGAAGACCACGCGTCCTCGAGGTGGTCAGAGCATTCTGCGCATTCAAGATCATCCAACCGGGCACCGGTTGGGCCACGACATCAGCATCACTGAATCCTCGAGTAGCCAAGCTGCTCGGAACGGCGCTAGCGTGGGGATTCGCCACACTCGGATTGACGCGAACAGCTATGCGAGCCGAATCCAAGGTCAAAGCCTTTGGCTGTCCGTGATAGATGTAAAAGAGCGGCTCTGTGCCGGCCGAGCACAACGAATCAAGTGAAACAAAAACGAGCGCGCAAAGTGCGATGCACCGGGAGGTTTGAAGCATGGGGAGCGCGGACATTATGGGAGTCCTCCCAAAAATCTACTAAATTTCTTCGGTTTTTTTCA
>OBLT010000110.1_pt1 | contig 60656 bp, 47 predicted proteins | sample 1518721 | NCBI WGS metagenome assembly OBLT01 (sample SAMEA3539307, study PRJEB22396) | soil metagenome | biome: tundra; feature: field; material: soil | place: USA | collected 2010-05 | depth 0.15 m | reverse complement strand
CTCATGGGCCGCTTATATACCTGAACGGAAATCCGGATGTTCAGATAATTTTAGACCGGGTGGAAGCTGCGGGAGGAAAGATCACAGTTCCCAAAACAACCATCAGCCCGGAATATGGTGATATGGCTGTGTTTATAGATACCGAAGGGAACAGAATTGCCTTACATAATATTCCTGCTTCTATGCAGAAGTAATTGTTATTAAAAAGTCTTTACGTTTATTAAAATTGGGTTGTTGATGGGGAATAGACTGGATTTTTAATCTTTAACTCTTTCATGGATAATTCTGAAAGCAGGATTTTACGTTCATAACAAAGACTAATTTACAGGAATCACCGATTGAAAATGCCGATCGGGCGATTCCACATTGCTGCCTTTTGTACTACTCAGTAATTTTACACCAGATTTTGAATTGTCCTAAGACAATTTTTTTCATAAGCAGTTAGTTTTGATATACGGCCCCGGTTTCTACCGGGGCTTATTTAATATTTAGCTTTCCCGAATGGAATTCAAAATACTTTTGCCCGGATAACCAGGCTATATTTAATTAAGAGGATTAACATATCTATTTCAAATTAAGGCCATCCATCTCAACAGCAGGCTTTTCGCCACGTGTGTCTGCATTATCTATTTCCATGGTAATAATTCTTTGCTCGCCAGGCATCAGCGTAACGTAGTTATCATTAAAAATAACAGGCAATATTCTATTCCTGTCTTTGTCTCCAACTACTTTCAACCTTATATTAATTGCAGGAATTTTTGTCTCATTCTTCATGACTGTTTCGAGATACCAATGGCCACTTTTTTCAGCAACTTTGGTAGTTGAAAATAGTTTCACCTTTGGTAGTTTGAGAACCGCCCTTAAATTACCCAAGCCCCCGGTGGTTTCTTCAGAAGAGCCCCGTAAATAAAGGTTTTGGGAAACAATTTGCCTGCCTCTAATAAGTTCGAGTTTTACAAAATAAATACTATCCTTTCCTCCTGGTTTTAAAACGGGGAATAGACGAACCAGGCTGTCTTCAGGACAATCTGCCTGAAGCTGGTTTTTGAATAATACTGTACCATCCAGGTTTATGACCTGCATTGAAGCTGTTAATCCGGAACCATCCGGTATAGCATAATTTACTACTTCAATGCTATCACTTAAAGGGTTCCATTGAATATGCAATGGCTCGCAGGCTATTTTACTGGCGAAGTAGGCGGCAGTTGGTTCAAAGTAATAATCATAAGTCTGCCAGGTTAATGAAGGCCATGCGGCGTGACTCATCCAGAGAAGCAATCCCATACGGTATTTTGCTTCTGCTTCAAACATGGTACGGTACCCTTCATATTCCAACCAATGTGCAAGGCTTAACCATTGTTTCAGGCTATCGATTTTGCCGAAGGCATCTTCTATGGTCTTATTAAAACCTTCTCCGTGTTGGGCTCCCTGTAAAGTAAAATCGTGCAGGCCCCAATCTGAAGATTGCGGCCAAACGTCGGATTGAGGCATCATTTGCTTAAGGCTTTCATAGGTAACAATATCGGGCATCCCCATCTCGCTGTGTAAAGTGGTAAGGGCCCGCTTATTTTCAAAATAGCTTATCAGCGGCATCAGTCCGTATGGGCCACCGCCACTAACTGTACCGAATGCAGAGTTGGGTATATATTTAATCCCCGGTGCCAGCACTGGTAATTCTTTCGTAATGGCACCCTGAATCAAGGGAGGGGGATTACCTTCATTTCGTCCCACGTAAATGCCTAAGGAAGGATGGTTACGTATCTTCTTTACAAAGTCATCCATGTTCTTTATAAACATTTCCGGATGATTGGGATCGGGTCCATCCGCAGGATTGGCGAGCCAGAAATCCTGCCATACCATGATGCCGTATTTGTCGCAGGCATCGTAGAAAGCTTCATCACCTATCTGTCCTACCCAGTTACGGATCATGGTGAAGTTCATTTCCTTGTGATAGCGCACCGCAATCTCGTATTCCCTTGACCGGTAGCGAAGCATATCTTCGCTGAAGCCCCAGTTGCCACCAAAAGGAACAAACCGCTTCCCGTTCACGAAAATCCTGAGGGCGCCTCCATCTTCTGTATAAGTCATTTCACGAATGCCAGTATTAAAGGATTTTGAATCAGATAGGATTCCTTCACTTGTTACAAAATTCAATTGAACTTTATATAGATTTTGGTTACCATATCCATTAGGCCACCAGAGTTTCGGGTTCGTTATTTTTAATGATGCATTGGTGGAAGAATCCAGTATAACGGTTTTTGCTTCTGAAGGCGCCAGCCTTACCGGGAGCTCGAAACTAATATCGCCCAGCTTTCCAACTAACTTTCCGGCAACTACTTTTTCACTATGATTCCTGAGGCTAGCGGAAAAGCTTACACTTGCTGAAGTTGTATCAGGCAGCGGTAGTTTGGCAGATACTAATGGGTCTTCAATAGTTACAGGGCCACTTTCGGAAAGGTAAACATTACTCCAGATGCCCGTATTACGTCCTCGTATCGTGGGTATCCAATCCCAACCTATTGAGGCATGAAAGGTAGGATTATCCGCTCCCAGTTCTCCCCCGTTTGCATCGGTGCTGTTCCTGTTTTGTTCTGTGGGAAAACCGGGTGTTTCATTTTTTATTATGCGTACAGCTAATACATTCTTACCTCCCGGAATTAATAACCCCGAAACATCAAATTTACCCCTAATAAAGGCGCCGTCTATTTTCCCGAGGTAATTTCCATTCAGGAAGATTTCAGCCTTCCAGTTAATACCATCAAAATTCAGAAATACATTTTTCCTCTTATAATTAGTTGGCATATTGAATTCATCACGGTACCAAAAATCATCATAGAAATAAGAATCCGAAACCAGAAACTGGTTTTCGCCAAAATTCGGATCTGCCAGGGCTCCATCATTCAAATAGCTCACCAGTGAAGTGCCCGGTACGGTAGCAATCATCCATTGATTTTCCTGGTAACCGGGTTTGGATATTTCAGGCCCATCACCTTTTACCAACGAAGCCCGTTGGAGTTTCCATCTGCCACCGGCAAGATCCAGCATTCCATCTTTTGATTCCTTAGTCGTTGCATGTGCAACAGGAACGGGACCGCCCGTGCCCATCACTTCCATTTCACTAATAATATATCCATCAGCTGAATTAATTGGTTTTTTCATCAGCAGGCGGACATACCTGCCTTTTATTTTTTTTAAAAATCTTATAGTGACCAGGTTACCTGATGAAGATTTTAGTGGTGCTGCATCCTTCCATGATTTAGCATCATCCGACACCTGTATAATACCCTCTCCAGCCCTGCGAATCCAGTCCAGCTTCACCTGGTCGAATGTGCAAATAGCGCCAAGGTCTACGTACAACCATTCATTGGTATTTCCGGCACTTTTCCAGGCACTGGAAAAGTGGTACGGTCCGCCGATAGGAGTAGCTTTACCAATATGGTAAAACGTCAGGTCGCTTATGGACCAGTTTTCCGCCATTTCGCTTTGTAAGTTTAGCCTGTAATATTTAAAATGAACTGCATGCGATATGGGCAAATTATACTCCAGCACACGACGGTTACGGGGTGCAAACCTTCTGAAAAAGGCTAATTGCTGAGGTGGCATCTTAGACAAATCAATTGAATACCGCGTTGCCATATTTATCATCGCATCTTCCCCTGGAAGGCTGCCGCCGGCTACAGTGCTCAATGTTTCCCAGTTTTCTCCGTCATCCGAACCTGCAACATTTATTTCCCAATGTTTCGGTGGAACCAGCGTATCAATAGTAACGTTGCCGGATATGCTAAAACTATCCACTGAGGGTATTTGATAATTTCCGGACATTTCTACCTGCATCCATCCTTCTGGAGCTTTCAGTTCCTGCTGAGATGAGGGATGGCGGTCAAGGATATGCTCCCTTCCATCCCGTGGTAAAGCCCCGTCTTTGCTGGTGGAAACCACGATCCAGCCGGGCATTGTTGTATCCACTATGCCATCAGTTACTAATTGAGCAGTGAGATTATAATCGTAAGCGCTTGATTGGTAAACAGGTCGGTGGAGCGCCAGGTTACGATAATGGGAGGCATCAATCCTGAACGATGGAGCAAAATTCTCATTTGGATTGCCGGGATAAATACCTACACCTTTGGTATATTGTTGGGCCCGGACAGAAGACACTCCGGCTAAAATGAAAAAGGTCAAAAGGCAGAATATCCCCGCCCGGATCGATTTAAATGCCAGAAGACCGGATTTGATTGAATAGTGGCGCATGGTAATAAAAAGTTTTAAGATGAACACCTGGTTATTTCGTATATTGAAAAGCCAGGATGATTTTTTATAGAAATGAGCCGGAGGCTCAGATAAGCAAAACGGTTATCTTATGCGATTTCTTAGGGACGGGGATGTTCTGAAATCAGTTGAAGTTCAGCAATAATTTTGTAAGCTCACCTGCCAATCGTTAAAAAAAAGAACTTCAAATACTCCTTATATAATAACAAAGGTAAGTGTCTGAAAAATGTAAACGTATATAAAAGACGCTTTCCGAAAATAGCGGTTTAACATTTCTGAAATACTATCTATGATGAAAAATGCTTTGAAAATGTTTAGTTTGCCTCAAAGATCAAACTCCCGGAAAAGTCAACCATTCAGTAAAACCCACAGCCTAGGTCCAAGAAAAGAATATTTTTTATCGGACTAATCATCGTTCCTTTATCATCCTGCGTGGAAAGTGCTGTGTTACATATTTCCAATGATAGTCAACCGGGAGATGTACAGCTGTATTATTCCAAAAAACCCGATAAGCTTTACGAAGAAATTGCTCTCGTAAGTGTTTATAACGGAGGACAAAACCCCAAAAAACTAATGGATGTATTTAAGGTCAAAGTAAAAAGCGAAAACGCAGATTACGCCATAAATGTAAACCTGAATATTACCACAAAGGGTCAGACACTATCAGGCAAAACTATTAAATACACGAAATAAATTCCCATTATTGAGTTCGTCCGAAGGGTAATCAATCCTTAGCCGGCCACACATTATTCTTGCGGTCAATATCCGGTAATTCGTTATCAGGGTCTAATACTACGGATGTGATGGCAGAAGTAGAATTGTATTTAAGCGTCCATTGTCCTCCTCGTTGCCATATCTCCACAGGCAACCTTACAATGTTAGAATTACCATTTTTCTCCGTCACTTTAATGATAACCGGAAGTGCCATTTTCTGCAAATTTTCAATAGTGATCAAAGCTCCGTTGGCAGGGTCATCATCTATATACTTAACGGACTTAATGGATTGATCAAATTCCCACGTAGTATAAAACCATTCTTTCCAGAACCAATTGAGGTTATCCCCTGCCGCATCATTCATCGTTCTGAAAAAGTCTTCCGGTTGCGGATGTTTGAACGCCCATCGATTGATGTATGTATTAAAAGCATAATCAAACCGTTCTTTACCTAAGACCGTTTTTCTTAAAATATTCAAACCGGTTGAGGTCTTAAAATAATATTGCCCGTAATCACTGAGATTTATCACTTCGGGGGGAGTCATTAAAGGGTCTTTGCTCCGGGTCATCGACCTGGCCATTCCCAATATGGTTCTGTTGGTGGTATCTCCATATTCCCCATGGTTAAAATCGTTGGACGCATAGCCGTTTATAAAAGTATTCAGGCCCTCGTCCATCCACATAAAGCGCCGCTCATTACTCCCCACAATCATCGGGAACCAGTTGTGACCAATTTCGTGAGTCACATCATGCCACAAATTACCCTTACCGATTCTATAACTGCAAAATACAATACCGGGATATTCCATACCTACGGCAACTCCACCCACAACGGTAGCGCTGTTCCATGGAAATTCAAAATAGGATTTGGAATAAAATTCAATACTGTGCTTTAGGTATTGGGCGGCCCTTCCATAGCTATTGTATCCCTTGCTTTCGAAAGGATACACGGCCATGGCAATTCCTTTTCTTCCGGAAGGCAGGTTTACCCTGGTGGCATCCCACATGAATGCTGTGGAAGCGGTCCACGATACATCTCTAGAGTTAATCATTTTAAAGTGCCAGGTAAGCATGCCCTGGCGCACTGGCCTTGTAGCAGGATTGGCCACTTCCTCTTCAGTTATGATCCCTACGGAGGTATCGCTTTTGCGGGCCTCGTTCAGCCTGCTGATCTCCTTTGCGGTTAATACCTCTGCGGGGTTTTGAAGGTCTCCCGAACCGGCCACGATCATGTCTGATGGCACCGTTACATAATAATCGAAATTGCCATATTCACAATAAAATTCGCCAAGGCCCATATAAGGCAGCGTGTTCCACCCTTCCACGTCATCATACACACAGATTCTCGGATACCATTGCGCCAGTTCATAGATCACCCCTTTTTCGGTGTACAGCCTCCCCATGCGGTCTGCGCCATATTGCGGAATGGAGAAGCTATACTTTACTGAAATGCTGATCTTATCACCTGAGGCTTTCACTGTAAAAGGTAAACGAATCTGCATACGGGTATCCGTGATTAAAAGATCAACTTTATAAGTCTTTCCTTTATACATCACTGATACTGCACCTATGTGATAACCGCCTTTTTTGTAGCCTTTCACATCAAAGCGGTCACCGGATATTGGTGTGGCATCTGCTCCTCTTGAATCGGGTTTAAATAAATTCTGATCCAGCTGCAGCCAAAGGTATTTGAGTGCATCCGGGCTGTTGTTGGTATAAGCGATATTCACCTCTCCTGAAATGGTTGTGTCCTTTTCATCCAGGCTGGCATGAATGATATAATCTGCATGGTTTTGCCAGTATTTAGGTCCGGGCGAACCATTGGAACTTCTGTAAACTGTAGCATCCTGCGAAAGAAAGCGGGGATCAAATACTTCGTTCTTCTTATAAACAGAGGCAGAGTCCTGTGATGCACTTATCTGAGCAATGAGTATGCTTGGCAGCAACAATGCGGCCCATAGAAATAGATTTTTCATATTAATGAGGGATAAAATTTTAGTAAAAAAGTATAATTGATTAAACCGGGGTAGTTTTAGATATTGCAAGTAACTAAGATTATGCCGTATGAAAAAACCGCTTAGGTATTTTAGATTTATTTATGGCTTCATATTTAGCCGCTCCTGAATATCGAGGTTAAATCTCCTTGCATAATCTTTCGCCACGTCATATCCTGCATCAGCATGGCGTATAATACCCAATCCGGGATCGTTTCTCAAGACCCTGCTCAGTTTGGAAGCAGCGTCATTGGTGCCATCTGCCACAATTACCATTCCTGCGTGTATGCTATATCCCATTCCAACGCCACCACCATGATGCAGACTTACCCAACTGGCCCCCGCGGCTGTATTTACCAATGCATTCAGGATAGGCCAGTCAGCAACGGCATCACTTCCATCCAGCATAGACTCAGTTTCCCTGTTGGGGCTGGCTACGGAGCCTGTGTCCAGGTGATCACGGCCAATAACAATTGGCGCTTTTACCTTTCCATTTTTTACCAATTCATTAAACGCAAGTCCTGCCTTTTCCCTTTCCCCCTGCCCTATCCAGCAAATACGAGCCGGTAATCCCTGGAAGGAGATCCTTTTCTGAGCCATTTTTATCCAGCGGATCATGCCTTCATTTTCAGGAAATAATTGAATCATTAATTCGTCTGTTGCAAAAATATCTTTTGGATCACCACTAAGTGCAGCCCAGCGGAACGGGCCTTTACCTTCACAAAACAGCGGCCTTATGTAAGCCGGCACAAAACCGGGAAAATCAAAAGCGTTTTTTAATCCTGCTTCGAACGCCCTTGCCCGTAAGTTATTGCCATAATCAAAAGTTACAGCGCCCCGGTTTTGCAATTCAAGCATATGATCCACATGCAGTTTCATACTTTCGTAGGCGAGCGCTATATATTTATCCGGATCAGATTCGCGAAGTATATTTGCTGCTTCCAAGGTTAGCGAATGTGGCACATAACCCACCAGCGGATCATGAGCAGAAGTCTGATCAGTAAGTATATCGACCTGAATGTTTCTTTCAATAAGCCTGCCAAGCAGATCTACTGCATTGCAATGCACTCCGATGCTCCATGCCTTACCTTCCTTTTTGGCAAGTAAAGCAGCATCGATGGCTTCGTCAATGTTTTCAATCATTTCATCGAGGTATTTCGTTTCTATCCGTTTTTCAATCCTCCACTTTTCTACTTCAGCTGCCAGGCATACTCCCTCATTCATAGTAACAGAAAGTGGCTGAGCCCCTCCCATTCCCCCAAGGCCGGCAGTAACACTCAACGTATTTTTTAACGTTCCCCCGAAATGTTTCTTAGCCACTGCGCCGAAGGTTTCATATGTTCCCTGCACGATACCCTGGCTCCCGATATATATCCATGAGCCTGCTGTCATTTGACCAAACATCATTAATCCCTTTTTTTCAAGCTCATCAAAGTGTTCCCATGTCGCCCATTTAGGAACCAACTGCGAATTGGAAATTAAAACACGTGGTGCATTGGTATGCGTTTTCAAAATACCTACCGGCTTGCCGCTTTGGATAAGGAGTGATTCATCATTTTCAAGATCTTTGAGCGCTTTGATTATAAGATCAAGGCATTCAAAATTTCTTGCTGCCTTTCCTCTTCCGCCATAAACGATCAATTCGTCCGGCCGCTCTGCAACCTCCGGGTTGAGATTATTCAACAACATTCTCAATGCTGCTTCCTGTATCCACCCTTTACAACTTAATCTGGTACCAGTGGGCGTTTTGTATTTTATAGGATCATATGTTCTTTTGACCATAACTTCTAAACTTTTGAGGAATTAAATAACAAAAATTGAAAATTCATAATTATATCACATTTCTGATACATCATAACTCATAATTTTTCACAAATTCTATTGCATTTCTCATGTCGTCATGCAAAAATCTGTCGGCCTCATTAAAAGATATTTTTTGACGAAAAGCTGAAATTATTTCTTCCAAAACAGGTGATGTTTTCAGCGGCCTGCGAAATTCTATGGCTTGCACCGCACTAAGCAATTCAATTGCCAATACCTTTTCTACATTACCAATTACCCGCAGACATTTGGTAGCTGCATTGGCGCCCATGCTCACATGATCCTCCTGGTTATTGGAACTGGATATTGAATCCACAGATGCAGGCGTACAAAGTTGTTTATTCTCACTTACTATTCCAGCGGCCGTATATTGGGGAATCATGAGCCCTGAATTAAGCCCCGGGTTCTTAACCAAAAATAACGGCAACTCTCGCTGACCACTTAGGAGTTGGTATATCCGGCGTTCTGAAATATTTGCAATTTCACTCATGGCTATAGCCAGGAAATCCAGGCCCAGGGCCAAGGGCTGACCATGGAAATTTCCGCCACTTAATATCAAATCTTTTTCAGGAAATATATTTGGATTATCTGTAACTGAATTGATTTCCTTTAAGAATATACGAAGTACAAAATCAAATGTGTCTTTTGAAGCCCCATGAACCTGCGGGATACACCGAAACGAATAAGGATCCTGCAAAAATTTTTTGTGATGGTTATGAATCCCGCTTTCTTCCAGCAAAGACCTCATTTCCGAAGCTACAAATACTTGCCCCTCATGGTTTCTTATAGAATGCAGGTTTTCATCCAGGGAATCTTTATTGCCATCAAATGCGTCAAAGGAAATAGCTGCAATAATATTTGCCCATTCCATTAATCTTTCAGATTTTACAAGCGCACTTATCCCATAGGCACTCATAAATTGAGTGCCATTAATTAATGCTAACCCTTCTTTGCTTTGGAGTTCAACCGGCTTCCAGTTTAGCATTGCCAAAGCATCTTCTGCTTTCATTTTTACTGCATTATATCTTACTTCCCCAAACCCAATTAAAGGAACGCACATATGGCTCAGAGGCGCAAGATCTCCTGAAGCACCAAGTGAGCCCTGAATGTAAATTACTGGCAATACTTCACTGTTGTGCATATCCATCAATCGCTTTATCACTTCTATTCCAATCCCGGAGTAACCATAGCTCAAAGATTTAATTTTGAGCATCATCATCAGTTTTACAATTTCATCAGGAACCTCCTCTCCTATCCCACAAGCGTGTGACAATAACAAATTGCTTTGTAAGGCACGCAATTGTTCCTTGTCGATCTTTACATTTTGCAAAAAACCAAAGCCCGTATTAATACCATAGAATAGTTCATCTGATTCAGCTAATTTTTTATCAAGATATAACCTGCATTTTACTATCGCTTCATGCGCAGCAAAAGTAACAGACACCAATTGTTTATATTTCAGATAATGCTTAACCTGCTGAAATGTTAGCTCACTACTATCAAGCGGGAGATAATTATAACTCATTCCCAAATTTAGAGAAATAGTTCAGAGTTATGAATTATAAGTATTGAGATAGCAATAGTAGACTTTTATAGATTGCTTCCATCATTTTCGATAGGAACATTGACTTTATCTTTACGTTCTTTGCAACACAAAATCATCCCGATGAAAAATATTCTTTTTCTTTTTATTATTCTCTGTACCAATGCATCTGCACAAGGCATTAAGATTTTATCAACCGGAACAAAGACTTCTTTAAGAGGCCTTAGCGTGGTAAGTGATAAGACAATTTGGGTGAGCGGAAGTAATGGCATGGTTGGCAGGTCTGTTGATGGTGGAAATATCTGGAAATGGATGCAGGTAAAGGATTTTGAAAAAACTGATTTTCGGGATATAGAAGCATTTGATGAATTGATTGCTGTAATAATTGGCATTGGAGATCCTGCTTATATATTAAGAACGATTGACGGTGGGGAAACCTGGAAACTGGTTTATCTCAATAAAACAAAAGGCATCTTTCTTGATGCGATGGAATTCTGGAACGACCAAAGTGGTATTGTTATCGGCGACCCAATTAATAATAAGTTTTTTATTTCGAGAACATTTGATGGCGGAAATACCTGGAGGGATATTCCTCTAAAAAATTATCCGGTTGCCGATAGCGGGGAAGCCTGCTTTGCAGCCAGCGGTACAAACATCAGGAAATTTGGGAAAGATGCAGCTTGTTTTATTTCGGGAGGGCTTCGTTCCAGGTTATTCATTAAAGATGAAATTATCGACCTTCCAATAATACAGGGAAAGGAAAGTACCGGAGGAAATTCAATTGCCTTAAAAAATATGAAAACATTTATAGTTGTAGGGGGTGATTTCAATACACCTGATTCTACCATAAAGAATTGTGTAATAACAAAGGATGCAGGAATTACATGGACTTATCCTGCAATTCCTCCTCACGGTTACAGAAGCTGTGTAGAATATATAAATAAAAATAAATGGATTACATGCGGACTAAATGGAGTTGACTTTAGCAATGATGACGGTAAAACCTGGACATGGATTTCAAAAGAAGGTTTTAATGTATGTATAAAAGCTAAAAAAGGAAACAGTGTTTACCTTGCAGGGGGAAAAGGTAAAGTAGGGAAACTGATCGAGAAATAACTTATACCATTACCAATCTTAAACACCTTTTTTAAAATAACTTTTCACCAGCCAATTCCATAATGAGATTCCATTCTTTTTCAGAAACTGGCTGAACCGATAACCTCCCGATTCTTACCAGCGCCATTTCTTTAAGGCGCTTATCTGATTTAATTTGTAAAAGGCTGACAGGTTTCTTCAATTTTTTATGAGCTTTTAAATCAACTGCAACCCAGTTTGCATCATCAGTTGTGGGATCCTGGTAAGCCTCTTTAGATACCTTCGCAATTCCAACGATTTCCATTCCTTCATTGCTGTGATAAAATAAAACTTCGTCCCCTATTTTCATTGCCCGTAAGTGTATCCTTGCAGCATAATTTCTGATGCCATCCCAGGTTGTTTGTTTGTCCTTTGCTAATTGGTCCCAGCTATAAACAGCGGGTTCAGATTTTACAAGCCAGTGATTCATATTCTTATATTTTCAGAAAATAGTTCAATATTATAAGTAGATTATGGTAAAAATATTCACCAAAAATCTATTGCTGACAATTCTAATTATGAAATTATTACCATCCACTCGCAATCACATCTGCTATATGCATAGTCTTTAAAGGAAGCCCTTTTTTGTCAATGTATCCCTGCAGATGCATCAGGCAGCTCAAATCAGTTGAGATAATATACTCGGCGCCGGTATCCAGTGCATGTCTCACTTTCTGGTCAGCCATAGCGATGGAAATTGGTTCAAACTTAACGGCGAAAGATCCGCCAAAACCGCAACAGTTTTCCGTTTCTGCCATTTCTGCAAGTTCGAGTCCCTTTACTTTGCCCAGCAGCTTTCTAGGGCCATCATGAATCTTACATTCCCTTAGTGCAGCACAACTATCATGATAAGTGGCCTTACCATTTAAGATTGCACCATAATTATCCACTTTCAGTATTTCTGTAAGAAATTCAGTGAATTCAAATATTCTTTTAGAAATTTCTTTTATGTCTGTGTGGAGGGAAGAATCTTCAAAAAGCGTGGCATAATAATTTCTTACAAAACCTACACAGGAGGCGGAAGGCGCCACAATAAAATCAGGGCCTTCAAAGTCTTTTACAAACTTAGTTGCAACATTTTTTGCATCTTCCCAAAAACCGGCATTGAATGCGGGCTGCCCGCAGCAAGTTTGATTGATATTATATTGTAGGTGGCAACCCGCTTTTTCCAAAACTTTTACCATGTTAAAAGCGGTTTGTGGATACAACTGGTCAATAAAGCAAGGTATAAATAACTGAACTTTCATTTTTAAATTCCAGGATGTTTATAGATATAAAGAAAGATTATATAGAATATTTAAGGGACATCATTTTTAAAGCTGAAACCGCGGCTTCTTCGCCTTTATGTCCATGTATTCCTCCCGTTCGTTCCTCAGCCTGCTGCCGGTTATCAACCGTTAGTATTCCAAAAATTGTGGGAACAGGTAAAGCAAGATTCAGGTTTAAGATTCCATCTGTAACAGCCTTACATACATAATCAAAATGGGGAGTGTCACCGCGCAACACACATCCAAGGGCAATAAATACCTGGGGTTTTTCAAACTTATTCTGGTATGTTTCCCAAAATTTTTTTACTGCAAAGGTTATTTCAAAAGCCCCCGGGACGCTGAGAATCTTGAAATTATTCATTCCAAAATACTGAAGCTTTTTGGTACATCCGTCGAGCAGTTTGTCCACTATTTCTGAATTCCATTCTGTATGTATAATAACAATACAGGCATCCTTTGGAAGAATGCCCGGATTGAAATCTAATAAATTTTGGTTTGTTGCCGCCATTACATATATGCAAATATTTTTATTCTGAAAATTCCCCAAGCCTGGCGAGGTAACTGTCTACATTTGCTGCTTTTTCAGAAAGAGGATATTCTTTCTTCAACTTCTCAAATAGATCCAAAGCCTCCTTTGTATTACCTGTTACCTGGGCAAAAAGAGCTGCCCTGAAAAGAAATTCAGAGGAGGTGAATTCATCTTTATCATTTACATCAGCAGCCTTCTTATAATAATCCAGCGCTTCAGAATTTTTATTAAGTTCTGCCTCGGCATCGCCAATCATTCCGTATGTCCGGCTTTTTATTTGAGAGGCTCCATCAGCATCAAATTCATTAAGAAACTTAATAGACTTTTCATATTGATGAAGATGAAGGTAGCATGCCCCCGCATAGAATTCACACAAATTGGCAGCAGCAGTTCCGGAATATTTGTTAATGATCCTCAGGGCCCCGTCATTTCTTCCGTCACCATTCAGACACATCGTAGCTAATTTTATTTTTGAAGAATCATCAGGTGCATTGCTAAATTCTGAAAAATATTTTTGCGTTACAAAAACTGCATCATTTGCCTTATCCTCTTTTGGTATTTTAAACATATACTTATATACCAGCCATCCAACCAATATAACAATTACTGAAGTTCCGATATAGGATATTGGCTTGCTATAATTTAACCAAAACCCCCGGGCTCTTTGTATTGCATCCGCTTCAGTATGATGAGCCACTTTTTCTGCCATTCTTTATTTTTTAAAGTTGATTAATTAATTAGAATTTTGTTTGGATTAATCCATAATAAAAGGATAATCGTCTTCTGCGTAAATATCTTTATACATTTCGCTGTCATCCGGGAAGGGACTTTCATCCGCAAATTTTACTGCCTCATCTATTTCTGCTTTTACGCGGTCATTAATAATCTCAATTTCCTGATCACTCACGCCAAAATCATTTTTCAATTTAGCCAAAGATGTTTCAACCGGATCCTTTTGTTTATACTCTTCCATTTCCTCCTTGGTGCGGTATTTAGCGGGATCGCTCATGCTATGCCCTTTGTAACGATACGTTTTTACTTCCAGTAAAGTTGGTCCGCCATTTTCCCTTGCTCTTTTTACAGCGCGCTCTACGGCATCATGCACTGCTTCAGGATTCATCCCGTCTACTCGGTCACCGGGCATGTCATAAGCATCGGCAAGCTTATAAATATCGAGTACATTAGAAGTTCTTGCCACAGAAGTTCCCATGGCATAATTATTATTCTCACATATAAAAACCACCGGTAATTTCCATAGCATGGCCATATTAAATGTTTCATGAAGAATGCCCTGCCTGGCTGCTCCATCACCAAAAAAACACAATACAGCATTCTTAGTGCCTTTATATTTTTCTGCGAAAGCCAGTCCGGCACCTGTGCCTATTTGAGCTCCTACGATACCATGGCCTCCAAAAAATCTTTCTTTTACACCGAACATATGCATGCTTCCACCTTTGCCTTTACTGCATCCGGTAGCTTTGGCATATAGCTCAGCCATGCAAGATTTGGCTGACACGCCTTTCGCAATCGCCAGAGCATGGTCCCTGTAAGCTGTTATGAAAATATCTTCCGGAATAGTTGCTGTCATACAGCCTGCAGCTATCGCTTCCTGGCCAATATATAAATGACAGAACCCGCGGATTTTTTGCATGCCATACATCTGACCGGCTTTTTCTTCAAACCTTCTTAGCAAAAGCATCAGTTCGTACCAGTACAAATAAGTTTCCTTGGAAAACTTTTTAGCCAATTTCTTAATTTTTAGGTCGCAAAGATAGGGTAAAATGAAAAATAATACTGAACTGCGGAAAGTAAAGATTTCGATTAATAGTTTCCCGAAGTTGCGTTGTCTTTAAATGAAGGACAAACTCAAAAAAAAACCGGCACACTTGCCGGCTTTTCCAATATCAACTAAAAAATCATCAATCATTTGCGCTGGGCAATTTGTTCTTCACCAATCATTTTCTCCACTACTTTCAATGTTTCATCAATATAAATATCATTCCCAATGTGCGTTAAGAATTGTTTGTTCTTAGTAATCTTATCTGAATCGTTCAATATCGCCGATGAATCTGATGCAATATTTTGAACTGAAAGGTCGACTTTAAGATCTGTTAGGTCTTCCAGTTTTTTTGAAGCATTTTTAATCTCGGTCATCCTTTCCCTGTATTGCTGAATATTGAGAGGCGTCTCTTCATCATTTAATTTGTCCAGTAAATTAACGTCTAGCTTTATTCCGTTAAAAGTGGGATTTTGGCTCAGGTCCCTGTTGGTCTCGCTTATTACTGAGTTAAAGCTATAACCGGGATTCCAGGTAGTATAAATGGCCTTGGGAATTTCATCCCAGTTAAGGGCATCCGGATTATCCTTTTCCCTGAATTTTACATTTTCAAGTCTGTCGGGAATAATGATATCTGGTACAACGCCTCGTAATTGGGTAGCACCACCATTTATTCTATAAAATTTCCTGAAGGTAAGTTTCAAATCACCTAATCCTTCGACAGGTTTGCTGAACAGTGGATTTTCTGATTGCGGATCCAGTGATATACTTCGCTGAACAGTGCCTTTTCCATAGGTGGAACTGCTGCCTATAATAATACCGCGATGGTAATCCTGTATAGCTGCGGCAAATATTTCTGATGCTGAAGCGCTCATCTCGTCAACCATCACAGCAAGAGGTCCAGAATATAAAACGTCCTGATTTTTATCACTTAAAATACTGGCCTTTTCATCGCGACCCTTTACCTGTACAATTGGTCCACCTTTAATAAAAAGGCCGGCCATGTCCACGACATCATTTAACGATCCGCCTCCATTTCCCCTTAGGTCAAGCACAATTCCATCAATATGGGCATCTTTCAACTTTTGAACTTCTTTAGCGACATCAGTTGCTGATCTGCGGGCAGTAGGATCATCAAAGTTTGCGTAAAATTCGGGCAAATAGATATATCCAATTTTATAGGCTCCCTCATTTATGATGGCGCTTTTTGCAAAGGTGTCATCCAATGAGATTTTATCCCTGATAATAGATACTACCTTAATGCTTCCGTCTGCTTTCTTAAGTGTGAGTTTTACTTCAGAACCTTTCTCCTCTCCTCTTATAAGTTTTACCGCATCAGTTACGGCATATCCGGTCACATCTACAGGTACTCCATTACCTTGTGCTACCTTTATGATTTCATCTTCTGGTTGAATTTCGCCGGATTTCCAGGCGGGTCCGCCACTAATGAGGCTGGAAATTTGGATCTTGCCATCAGCTTCTTTTAACTGAGCACCTATTCCGTAAAATGTGCCGCTAAGTAGTTCATCAAAACTTCTTTTATCCACCGGAGCAAAATAAGTAGTATGAGGATCCATGCTGCTCGTAATGGCATTTACAAAATCACTAAACATATCATCGGGAGTGTTATGATTTTTTAAGGTAGTAAAATACCGGTCCATTTGTCGCCCAACGATCTCGCGGGCTTCCCGTTGCAGCGTAGAATCAGCTTTGTAAACTGAATCCTTTGATTGCTTGGCCCTGTCATCCTGCAAATCAACGAAGCGGCCTAAAACCAGGTATTTAAGGCGGTTTCTTTCATAGTCATATCTCTCGGCTTCTGTCTTAGGAAATGTTCTCTTGTCGCCATCAAGCTGCAGGGACTCATTAATAATGGAGAAATCAAATGGTTTGCGCAAAATATCCTTATATGATTTGGCAATCTCATCCAGCCTTTTAAGATAAGTATTGCTTATCATATAATAAGATTCGAGAGGTAAATCGCCATGGATCTCATCATCAATTTTGTCTTCATATTTTTTGAAAGCGTCAATATCCTGCTGTGTGAAAATATATTTATCCGGATCAAGGGTTTCTTCATATTTTTTAAGTACCTCTTTTGAGAAAGCATCATCAATTTTCTTTGGGCTATAATGACCTTCTTCCAACACAATTCCTACATTTTTGAGAATCTTTTCATATTTGGTTTTAGGATTGTCCGAAAGCTTGTCGGTTCTACCCATTACACCATAGGTAACAAATAAGCCGCCGCAAATCAATAGAACAAGGACGGGTATAAATTTTTTGCTCATAATAAATTTCATTAAAGGGTTCATAAGTAAAAATAACAGAAAATAGATTCCTCCATTTAATTAACACTGTTTAATTAACAAAGGTTTTGTAATACATGGACGCAGATTTTTAAGAAATATTGCACAGCTATTATTCAAATATTCATAAAAACAAAAAAAATCCTGCTTCCAGGCAGAATTCTTAAGATGGGTGGATGATGGGGCTCGAACCCACGACCCTCAGAATCACAATCTGATGCTCTAACCAACTGAGCTACAACCACCATTTTTAAAGATTACAAAATTAATTAAAAAATCATTCTATATGAAAACCATTTTAAACATTAATTGTTTAGTCTAAAAACTATAAAAGGCAACAAAAGAATTTTGCCTGCTCCTTAAATCATAAATTGGGTGCATGATTTTTAGAGGTAAAAAAATATTAGTCTTAGTCACAAAATTGTATTTTCCTTTAAGTTAAGTACCTAAAAAATTGTTTAAATACCGCTCATACAGAATTAAGATTTTGATATTAATATTCATGTTCAACTTTGAGTTCGCTTTCATAAATCACACTCTATTTAAATAATTAACTGCATTCAAAAAAATGAAAAAATTATACTTTACGTTCATGGCGCTTATCCTGGCAGTAAGTCTTTTCGCACAATACCCTGCGGGTGGCAATGGCGGAGGAGCCCAAAACCTGAATATGGGCCACTTCTATGGAAAGGTGATTGATGATGTTTCCGGGAAACCGATTGAAGGGGCTTCTATACAATTATCACAAAATAAGATGGACCCAGCGACAAAGAAAAGAAGAGATTTTGTAGTAGCAGTGTTGCTCACAGATAAAAAAGGTGAATTCAGCATTGATAAACTTTCTGTTATTACTCCTTATCAATTATTAATTACTGCTATAGGCTTCAAGCCTTATAATGAAAAAGTGGCTTTTAATCTGAAGATGAGTGGAGGAGATATGAGCCAGATGTTAAATGCTGTTGATAAAGATCTTGGAAATATAAAAATGATTCAGCATGCAGAAGAGTTAAAGGAGGTAGTTGTTACTGCTTCAAAACCATTGATGCAGATAAATATAGACCGAAAAGTATTTAACGTGGATAAGAGTTTAACAAGCGTTGGTGGAACGGGAGTTGATGTTCTAAAAAACATTCCCTCTGTAAACGTGGATATTGATGGTAATGTAACGCTTCGCAATGCCACACCGCAAATATTTATCGATGGAAGGCCAACTACTTTGACTCTTGACCAGATTCCGGCAGATGAAATTGAAAGCGTTGAAGTGATTACCAATCCTTCTGCAAAATTTGATGCTTCTGGAGGCGGAGCAGGAATTCTGAATATCATTCTTAAGAAAAATACCAAGCCCGGCTACAATGGAAATATAAGGGCAAATGTGGATTCCCGGGAAAGGATTGGCCTGGGAGCTGATATCAATGTAAAGCAAGGTAAATTCAATTTCTTCGCTAATACCATGTATAATGGAAGAAAGACGGTAAGCACCCAGACGACCAATCGGACTGATTACATTGATAGTGTCACCGCATTTCTTTCTCAGAGTGATAAACCGATCAATACGGGTCATTTTGCTTTTGCCCGCGCCGGTTTTGATTTCCTAATGGACAATAGGAACACCTTTACGCTTTCAGGATTAATTGTCAGCGGAAAATTTAACAGTAGTGACCTTCTCAATATAAATCGTGATAGTACTTTGGGATCCTTATCTACCCGGGAATCTGGTATCGGCACTACTAATTCAAGTCACACTTTCAGCAATCATGGCGGTACACTGAGTTTTAAACATAATTTTGCAAAAGCAGGTAAAAATATCACAGCGGACCTGAACTATTTTTCCAGCACGAATTCCGGGAATAGTTATGTAGCTACTCAATATTATAACCCGGACAATACTCCAAATAGTCCATATTACCAGCAAAAATCTTTTAGCAGCGGTTCTACAAATTATTTTATTGGGCAAACTGATTACACAAATCCAATAACTGATAAAATTAAACTTGAGGCTGGTCTAAGAGCGGCTATAAGAAATTATTCCAGTACCAATGATAATTATTCTTATGATGAAGCTGCTACAAAATACATAACAATTCCCGCCCTAAACAGCCAATATGATTATAGAGATGCCGTTTATGCCGGGTATACCACTTTCTCGCAAAAAATAAATAAATTTTCCTACCTGGTCGGTGGACGTATTGAAAGTTCAGAGTACAAGGGAAGCCTTGTTGACTCAAACCAGGTATTTCAAAACTCGTTCCCTTTCAGTTTTTTCCCCAGTGCTTATCTCACACAAAAACTGAGCGATAAGGCAGATATGCAGTTCAATTATTCAAGGAAAATAAACAGGCCAAACTTTTTTCAACTCATTCCATATCTTAATTATACGGACTCTCTCAATATAAGCAAAGGGAATCCAAACCTTAAGCCTGAATTCACCAATCTTTTTGAGTTGTCTTATGACATAAATTTTAAAAATAACAATAACTTTATCGCGACAGCTTATTACCGGCACACCAATGATCTAATTACAAATTACCAGTACTATACTTCAAATCCAAACCCGGCTGACCCGGATTCTATCTTTATTTCTTCCTACGCCAATGCAAACAGTTCCAGCGCCTATGGCCTTGAAATTATATCGGTTAATAATATTGCCAAGTGGTGGACCCTAACATCAAACGTGAATGTTTATAATTCCAAACTCAATGGAACCAATCTTCAAAGCAGTTTAATTAATCAACAGGTAAGCTGGTTTGGAAAGCTGAATAATACCTTTAAATTACCTTCCAATTTTTCTATCCAGTTAACAGGGGACTATACCAGCAAAACCATATTGCCCCCTAACAGGAGCGGAGGTGGCGGAGGTAATTTTTATGGAGGAGGCAGTTTAGCTCTTGCTAATGGTTACACGAATCCTGTTTATGGATTCGATATTGCTATCAAGAAAGATTTACTTAAAAATAAAGCCGCTTCCCTCTCACTGAGCATGAACGATATATTCAGGACAAGAGTTTATAAAGTACATTCATCATCTGATATATCGCCTACTGTATATTCTATTCAGGATAATATAAGGAGAAGGGATCCTCAGATTGTGCGCTTAAACTTTAGTTTCCATTTTGGAAAAACAGATGTTTCTCTATTCAAAAGAAAGAATATGAAATCTGAGCAAGAAGGAATGCAGAATGGAATGCAGGGCGTAGGCCAATAAAATAATTATTTCTGTAGGAAGAGGCTCAGGGATATCCGAAGCCTCTCTTTTATTTTATAATGGAAGATTACAAAAAGGCTGTTCTCCGTAATTACCTGCAATTTCAACCTGCAAAAAAGTGAGAAAATAATTTCCCTTTATCTTTGCGCACTTTCAGAAAAAGTACTTTTCTCTTAATACAGAAAGTAATAAAAATTATTATACCATTATGCCTTTGCGCGCAGGAATTGTGGGGTTGCCCAATGTAGGAAAATCAACTTTATTTAACGCGGTTAGTAATAGCGCCAAAGCACAAGCCAGCAATTACCGTTTTTGTACAATTGAACCCAATGTAGGATTGGTAAACGTTCCTGATCCAAGGCTGGAAAAACTTGCGGAGCTGGTGAAACCAAACCGGATCGTTCCGACCCAAATTGAAATTGTTGATATTGCCGGGTTGGTTAAAGGGGCAAGTAAGGGGGAAGGTTTGGGAAATAAATTCCTTGCCAATATACGGGAAGTAGATGCAATTATACATGTGGTACGCTGCTTTGAGGATGAGAATGTCCTTAGAGAAGAGGGCCCGATTAACCCCATTAGTGATAAAGAAATAATTGAAACAGAATTACAGCTTAAGGATCTCGAAAGTGTTGAAAAGAAATTATCAAGGACAGAAAAAATACTGAAGACCGGCGATGCAAAAGTGAAGCATGAATATGAAGTACTCATTAAATGTAAAAAGCATCTTGAAGAGGGAAAAAATATTCTTTCATTGAATTTATCTAAAGAAGAGAAGCTTGTTATTGCGGATAGTTTCTTACTAACTGATAAGCCTGTACTTTATGTTGCCAATGTGGATGAAGCATCTATGCATACCGGCAATAAGTATTCAGATATTCTGGCGGAAGTGGCAAAGGCTGAAAATGCGCAGGTAATTATTATGACCAATGCCATTGAAGCGCAGATCGCAGAATTTGATAACCCGGAGGACAAACAGATGTTTATGGATGAATATAAAATGGAAGAGCCTGCTTTAGACCGGTTAATTCACTCTGCATACAAACTTCTGAATCTAACTACTTACTTTACGGCAGGGGTGCAGGAAGTACGTGCATGGACCATTCACCAGGGATGGAAGGCGCCCCAGGCAGCGTCTGTCATTCATACCGATTTTGAAAAAGGTTTTATAAAGGCAGAGGTAATTTCTTATGATGATTTTCTTCAATACGGCTCAGAAACGGTCTGCCGTGTAAATGGGAAATTAAGAATTGAAGGAAAAGAATATATCGTGAAGGATGGCGATATTATGCATTTCAGATTTAATGTATAAAAAGAAGCGTAAATATATCCATTGCTAACTCATCAATTATTTGCCTTCCTCAAATTTCTTAGTAGGAATAATAAACAAAGGAACCTTAGTCCGGTGTAAAACCTGTTCAGCAACACTTCCAAGTAATATTTTATCAAGGCCCCGTCTGCCGTGAGAACCAAGAACGATAATATCAACGTTCATCTCATCGGCAACGCTCAGGATATTTTTGGCAAAGTCGCCTGCCTTAATAACTGTTTGGATTTTAGGATCACCAAGGTGCTCCTTTGATTTATCCAAATAATCCTGTGCAGCTTTCTTCAGTTGCTCTTCTGTAGATACCTGAACGACATCAAGATTACTGAAACCATCATATCCCATAATAGGTGAATAATTGAGGGAAGAATAATAAACAGATTCTGCAACTACATGAATTAATATTACCTGCGCATTCATAGATTTCGCAAGCGCATATCCTGATTCTGCTATTTCCTGTGCAGGTGGGTCATAGTCAAGGGCAATTAATATCCTTTTCATGTTAATAGTTTCTAAGTTAAATGAATAATTACAATTATGACAACAAGTGAATATTTATTATAGTGATTATATGAATCAGATAAATAATTTTACCTGTAAAACAAACCTCTGTAAGATACAAATTTAAGATGAGTTTTTTGAAATAAATGCTGGTTTTGCTATATCTTTTAATTATTAAATTTCTCATGAATGATCCACTGATCCTAAATTTATCTTTTGGGAATAAAAGAGGGAAAAAGCCAATTCAGCTTTTTCCCTTTAATAATTAAATAAGCACACCATGCCGGGAAAAATTATATCCTCACACTTACGGATATATGACGATCTGTAGCTCTTTCAGCTTCTGTGGCAGTAGCAGGATATTTTGCAAACTGAGAGCCATATCCATCAGCACCTGTAACTTATGCACCAACACCTCTTTTCACCAAACCTGCCTTAGCTGCATCAGCACGGTCTCGGGAAAGTTTTTTATTAGCATCAGCATTTCCGGAAGCATCGGTATAACCACCGATTTTAATTTTTGCATCAGGGAAGGCCTTTAAAATTTCACTAATATTATCCAATTGTTTTTCACTTGCCGGCACTATTGTTGACTTTCCTAACTCAAAATTAAGATTGTCAAAATCAAACCATTTTTTCTTTAATGAATCAGCGCCTAAGGATTTCCAATCGCTGCTCAGAAAGGTTACTAACTGGTCTTCAATTCCGCCTTTATAAGCATCCAATTCCTTACCATTTGGCAATTTCACTTCTATGGATTCAGGCCCTGCGGTAACAGGGCAGCGGTTGTATCAGTTTTTGCAACAGCGCTTGTATCAGCAGTGGCTGCAGCAGGTTCTGGAGTTTTATTACAACTTTTAGAAAAATACCATATGATAGCAATAGCAGCAAGAATCAGAATCAATGGCAGTAGCCATCTGTTTCCACCTGCTTTTTTTCCACTTCTCCCCCTTTGTTTACAACGTCCGATTTTACATGTGATGCCATTGAAGACACTGCAACTCCAGCACCTCCCAATCCCAGCATTCCGCCAAGTGATCCAAGCCCTGAAGGCATGGCGCCTAGAATATGATCTTTTTGGGAAGATAAAAAACCAGATAACCCACCCGGGGTCATATTATTTTGTTCTGCATGTTTTCCCAAAAGTCCCAGCATCGCGGGCATGTCCATGCTCATTAAAGAGGAGGCTGAAGAATCTTTTATACCCGCAAACTTGGAAATCGTACCCAGGATTCCGGATGCATTATTTCCAAAAATACTTGAAAGAATATTTCCTCCGCCCGCAGTTGCCTGTGAACTGCCAAGGCTGCTGAAATTTGGAGTAGCCGATAAACTTCCCGTAACCTCTTTGGCCATATTTAATATACTACTTGCACCCTCAGTGCCGGAAGTAGCCTTTGTTAATATACCAGCCAGCCCGGCGGGAATGATAGCTGTTAACGCTTTAGAAATTGCGCCGCTGCTTTCGCCTAAACCCGAAGATGCCTGGTTTACAAATTCGGAACTGAAGTAGTTTTTTGCCGTGTCCAGTGTATTGAATGCCTTAAATTGATTGATTTAAAAGTGAAGAAAAATTATTAAAGAGATTTGAAGGAAATTTGCAATTTAGGTATTTTGTAATAAGGTGTGATATTTGAAAATCTTTATAAAAATAACTTGTATTAATACCCGAATTAAATTTATTATTAATAACTTTTTACAACTGCAGAGGTTATAATTCAGGGCAATTTAAAAAAAATAAATAACTTTTATTCCGGGAGTAAAACTTTATCAATAACATAATATACGCCATTCACACAATGATTGTCAAGAGAGGTAGCAGTAGCTGAAGCACCACTAAATGGTTGCCCTCCCGGTGGAAATGTTCCTAAACCCGTGAATCGTAAATTGATTACAAATGGGCCCGTAAAAGTAGCCTGGGCAAGAATTCCCGGATGTTGGGCATAAAATGCATTGACCAGAGTTGTATAAAAGGAAGGCGTGTTAGAAAAATTTACCGAAAATGCTCTTATGTTAGGCTGAAAAGCTCCTGAGACCGGATCCGGTGTTGCCAGAAGATGATAAGCCAATATACCCTGAATTTGCGCACTTGTAACATTATTGGTGCTTAAAAAAGCAGGGCCAGCAGCAACTGCACCATTAGCTGTTGCTACAGCGTTGGCGGTGTCAGCCCCTGTAAGAGGATGAAACTGTTTTACGTAATCCAAATAACCTTGAAAAGCAAGCCCAAAAATCAATGTTTGAAAGGCTGCGTTATTTGGCGCCAGCACAGTCATATTGGTAACAGCATACCCTAACAATGAATCAATCCTATTTAGTCCTGTTTGCCCGCTATCCGCCCTGGCAACGGCAGCCTTGAAATAAGTAAGATTTGGATTACTATACAACGCTTGTTTCAACACCTGGCTTGGTGGATTTACTATGGCAGCAACGAGGTGGACAACTCCATTTTTAAATTTCATATCTGGCGAAATAACCGGAATATTATTATCCCAAAAACCAGTTGTCCTTGTAGAAGGGAAGGTTGATAAATTTAATGCCAGAGGCGTTCCCGGAAGTGTTCCAATTGTGAGAAAAGAAGGTAATTGCACATTTGGAAAAGTACTTGCAATGCCGGTAGACAAAAATTGTTCTCCGGGTATAATATGATATTGAACAATAGCTCCGACAGTAGCAATTGGCAATGCATTAATAACATCTATAGAAGGCACTCCAGACAACCTGAATGCATTATTATTCGGTAAGAATACAGTAAATACTTTTGTGGTGTCACTCAGTTCTGCAGATATACCAACCCTGGCAGCAGCAGCCTGAAAGAAACTAAAACTGGTATCGCTGCTAATTGCAGCTCCAATTGTAACCGAACTATTGTTTATAGGTGGATAAACAATAGGAACGGCTTCCGGAAATTTTTTATTGCATGAATTATAAGAAGTAACCACAGCAATAAGCAAGAAGCCTTTTGCAATTCCGGTTATCTGATAAATAATTTTTTTCATATTTTTTCTTTAAGAATGATCAAATTATTGCGGTTAAAATACATTGTACCCAATGCTTACATAGTAAATTCCTCCTATGCTTGCATTTCCGATTGCATCCCGGTAGTATTGATTCAACAGGTTAGTAGCTCCAAATTTTAGTAATACCCTTGGTTTAGGGAATTTAAAACTGATTTGTGCATCCATAGTTTGAAATGCAGGTACTATCCCCGAAACGAAATCTCCCTGATAATTGACATCATCCTGCCACCGATAGGTGATATTGAAGCCCACTCGCTTGGATTTACCGAAACCCGCATTACCAAAACTTGCACCGGCCCTCCATTTGGGCGCATTGAACTCAGAGATAAACCCTGCGGGAACATTTTCCAAAATATCAGATGACCCATTGACCCCAACCAGGAAATTACCCGGAAGCGCATAGTCAAGGCTCATTCCAAAACCGTAGGCATTAACGTTTCCGGCAGCGTTTGTTGGAACTGAATAAACAGTAACTTTTGAAGGATCATTCAAATTTGCATTTACAGTTGCCGGATTTGTAAATACGCTTTTGTCACCATTCACTGACTGGGCCACAACTGTCCTTACAATAAAATCCTGGTAAACTGCATAATATCCATACATATCCACCAAGAGCCTTTTATTAAACAGCAAACCTTTATATCCTATTTCATATGAATTCACGGATTGTGCCTTGAATTTATTAAATGTTTGGACCTGGGGGGTTCCTGCATACATGTTGTTATCTACGGCATATACAGGGTTTGTGTTGAAGTGGTAAAAAGTTTGAAACGTTTCCAGTCCGCCAATAAGTATAGTACCACCTCCAACCCTTAGGTTAATATACTGTTGCTGGGTAGAGCCAAAACGATATGCTTGCTGGTAAGATAGACGTATATTATTATCATCGGCAACTTTTATAACTGCTGAAATGCGGGGTGTTAATCGTCCCGTGAAGTTGTCTTCCTTATCGTATCGGGCAGAGGCAATAATATTTACAGTATTATTGAGAATATGTTTGGACGCCTGCAGGTAAGCCCCAAATGCATTTATGGGAATCTTACCGGTGGAGTCAGAAAATATGGTTCCCTCCGAATTAAGAACAAATTTCCTGTAATTAGCGCCGATCAATATATCAGCAAATTTTGAGGTATAAGGGCTTAAGTTATATTGACCTTCTATGTTGTAAAGATTCGTTCTATCAACAAATTTACCACCTCCTTTTGAAATAGGGATGGACCTGATGGAGTCAAAAATTTCCTTAAACTGCGGAGAACCTGCCAATGGTCTTCCTATATCGGCAACAGACCGTGCAGCATTCTCTGCCGCAATGTCTGTCATCCCGGCTATTTTTGCATTCAGAAAGGCAAGTCCATATTGAGAATACCATCCTGTTGCACCGCCGCTTGGTTTCCATATTTCGTTTAATAATCTGGTAGTGACAGTAAGATCGTAAGCATCACCGGCATTTTCCTGGGTAGTAAAAGCTCTCAGAAACCAGTTGGGATTTACTACCTCAATCTTATATTGAACCATTTTAAAATTCACCAGAGAAAACCTGTCAGCACCCGTATAAACTGTATTTCCTGTGCCCCAGAATCCTTCAGCATTCAAAGAAGTAGTATTGCTTAGTTTATAACTTACCATACCCGAAACTTTGAAATCAACGGTATTGGGGTTAATAATATCCTTTTCTGCATAACCCGTGCGGGAAACAGGTAAGGAGGCGGGTAATGCTTTAACATATGGTGCATAAAAAGGAGCTGCCTGAGCAAGAGGGATTAAAACATTGCTTTTTATATCGGCAGTGGTTTCATCACCATATACATTTATTCCATTATAATTAGGATCGGTAGACCTTGTTCCTTTTAACACAGCCCCGGCTGATCCAAGCCCATTGTTATTTCTGTAATCATCCGCAACCCAATCCTTTGCCTGGATGTATTCACCGGAAATCTTAAATGCAAACTTATCACTAACCTTTTGTGCCCATCTCATGCCATAATTATTATATACAGAAGCCGGACGGGATGCATCATCTATATGCATTACTCCTGTTTTAGCAAGGAAGGAAAAGCCCTCATATTTAAATGGGTCTTTACTATTAATAATAATTGCACCATTTTGTCCTCCTGGCCCATAAAGTGCTGAGGAGGCTCCTTGCAAAAGTTCAACACTTTCTACATCCAACTCTGATAGACCGATGATAGTCCCTACTGAAAAGTTAAGCCCGGGAGACTGGTTGTCCATTCCGTCTACAATCTGGTTTACACTAAGGTTACCATTACCATTAAACCCCCTGGTACTTGGCGAAGAAAACGTCAATGATGCTGTAACTACATCTACCCCTTTTAATTTCCCAATCATATCATAATAAGACGTTGATGCAGAATTACGGATGTTTGATGCACTAATTCTTTCAATAGTTACCGGTGACTCTAAAATTCTCGCCGGGGTTCTGGTTGCCGCAACTACTACTTCCTGGCCAAGTGTACTTTCAGGTTCAAGATTAATGTTTACAAGTTCAGAAGCGTTGCTCACATTCATTTCCTGCATCTTGTAGCCGATAGAGGAAATGATAAGTGTAACGGGAAGAGTTTTATCAACAGTCAGAGAAAAAGTTCCTCTTTCATCAGTGTAAGTTCCTGCCCCCGACCCCTTTACAGTTATGGAAACAGATGGAATCGTCAAACCGGAAACATTATTTTTTACTAATCCCTTAATGATAGTCTTTTGACATGATGCAGCTATCGCGAATATACATGCACCTAAAGAGAGGATAAGAATCCTTATTTTTTTTATCATAGCAATAATCGTTTTAGTGAATAACCATCAGCAAAATAAGCATTTTCTATTTCTAAATGTATGATTCTCAAAAAAAATTTGTTGACAAGTTCAAATACTAAAATTTGGATAGAGCAATTTTCTATTGGTACTTTACTAAATGGAAAATAATAAATACGCGGGGCAAACATCTTTTTATAAAGGAAAAGTGAGGGATGTTTATACAATAGACGATCGCTTTCTCGTTATGATCGCTTCCAACAGAATTTCTGCTTTTGATGTAATACTCCCCAGGCCTGTTCCCTTTAAGGGACAAGTGCTGAATCAAATTGCTGCATACATGCTTCAAAATACTGCCGATATATGTCCCAACTGGCTCCTTGATGTACCATCACCCAGTGTTTCCATTGGTTTAAAATGCGAACCATTCAAAATAGAAATGGTCGTAAGGGGAAATCTTACCGGCCATGCCTGGCGTACCTATTCAGCAGGTAATAAAAGATTATGCGGCGTTATAATGCCTCAAGGCCTAAAAGAAAATGATTACTTCCCTTCCCCAATTATAACTCCTTCCACCAAAGCAGCAGAGGGACATGATGAAGATATCAGTAAAGAAGAAATTATCAGTAAGCAAATTGTTACGAAAGAAGATTACGGGATAATAGAAAATTATGCGCTGCAACTTTTCGCCAGGGGAAAAGAGCTAGCCGCAAAAAGGGGATTATTATTGGTAGACACGAAATACGAGTTTGGCAAACTGGGTGATAAAATCATGCTTATAGACGAAATACATACGCCCGATAGTTCCAGGTATTTTTATGCAGGTGGATTTAAAGAAAGACAATCCAAAGGAGAAAAGCAGAAGCAATTAAGCAAGGAATTTGTTCGCGAATGGCTCATTGCTAATAATTTCATGGGTAAAACAGGACAACAAGTCCCGGAAATGAGTGATGAGTGGATAGCGACTATCAGTAACCGCTATATTGAATTATATGAAAAACTAATTGGTAAGAAATTTATTCCTGAAAATCTAAGAGATAAAGAAACGAATACTCGGATTATTGCAAGTCTTGATCGGTTAAAAAATAAACCCGTCGGTTAATCTGAAATGTACCGGCAAGCATATGGAATATTAATTGCGTATTATTATTACCAACTGAAGAATTTTCTTAACCGCGCACTGAATTTTCCTTTTTTAAAGAATCCATGCGCCTGCGGGATTTGTTAAATATCATGATCCCGTTCTTTTTCCCCTTGCGTAATATCTTTTTTTCCACTTCAGGTAAATTATAAATGATTCGGCAATCTTCAGAACAACATCCTTGCATTTCTTCAGCACAGGAACTGCACTGTATGAAAAGCAGGTGACAGCCTTCATTAGCACAGTTGGTATGCGTATCACAAGGTTTGCCGCATTGGTGACAAACACTGATCACCTCCTCTCCTACCACCTCTCCCAGCCTTCCATCAAATACAAAATTCTTCCCTTTAAATTTATTGGGTAAATCGTTCTCTTTTACTTTGTTAACATATTGAATAATTCCGCCTTCAAGGTGAAAAACATTATTAAACCCATTATGAAGCATCCATGCGCTGGCCTTTTCACAACGGATACCTCCCGTGCAATACATAATAATATTCTTGTCTTTTTTTTCTTTAAGAATATCAACGGCCATGGGTAGTTGATCTCTGAATGTATCAGAAGGCATTTCTATGGCATTCTCGAAGTGGCCTACTTCATACTCATAATGATTCCTCATATCTACTACAATAGTTTCCGGATCAGAAGTTAGCTTATTGAATGATATTGCATCCACATATTTTCCTTTCTTACTCATATCAAATTCTGGATCAGCAATCCCGTCAGCTACTATTTTATTCCTGACTTTAATCTTCAACACCCAAAAACTTTTACCATCACTAACTGCATGGTTTAACCGAATATCTTTTAAGAATGAAATAGAATCTAAATATGCTTTAAAAGAATCATAATTTGATACAGGAACGTTCACCTGGGCATTGACCCCTTCATGAGCAACATAAATCCTACCAAAAACCTTTAAGGCATCAAGATTTTTATACAAATTATCCCGGAATTCTTTAGGCTCTTCGATAAAAGTGTATTTGTAAAAAGAGATCGTCCTGCGGGGTTCCTCCTCGGAATATAAACGCTCTTTCAGCTCCTTTTGAGAAATTCGGTTGTGCAATGAAGCCATAATATTATAAAAATTTTATCTTTTGTTTCGGCATCAATTAACTGCTGGCTGGTAATTTTACTTTCAGGAATTTTATTGCAAAGATAGTTCAATTCATTTTTTCAGGAAAGGGCTTCACCTTTTGAATTTCACATTGGTGGCATTTCTATTAATGCCCCGCAAAAGCAAAGAATTATGAAAAAAATACTCGCTTTCATTGCATGCTTTTTTTTAATTCTTCATTTATATGCGCAAAAAATTGATTTCGGATTAAAGGGAGGTCTAAACATATCCACCCTTAATTTCAACGATAACCGTTCAATAAATAGTAAAGCAGGTTTCCATCTGGGGGCATTTTTCCGAATCCACGCTTCTCCAAAGTGGGCACTCCAGCCCGAATTTATATATTCCATGGAAGGTGCAAGAGAACCATTAACAGCCAGTGATAATATGACGGTATACCGCCTTAATTATCTTAATGTGCCGGTGATGCTTCAAAGAATTTTCAACAACGGTTTCAGGATAGAAGGTGGTCCGCAGATTGGATTCTTATTAAATTCACGAATTAAATCAGGAAATGGCACAGTAAATAATCCTGGTTTTATCGCTTCCTCATTCTCGATACCTTTCGGAGTTAGTTATTCAATCCTTACAGGTATAGGTTTCGACGCGAGGTATGTTTTTGGCCTGAGCAATATCAATAATCAAAATAGAGGTGTTATTATCCAAAGCAACGTTTTTCAGTTGGGCTTAATTTACATAGTGCGGTACCCTCAGAAAAAATAAAATTTCCAAGCGTGGCCCAGATATAATCTGCTGAAAAAATTTCTGATCAGCATACTTATAATCTTCCCTTGAATTTCTTTGGAAATCAAAACTGATAAATATTAACTTACATCCCTAAATTTTAATGGTGATATGCCTTCCTCAAGTAATAAAACTGCCATGGGAAATGCTTTTCAAAGATTACATTCCTTCCCCAAACTTATTATCTGCCTCAGCATTGCTTTACTTATGTACCTGCTTGTTCAAATAGAACAGGTGGACGTCCTAACCCATGCAATGATTGGATGGGATACATTTAGCTTTTGTATGATTATTATCAACTGGATTACCTTTTCATTGACTAGTTCTACTCAAATAAGGGAGCAATCGAAAGTGCAGGATTCAAGCAGAACCATAGTTTTTTTTATAATCCTGGTAGCAACTATTGCGAGTTTTCTGGCTGTGTTTTTAATTATCCTTTCAAGACATCAAACGAATCGTGCAGAAACTGTCCATCTGATAATAGGTCTTACCGGAATGGTTTTTTCTTGGTTTCTGATCCACACTATTTTCACTTTGCGGTATGCCCATATTTTTTATGGTGATAATGAGGAGAGGCCGCACACCCATGCAGCTGGCCTGAAGTTTCCCGGTGATAAGAACCCGGATTATTTTGACTTTGCTTATTTTGCCTTTGTTCTCGGCATGACTTTCCAGGTATCTGATGTGCAGATCACTTCAAATAAATTAAGAAGAATGGCCATGTGGCATGGCCTCTTATCTTTTGGGTACAATACGATTATGATTGCACTGACCATTAACCTGATTGCAGGTTTAGGTAATTAGAAATCAAATGAGGATAATTAAAATATTGCTCTGACGGTTGCTGTACCGGTGTTGACAATTGGGCTACCCGCTGGTTTTCTGCCATCATATTGAAGGTTTATTTCAATATTACCAGCGAGTCTTTTAGTAAGTTCAATGTTCCATAAATAATTTTCGCCAGGTAGTAAACCATTCAATAAAGCATATCCGGTAGTGCTCGTAGCGCTGCCTCCCGACCCGGCATCAAAACTAATATTGTTAAAAGAGAACCGGCCGCTCAGGGTACCGTTGGATAATGCATTGTATCTTATTTCAGCGGCAATTTGATTATTAATGGCCCTCTCCATAAAATCGATGGTGTTTTGCTTATTGTCATAAGTATAAATAAGGCTTACCCTAAAGTTGCTTTTATAAATATAACTTACGGAAGGCTCTGCAGATACTTCTTTGATGAGATAATTCCTGTTAGCAAATGCGGGCGTAGCCAATTGACTCAACACAAACTTATTGGTAATGGATGTTGCGATTGAATGATTAAGATTCCACCTGCTTTTTATCGTCAGGTCCCGTAATTTATTACTTTCAAAACCATAATCCAGGAGTGATTTGGTAGTATTAATTCGATGTGTAATGTCAATACCCCATTTTATACTTTTTCGATTAAAATAAATGGCATTAGTAAGAAATGATGAAAGTGTGATCAAAGTTGAGTCCACTAATTTTTTGGTAAATGGATTAAATTCGAAAGTCCCATCCTGCGCAATATCTTTCTTAGTGATTTGTAAAGAAGAAGTGGTTGTGAATCTTCCCAGGAAACTCGTATTTTTTCCATTTGAGGGTTTCTTCGAAAGTGCCGCAGGATTTAGATTAATACTATAGTTGAACTGCAGATAATTTGCTTTAACATAATCATTCGTTGGTGTATAAACTCTTAGCCAATCCGCCTGATCCTGGTATGCAGCTACTTCAAATTCGTTTAATTGTGGAATACCATCATGATTATAATCAATCCAGGTATAATAACCGGTGCCTGCCGGTACCTGCACATAAGTGTATTCTCTTTTTTGTTCCTGTCCTGACCCTAATTCATATAAGAAATTTCCTTTCAGAAATCCTTTCCATTCCATAGTCGTATACTCTATCCTGCCTAAAAGGCTGTTATCATTTTTTTCATTCGTATATCCCACATTAATAACATCCAAAACCCTGTAAGTAAGATTCATTTTTAGCTGCCGGTTTTTATTTTTGAGAAATTCAGCAGTAGTGCTGATGTTGCGGCTTTTATCCCCGGATATTAAATTTTTTTGAAAGGGAATATTGTTAGCCCTTTCGAAATAAGTAATACTCCACCTGTTCAATTTTTTCTGGTTCGATTTTATATAGACCTGCCAGAGATCAAATGAATAACTTAGTGAAGTCAGCGTATCAGCATGCGTATCCAATTGTTGATTATTTTCTGCCGAGAAACTTCCACCAAGTGTGATATTATTTAATCCGGGGAATAATTTTGAAACATCAATGGAAGGTCTCAGGAAATTCCCGGTTTGATCGAGACTTTGGATGCTTGTGAAATAAAACTTATCAGAAATCTTCCATCCATTAAAGACCATCACATTTTCAATGGCATTTCGAATTCCGTTATAATGGTCGCTGCGGCCGTAATCAGTCAATTCGTATTTGACAAAATTATTTTTAGAATCTTTCAATTGCAATGCACCGGTAATAAGATTTTCTGTAGCTGCCGGGGCATCAAAAGGTAAACTCCAGTCGCGGTTGAATTCCACATCTCGCAATCTTTCAACAGGTGTAAAATGTGTCTGAACATATTCGTAATTAAAGGTACTTTCTAATGTAAGCCCTTGCTTTATATTTTGGAGAACTTTGTTTTCAGCAGCATATTCTACCTTGGCAGCCGCACCAATATCTGCTCCTTTATCAAGCAAGGAAAAAGTATTGAGATCATAATTACTTACTGCCAGCTCCGCCTTTATATAGGATTTTTTGTTAATAAAATATTGGGCAGAAGTAGTTACAATCTGTAATTTTTTTGGCGTCACCAGTAAAACTACAGGAGCCCAGTTGCCCTGGGGCACTCCATTTACCGGCTGCACCCACATGTACACCTGCCCATTAGCGTTTGTGTTTGCCTGTATATAATTTCCTTTTCCCTGCGGCACATTCGTAAAACCCAGATTATACAAGGTATCATTTGGGTTTACGGAATAAACGTAAACGGAGTCATGTATCCCATTGTAAACTGTATCAACCTTTTTATATAAAATCTTATTTATGGAAAAAGTATCCAAAACCGCATCCGGATAATAGGCACTATCAATCTTATTCCCGATCTGGGAAAGAAATTGTTCCTGGCCGGTGGTCAGCGATTGATTGATAGAAGTGTTTTTGGCATCCACATTAGAATAGGCAGCTACATTGATTTTTAGCCTTTGATTCAGATTTACCTCATCACTTACATAGATGAGGGAGTTAAGATAATTTCTGTCTGAATATTCAAACTCTACCTGAATCCTGCTGTCTTTTGTAATCGGGCGTTTAGCCGTAAAAGTTACCTCGGCGGTATTATAGTTAATAATATAATCCTGGTCTTCTCCCCTGGCCATAAGCTGTCCGTCTATAAATACCTTTTCCGTGGCAGCCAGCACAGTAAAATATAATTCTCCGCTGGCTCCGGACAAATGATACGGGCCCTGGTTTCCATCAATAGGAGTGATAACATTACGGTTAAATTTACCTTTCGCAATGGCCCCGCCGAACAAAAGAGAATTTGTGGAATTTTTGCTTAACTGGCTGTTTGATGAAAAGGATGCACCTTGCAGACGGGAGTAGAATTTCAAAAAATAATTTTGATTTTGTCTGATATCAATATCCCCAAAACTGGCCTGCCACCCCTTCTTTTTTACCTGCAGCAATATCTTGTCGAAATCATTAATGTTTTGGGTATTACCTTGTGGTTGAATTGGAATATTGTTATCGCTTATAGCCGCATTTAGTTCAAGGCTGTCTCCAAGATAGCCGCTCAATTGCAGATTTAAAGAAGAATTAACCACAGCATTCTGAGTGTTACCGATAGAAATTCCACGGCCAATACTACCATTATACTCCATTTTACCAAAATCTATGATCTTATTTTCAGGTACCTGATTATTTCTCAGGATATATGGTTGTTCCCTTGCAAAATTGAAACGGATACTATCATAATTAAAATGGCGCGTGATTGAATTGAGTTTAAATGAAAATACACGGTAAGTAACCCAAACACTATCCGGTAAAGCAGGTGACTTCCAGGTAATTCCTGCATTTACATAATCCAACTGGTATAAAGTATCCGGAACCCCGGCAATCGTTACCGTATAAGGCATGATACTGCTGCTGTCAATATGAACCGGATTGATTCTGGTGCTGATATATTTTTTTCTAAGATTGGAAGAAGGTACCTGACCAATTTGCGAATACGCATTCCCAACTAAACAGACAAAAAGAAAAACTACATATATTCTTTGGGAATTCAACTAGTTCGGATTTTAGAATCACTAAAATTAGTATTAATGATCGGAAAATGGATTTGATGGATTGAAAGCGCCGTTCCTGAACATTCAGTAATGAATCTTAATTACAAATTCTCCTATTTTAACGGTAATATGCTGCAGTTCGTATAATCTCAATAGTAAAGATTTCGTAAAAATATGGGAATACCAATAGGGGAAAAGGCAAAAGTACGAATGGAGTATTACGATATGAATTAAGAACTCTTACGATACGCCCCGTAATTTCAGTAGATGTAAAATAAGGCAGTACTGCGCTTGCATTGTGAATAGCAGGTCAATATCTTTGTTTCGAAAATTGATTGATTAAAAAATATCGCAAAATAGAAATTCCAAATCCATAAAAAAACCGAAACTAAAACCAATATCAACCTATTATTGTTTACCAATTAAAATTCTGAAAAACCCCAATATCCCAAGAAGACCAGCCCGTAAAAAGGCATCCAATTAATCCTTTTAGAACCAAAACCCCTGGAATGCAAAAAATTCCAACAAAGCCCGCAGTAATTCGCGGGTTTTTTGTTTAGGCATTAGAGTCAAAGCAAATAAAAATTGATACAATTCCGGAAGACCTTTGAAAACATATTTCCTTTTCAAAATATTTGCTTCTGCAAATTCAAGAACTCCTTGGGAAAAGGAAAAGAGAATTTCCAAACATCAATAAATTTATTTCCTGGTTTTTTTCCAATTTATACGTCTGCCAACGATAAGTTTAAAAACAAAAGCATCGGTCGCCTGCGTTAATCCCCAACCGGGTCCAAAATTAATTTCCCATCTTGGATCGAAATCAAGATCTGCGGCAAGAAAAATTGCGTGGTTTTGTTGGCTTATTTTAGGAATATTATCAACCGGTCCAAGGCTGCCATAATACTCAAACCCAATAGCAACTTTATTAATACTATAAGAACCTTTTAAATTTGGTTCAAAGGAAGGAGTGTGATCATTGGTACCTTTAACGCCTATTCCAAAAGTGGGGTTAAAGGACAAATACAATTTATTAAACTGCTTATCTATTATCGGTCTGATTTCAATACTCCAGGTCTCTTCGGAATACTCACTACTTTGAAAACCGAATTCGGTGGAAAGGCTGACACCAACAGGCCAATGCCATGAATCAGGAACTTGTATCCGAGGGCGTATGTGAGAACCAACATATTTGTAACCAAATGGACTGGTATAGTTGGTAAAGAAATAAAAACCTATTTCAAAATTATTTGCGACTCCCTGAGTAATTTCTAAGGTTTCATGCAGTGCATGATAACTTGGTCTTACTCCATCAAGTATTTCCTTTTGCCCGTCAAAAGTATAGTTGCTGTGCAATTCTACCATAGTAGTACTTTTCGTTTGAGTCGGCGATGCATACACCTGAATTTCATAATTATCTTGTGCAGTAGCAGAGAGAGCTTGTATTGAAAATATAAACAGGGTACAATATCTATTCATTAAAAAAATATTAATTCAAATTTGGAAAAAAACAGAATACCATCATTAAGATTCTTGATTTCTACCAACTGCTGCCGCCGCCGCCGCCAAAACCACCGCCTGAAAATCCACCTCCTCCAAAACTGCCGCCGCTACTACCACTACCCTGAGGTGAACTGTAAAATGTATGAGTCATGGCCCTCATGGAATTATCAAGGCTGTTCATAAACATCCATGTATTAAAATTATTTCCGGCGTATGAACCGGAATACCATGCAGGAGGCGGAATATCCAATCCTTTCAATTTATCTTTCCATTTATCGGCCATATCGAAAACGATAGCATAGGGCAATACTTTGTCAAAATAATTGGGGTCCTGTTTCAGGAACTCCTGCAGACGGTCTTTTTCCACTGATTTAATGAATTCTTTAAAACCCAGTAATTTTTGATATAATAATGTACCCTTCTTTGTTTTTTTGGCCATCAAAATCCCAAAGATAAATATGATGATTCCACCTGCTATTAATGACATGCCCCACCATAGATTTTCCCTCCAGTCGCTGATAACCCTGCTGATTCCGAATGCAAAAACAAGAATACCAAAAAAGGTTAAAAAAACCTTGATGCCCCTGGAATATTTCACATAAAAATCATCTACAGTAATTTCTTCTACCAGCTCACCCTTTGCTTTATTCATAGTTTTATATAAAACATTTTTAAGATCACTTAGTTTAACCTGGTCCCCGGTTTCAAATATTCCATTAAATAAAGTCTTTTCAAAGGTGAATGCGCCTTCCGGCAAGTCTTTGGCTTTAATAAATTCATATTCCTTTTGTTTGAATAAACCCATGATGAAAGATTGTTCTGTCTCCTTAATTTTTAAATAACCACCGGCTCCCCAGTAAGGAACTAGCGAAGTCAGGTCCCTGCGATCAAGTCTGTCATCGATTAAATATCCGGAAATTGCCGGACTAACATTTTCCGGAGGATAATATTCAGTCTGCACTGTTACTTCATCATCTTTACCCCATTTTTCCCATATGTAAAACATACCGGAGAAAACAAGGAAAGGAAGCAAAAGCCAGTAAATTCCTCTTAGCCGATAATCCGGCTTATTTAGATAACTTTCGGGGAAACTAATACCTACAGTAACACCTTCGTTGGGAGACAATGATTCAGTGGTACTTCCTGAAAAAATTTGATTATCAAGCCACTTTGAAATTGTCTTATTTTCCATGGAGCCATACGCCCCCGTTGCCAAAAAATAATGGGGGGTATCGGGAAGAGGCTGGTAAAGTTTCACTTCAAAAGTTGCCGCATCGATCGTAGTGGCCCATTGGGTTCCAATGATATTAAAATATAGTTCTGAGTGATCCTTAAAAAAATTAATGGCATTCAATATGCGGTAGGTGATTATATATTGCTGATCATCTCTTACGTAATTATCTGCAGAACCAATTTTTATAGATTTATAATTGCCATCCGTATAAACTTCATAATGCCTGCCTGGTACTTTTATGTTTTCAACAATGGTTCTCGTAAATCCGCCTGATTCCAATTGCCGGTCGGCTTTTTGCGATCCTGCAGGAATTGGCTCTATCTGATACTTGAAAGGAATTTTCCGAATGATCCCATGTCGTGGTTCAGTAAAATGAACATTTATCTTTTCGGTAATATCCAGTGAAGCATCTTTATTTACAATTACGGTAACATCATATTGCCTGATAGTAAAATATTCCTGGGCATTTACTTTACTGAATAAAAAAAATACAAGAAATATGGCAAGAAGTTTTTTCATTATTTCAATGAATTAAAACTTGACCTCCACATTCTTTGCTTCTTCCTGGTTTTCCAATTCATAAAAGTCACGCGCCTTAAAACCTGCCATATTTGCTACTAGCACTCCCGGAAATTGTTGTATAGAAGTGTTGTAATCTCTTACTGTAGCATTGTAATAGCGCCTGGCATTGCCAAGGTCACCCTCAATAGATTGCAGTGCTGATTGCAATTCCAGGAAATTTTGGTTTGCTTTTAATTCAGGATAATTTTCGGCTACCGCCAATAATCCCCTGAGGGCGCCCCCGAGGACCTGGTTGGCCTGTGACGCTCCCTGCACATCTTCGGGAGGAACTGCCGCAGCCGCATTTCTCGCAGCCGTAACTTTTTCAAATGTCTGGCTTTCATGAGTGGCATATCCCTTAACTGTATTTACCAGGTTTGGTATCAGATCAAATCTTTTTTTCAGGAAAACCCTGATATCGCTCCAGCTATTGTCAACTTTTATTTTGGCCTTAACCAGCCCATTGTACATAGCAATGACCCATATTACAAGTAAAACGGCCACGCCAAGAATAATCAAAAGTGCCATGGTAATTATTTTTTAAGGTTAAAGAAATATTGGAAAGATTTGCTTTTGCAATTTAATAATTTTAAAATGAAGAATCTATGACATTAAATGATAAAGCGGTTTTGATGTCCAGGTATTTTGGAATATCTGGATGAAAAAAGCAAGAACAATAAGGGGAAATAATATCGTAATATATAAGCAATATTCTTTGCTGTTATATTAATCAAACAAAAAAAGATAAATAATTATAGTGGCAATTTTACATCTTTAAATAAAAAAATGACCGGTAGAAGTAATTCGGGATTTTGTGAATTGGGAATTTATATCTCAGAGGAAAGAGAAGCGCCTAAATATTGCCTGTTCATCCTGGCGATATTTTCTACTGAAATTCCTTTAGGGCATTCTGCTTCGCAATTGTAAATATTACCACAATTTCCAAATCCTTCCTTATCCATTTGGGTAACCATATTCAAAACCCTGGTATATTTTTCAGGTTCTCCCTGAGGTAATAAGGAAAGTTGTGAAACTTTGGCACTCACGAAAAGCATTGCCGATCCATTGGGACAAGCTGCAACGCAGGCTCCGCAACCAATACAGGCAGCAGCCCCAAAAGCTTCTTCTGCTTTGGCTCTATCCACCGGCAAGGAATTGGCATCAACTGCATTTCCCGTATTTACAGATATAAAACCTCCCGCCTGGATGATCCTGTCGAATGCATGCCTGTCCACCATTAAATCTTTAATAATCGGAAATGCATTTGACCTCCAGGGTTCAACTACGATAGTGTCGCCATCTTTGTAAGCCCGCATGTGCAACTGGCAAACCGTATTTTTTTGCCAGGGGCCATGAGCCCTTCCATCAATATACATGCTACAGGAGCCACAAATACCTTCCCTGCAATCGTGATCAAAAGTTATGGGCTCCTTGCCTTCTTCAATAAGTCTTTCATTTAATACATCAAACATTTCCAGGAAAGACATTTCTGAAGAAATATTTTTCACGTCATATGTTTCAAATCGCCCCTTGGTTTCACTGTTCTTCTGTCGCCACACTTTAAGGGTAAGGTTCATATTGTAGTGTTCCATTAGCTTACTATTAATATAATTTAAATAATTATTTATAACTCCTCTGGCTTGGTTTTACCACCTCAAAATGCAATTCTTCTTTACGCAGAAACTCATCATTACCGGTATATTCCCACGCTGCCACATAGCTGTAGTTTACATCATCTCTGAGCGCTTCCCCTTCAGGTGTCTGGCTTTCTTCCCGGAAATGGCCGCCGCAGCTTTCCTGACGGTTAAGTGCATCTTTACACATAAGTTCACCAAGTTCGAGAAAGTCAGCTACTCTGCCTGCCTTATCCAATTCAGGGTTCATTTCATTGATGTCTCCGGGAATTTTTACATTCGCCCAAAATTCTTTTCTCAATGCCTGAATTTCGTCTATCGCCTCCTTTAATCCTTTTTCATTTCGGTCCATACCGCATTTTTCCCACATGATCTTTCCCAGTCTTTTGTGGAAGCTTTCCACGGTTTCTTTTCCTTTTATATTCATCAGTTTGTCCAGTCTTTCCTTTACGGTCTTTTCTGCTTCATCAAAAGCCGGATGAGAAGTTGGAATAGCCGCATTCCGGATCTCAGCCGCCATATAATTTCCCAATGTATATGGTATCACAAAATAGCCATCCGCCAAACCTTGCATCAGCGCTGAAGCTCCCAGCCTGTTGGCGCCATGATCGCTGAAATTGGCTTCTCCCAAAGAATAAAGGCCGGGAACAGTCGTCATCAATTCATAATCCACCCAAAGGCCACCCATCGTATAGTGCACTGCAGGATAAATACGCATTGGCACGATATATGGATTTTCACCGGTTATCTTTTCATACATTTCAAAAAGGTTACCGTATTTATCTGCAATCACCTCTTTTCCAAGTTTTATGATAGTTTCTTCAGAAGTATCAGTCATTGCACGTTTGCCAACCTCCACCTTTCCATATCGCTTTATTGCATCTGCAAAGTCCAGGTAAACTGCCATCTTCGTGGTGCCTACCCCGTATCCTGCATCACATCTTTCCTTTGCAGCCCTTGAAGCCACATCCCTTGGAACAAGGTTTCCAAATGCAGGATATCTTCTTTCAAGATAATAATCGCGGTCTTTTTCAGGTATATCAGCCCCCTTGCGTTTTTCATCTTTATTCTTAGGCACCCAAATCCTGCCATCATTTCTCAGACTTTCGCTCATCAAGGTAAGTTTGCTTTGATGATCGCCGGTAACAGGTATGCAGGTGGGATGAATCTGGGTAAAGCAAGGATTGGCAAAAAAAGCTCCCTTTTTGTGAGATTTCCAGGCAGCGGTTACATTGCTTCCCATAGCATTGGTGCTCAAATAAAATACATTACCATAGCCACCCGAACAGATTAACACTGCGTGGCCAAAATACCTTTCCAGTTGGCCTGTTACCAGGTTTCTTGCGATAATCCCTCTTGCCTTACCATCTATCAATACTACATCTTCCATTTCATGCCGGGCATACATTGAAACATTCCCCAGAGCAACTTGCCTTTCTAAAGCGCTGTAGGCACCCAGCAGCAATTGCTGACCTGTTTGCCCTGCCGCATAAAAGGTACGCTGCACCTGGGTTCCGCCGAAAGACCGGTTACTCAGCAGGCCTCCATATTCCCTGGCAAAAGGTACACCCTGGGCTACGCATTGATCGATAATATTGCCACTAACTTCAGCAAGCCGGTATACATTGGCTTCTCTTGAACGGTAGTCGCCACCTTTGACTGTTTCATAAAAAAGCCTGTAAATGGAGTCGCCGTCATTCTGGTAATTTTTTGCCGCATTGATTCCTCCCTGCGCCGCGATGGAGTGTGCACGTCTCGGACTATCCTGGAAGCAAAATGCTTTTACCTGGTATCCCAGTTCGCCAAGCGTAGCAGCAGCTGAAGCGCCGGCAAGGCCGGTTCCTATAACGATTACTTCCAGTTTCCTCTTATTGGCCGGGCTCACCAGGTTCACGTGGTCTTTATAATTTGTCCACTTTTGTTCTATTGCTCCTTCCGGAATTTTTGCGTCTAAAACCATACGTTAGAATTATAAATTTTTTATTGAGAATCTCTTTCCCCCGGGAATACTCTAATGTAACCATCCCGCCATAAAAGAAACAGGCATCATGGCAAATAAAATGCAAATGGCCACAGAATAAAAAATACCTATTGCTCTTATAATGGGTGTCCATCTTCTGTGGTTGATTCCTAAAGTTTGAAAAGCGCTTTGAAATCCATGTAATAAATGAAACAAAAGAGAAACCAGTCCTACCATATATAATGCAAAAAGAAATGGGTTGGTAAACACCTCTTTCATTTCAAGATAAAGGTTTTTTTCGCTCCCATTAAAATACATTTCGCTTTTGGTTCCTATCCAAAAATGGGAAAGGTGCATAATTAAGAACAATAATAAAAAAGTACCTAACCAACCCATATATCTGCTATACCATTTAATGTTGGATGGAAATTTTTGTCTTTCATAGCCAACTTGCCTTGCAGTATGATTCTTCCTCCACAATAGGAGACCCTGAATAATATGAAGAATAAAAAAGGCAAATAATCCCGCTTCGAGTATACGCATCAAAAAATTGCGGCTCATAAAATAGGCTGCTTTATTAAATGTAACACCTCCGTCATCATAAAATATCATTGAATTAATGGAAGCATGTACAATAAGAAAAAGAATTAGAAACAAACCAGTAGCACCCATTAAAAGTTTTTTGCCAATCGAAGAAGTAAACAAATTTTTCCAGGTCATAAAAGAGGGTGTTGTTAATTTTGAGATTTACAAAAATACTACAGGAACTTTAATAAATAATAATTGAAAATAAAGATTGGGGTGTGTTGAGATATGAAGCGTATCCGTTAATAATTATCAAGCCTTCTTAGTAGAATATTATCGATCTGGTTAAAAAGTACATCAGGTTTCATGGTACGCCAGGAAGGCAGGTTCATCAGTTCTACATAATTATTCAACCTGGCTTTTACAAAATCATATTGTGTTTGTTCAGGCATGTTGAGGCAAACTATCCATCCGTCAGAATCCCTGACATCTTCAAACCATTCTTCATAGTAACTGTCATCGCTGCTATGAAAATTAAGCACATTCTCTGTAATTAAAATAAATTTGGTGATACCCTGATGCAGAAATTCGTCTACCACATCTCGCTTCAGCCGCATCACATCGTTTTCAATGGCATCATTCCATTCACCAATTAATTCTATTATTGCATACTGTTCCTGGTAATCCACCATTAGCACTTTCAGGTAAAGTGTAGCACTCCCAAATTCATCCCATAGAGGATGTAAATAATAATTATAAACCGTTTGTGAAAAAGTAAATTCGCTGTATTCTCTTCCATAGAAAGGCGAACGTTCATCATTTTCTGAAGTATATAAATATTGCCAGTTATCATATGGTTCTATGTTCTGCATCCCTTTTATTATAAGCAAGGCCCCTTTTGTAACAAAAAATTTCGATGCAAAAATATTATTTCCGGCCGGGACAGTAATGATTTACAGCCTAAAAAAAAGAAAATAAAAGGGCCGTTCAATGAACGGCCCGAAAAATCTGATTTTCTTGATCTTATTCTAACACCAATTTATCTGAGTACACAGATTTATTGGTCGCATCTATAATCTTAATCAAATACATCCCTGAAGCCTGTTTTGTTCTCAATTGGAAATTTTCAACCTGTCCCGGACCTTTTATGAAAACATCTTTTGTGCCAATAAGCCGGCCCTGCAAATCGGTTAGTGCGATTTTATAGGTTCCTGAAGCATTACTTTCAAAGGTTATTTTAATTTGGTCATCCGATACGGGGTTGGGATAAATGGAAATGATCCTGTTTCCGTTAACTTCTCCATTCGGTAGAGTTGGAATGCCAAGACTGTTTATCTTTTCCTGCTCATGAAGCAGATTGCAACTCGCCAGGTCAGACGCATTATAAACCGTCCCCTGCGTGCTGATTTTTACTGCTGAGAGCTGATTCACATCTACTTTATAATAACCATCGAGCGTATTGGCGCAGCTTATCATTACATTATTATCATCAATTACCGCGGCCCCATTCAAAGAAAATGTAGCTGGTAAATTGCTGATGGTTCCTTTATAGGTAGCTATCATAGTCTTCGGATCAATTATAAATATAGCTTTACCGGCACTAAAAAGGTACAGTTTTCCGAAAGCATCTCCAACAATATCACCGCCCCAGCTGCTGCATTTATTGTGTACTGAAATATTTGAATTTGATTCATCATCAACGAGGCTACCCAGGTCGGTAATTATTGTTTTACTCCCGGTTGTAAATTGTATAAGATGGTTCCCGTCATTAGTTAGGGCGTATCCGTAGCCATCTGCTCCTATTGTCATCCTTGTTATATTAAACGACTCATCATTATAATCTACATTATTTAAGAGTGGTTTTTGAATACTATAGAATACCGGTTCGGTTTTGCTGCTTTGCAGGTCAAGCCAATTAAGCTGGCCAGTAAACATGGATGCGAAGAATAATTTATTGTGCAATTTATCATAAGCGATTGCAGCACTCATCAATTGCGTTGGGGATGGATTATTAATTGTATTCTGATTTGCAGCAATGCCCAACCCAATTTGTTGCAGCCTGGCAGGATTTCCACTTACCGTTAATTCATTTACCGGCTTATTAGTAAAAGCATCAAGAAAGGAAAATTTGGTTTTCCCACTTTCAAAAATAGTTGCATTGGTATTACCCGTTGTCATATCTATTACGCGTATATCAGTCCATTTTAAATTACTAAGGGACTGTCCCGTAACAGCAAATGCAAGATTATTATCCTGGGAAAAAACGGCAGAAAAAATAGGAGTAAGTAGAATTGAGAGTATAAATTTAAATTTCATAGTGCGAAGTTTCGGTTAACAAATTATATTACTACATCATAAATTTAAGGAAAATTCGGTTTCCATTTGGGAATTACTTAAAGTTTTCTAAAGCCTTTTTTACACTTCCATATTTCAACAATAATTCTTTTGCTTTAGCCTCGTCCTTAATTCCTGATTTATCCATAAGCATTATAATGCCCCGCCTGATTATTTTTTTGTTTGTCAATTGCATATTTACCATTTCATTATCCTCTACTCTTCCCAGTTTTATCATCGCAGCCGTTGAAATCATATTTAAAATCATTTTTTGAGCTGAACCGCTCTTCATTCGTGTGCTACCGGTAACAAATTCCGGCCCAACGATAACTTCCACAGGAAAATCAGCGATGTCACTTATGGGTGAATCGGGATTGCAGGAAATACTTCCTGTACTGATTTTATTTTGCTTACAATATTTTAAAGCGCCAATTACGTAAGGAGTTGTGCCGCTGGATGCAATTCCGATAACAAAGTCTTTCTTATTTACTTCATATTCCAGCAAATCTCTCCACCCCTGTTCCGTATTATCTTCAGCTTTCTCAATCGCATCAACGATCGCCTTTTGTCCCCCGGCAATAACGCCAATCACAATGCCTTTTGGTACACCATAGGTGGGAGGACATTCGCTTGCATCTAATATTCCTAACCTGCCACTGGTACCGGCTCCTATATAAAATAGCCTCCCTCCTTTTTGCATTTTTGCTGCAACCGCCTTTATCAGCTTCCCCACCTGAGGTAGCGCTTTCTTAACAGCTTTCGCAACTTTTAAATCTTCTTTGTTAATAGAATCTATTATTTCTGCCACGGTCATCGTTTCCAGGTGCCTGTATGCGGAGGGGCTTTCGGTGATTTTTTCAAATGTCATAATTTCTCATTATCAGTCGCAAAACTATACTAACAATTTTAAATTTGAAGGTATGCATGTAGTTAATAAATAATTCTGTTCAATTTTAAACGGGCTTAAAATTGTTGTTAAACTTTCAGCACCTTTGTTTCATTAAATGCGATATAGTAATTTACGCCATTAATAAAAATTCATTAAAATGATTTGTTAAGAATGAAACAATTAGTACCTGCTGTTTTCTATTTCCTTTTTTCATTTTTTAATGCGGCTGCACAGAATATTGATTCTACAATTGAAAAATATGCTAACGATTATAGCCAGGAGCGGACCTACCTGCATTTTGATAAAATTGCCTATGCGGCAGGGGAAACAATCTGGTTTAAGGCATACATTATGGATGGCATACTACCATCGGTAGAGAGCAAAACATTTTATGTGGACTGGACAGATGTAAAAGGAAAACTACTTTCCCATGCATTGGTTCCCGCTGTTTATTCAACAGCCTGGGGCCAGTTTGATATTCCTGCTGATTACGCAGGTAAGCTTATTCACGTAAAAGCATATACGAAATGGATGCTAAATTTTGATTCTTCCTTTTTATATAATAAAGATATCCGGATATTGTCAAATAATAGTAATGTACCATCTCCCAAGATCCCGGAAATAAGCTCCCTTCAATTTTTTCCGGAAGGTGGTGACGCAGTTTCGGGCGTGGAAAATAAAATTGCCTTCAAAGCCAATGACCAATATGGCAAACCGGTGAATATAAAAGGGTTCATATTTAATGACAAAGGTGTTAAAATTGACAGTTTACATGCTATTCACGACGGAATGGGATATTTTTTCTTAATTCCAAAGCCGGGGGAAAGTTACACAGCTAAATGGTCGGTGAGGACTCTTTTGGAGAAAGAGGATAAGGGTATTGAACATATTACTGCATTGCCTCCTGTAAAACAGAAAGGCATTTCTTTGCGAATAACCTTAAACGGCGCCAGTAGAAATTTTATTGTCAGTGCTTCCCCCGGTTCGGCTGCTTCATTTGGCACTTTGCAACTTTTAGGTACCATGAACCAACATGAAGTTTTTAAATTTTCTAAAGACATTTCCAATGGTACTATAGAAGGAATTATTCCAACGGGAGAGTTGCCAAGTGGTATATTAACTGTTACCGTTTTCGATGAGCATTGGAAACCTTTGGCAGAGCGAATTACCTACATTAATAACCAGGATTATATATTTAATGCTGAGATGAATGTGGAACATTGGGGGCTTAATAATCGGGCAAGAAATGAAATCCAAATAACAGTTCCGGATAGCCTGCCTGCAAGTTTTTCCGTGGCAGTTACTGACGTGGATATTGAAACAGACAGTAGTGATAATATTATATCTCACCTAATGCTAACCGGTGACCTCAAAGGAAAAGTATACACCCCGTCCTGGTATTTCTCCAATAATTCTGATTCTTTAGCTCAGCAACTTGATCTTGTAATGCTTACCCATGGGTGGCGCAGGTTTAAATGGGATGATGTTGTAGCTGGTAGGTTTCCTAAAATAAATTACCCCAGGGATTCTGCCTATCTTACCCTGTCAGGAATCATCTATGGAGCTTTACCGTCCCAACTCAAAGGTGCTGGCAACATTATTCTCATGATGAATCCCACGAAGCAAAGAAATAGGGTGGTAGAAGTGCCTGTAAACCCCAATGGAACGTTTTCAGATCCATCGATAATAATATTTGATACTACAAAAATTTATTACCAGTTTCCAAAATCCAGCGGATTAAGCGATGTATCCGTTAAGTTCATGGAAGGGCGACTTCCTCCATTTTCATACAACATACCTGCAAGCGGTAATTTTTACAACCATGCTGAAGATACCTCTGGTAATTTCCGGCATTTTCAAATGGCAGATTCAGCTCAACAAATATTAAATTTATTTAAAGGCAAGGTTTTGGAAACTGTGACTATAAAAGCAAGAACCAAATCGGAACTGGAGCAGTTAGATGAAAAATATACTTCAGGGATGTTTGCCGGAGGTGACTCTTATCAATTTGATCTTTTGCACGATCCTTCAGCATTTGCATTCTCCAACATTTTTATTTATTTGCAAGGCAAGGTGCCCGGCCTCACTGTTAACGCATCAAGCGATCCCCCAACACTTACATGGCGCGGAGGTACACCATTGATATTTCTTGATGAGTCACCCACTGATCCAAGTTTACTTACATCGATTTCATTATCCAGTATTGCCTATGTAAAAGTACTCCGTCCTCCTTTCATGGGTAGCAGCAATGGAGGTAGTGGCGCCATAGCCATTTATACTCGGCGCGGCGGCGACGTGAAAGATGATTCCAAGCAAGGCCTGAGTAATAATACGGTTAGTGGTTACACTTCAATGCGGGAATTCTATTCTCCAAATTACGACACTTTCAGTGCGGATAATGACAAACGCGATGTGCGTACCACCTTATACTGGAACCCGCAGATAAATACTACCCGGACAAATAACAAAGCAACCTTCACTTTTTATAATAATGATATTAGCGGAGCTTTCCGGGTGATCCTCGAGGGAATGTCAAGTGATGGAAGGCTGGTGCACTTGGAAAATATTATGGAATAAATGAAGGAAATTCCCATATAATGTTAATAGGCTTAAAATTCTAACTCAAAAGAAACGCACCAGGAAAAAACCAAAATAGTATAGTTATTCTTGTTACCAAATCCTGATTCCGTCGCCTGCCGGCTTATACATTTTCTCTCCTGGCTTCACATCAAAGGCACTATACCAGGCATCAATATTTTCAAGTGGTACGTTTACGCGTGCTGGTGCAGGTGAATGAGGATCTATAAATAACCGTTGTGCTACTTCTTCCGGTAAAACGTTTGTTCTTCATACCTGTGGATAGCTTAAAAAGAAACGCTGGGCTGGTATAAAACCATCAATTTTTTTGCCTCCTTAAATTGTTGGGTTCTGGTAAATGCCTCATAGGCTATGCTAATACCTCCAAGGTCTGCAAGATTTTCCCCTAATGTGAGCCGACCGTTTACGTGCAAAGAATCCTGTATTTTGAATTCATCGTATTGCTGTGCCAGTGCATCTGATTTTGCCTTAAATTTTTCTGAGCCCTCTTTTGTCCACCGATCATTGAGATTCCCTTTTGCATCATATTGTCTTCCCTGCTCATCAAACCCATGAGTCATTTCATGTCCAATTACACAACCAATTGCTCCATAATTTATTGCATTATCAGCTTCGAAATCAAAGAAGGGAAATTGCAGTATTCCTGCAGGAAAATTAATATCATTATTGCTTGGGGTATAATTATGCATTAACCATTGGTGGAGTCATACTCCACCTGGTCTTTTCTACTGGTTTGCCTAATCTCCCAATCATATCCTGGAATGCCCAAATTGCGGATCTTCTTTTGTTGCCTAAAAAATCGTCTTTTTTTTTCGGAGGATTAAAGCTTAGAAATGTGGCACTAATAATCAGAAGAATCAGGGGGCCATTATATTTAATCATAGATTATTTATTTATCTGAAAAAGTACAACGGATTGCTTCTTAAAAAAATTTATTATTGCATTGAAATTTGGAATGCAAACGCCTTTTTCACTATCCCGCTCTTAAGCGTGAAAAGTAACTAACCCTTCCATCGGGTTCTTCATAATATTCCCAATTTGAAAATTAAATCTCTTACACATCTCGGCGCATACATCTCTAAACCCAAATGCTATTCCGCCTGTAAAATGAACAGGGAATTTCCAGCTTTCGCTGAACCTCCGAATATGCGTAATAAAAAAATCGGTCAATCCGTCTTCAATAATATTTTCAATCATATAATTACCCCTGTTTTCAGCTAAAAAAATAGCAAAGGAAGCAAGATACCGGTTAGCGAAAGGCTGTTTGTAAACTGCGTCCAGAATCTCATTGGTATTGGTCACAAATTTCGCATCAAACCTTGCACGCAGGTCATCATCCAAAGTATCGTACAAATAGTATTGAATAACTTTTTTACCCAGGTATGCTCCACTGCCCTCATCACCTAAAATAAACCCAAGTCCGGGTCTGTTTTTTATGATTCTTTTTCCATTGTAGTAGCAGGCGCTTGAACCGGTACCGAGTATACAAACCACACCTTTTTCATTGCCACATAGGGCACGGGCAGCTCCGGTTATATCAGTTTCAACATTAATCAATGAACCAGGGAAAAAAGTTTTTAGCGTTTTTCTTACCATCTTCACATTCTCAATATTCCCGCATCCTGTGCTATAATAATGCACTTCCTCCACTTTGCTTTTTTTCAATTGAGGCATTACTTCTCTCCTGATAATATCCTCCATTTGAATATCGCTTACAAAATACGGGCTCATTCCGGTTGAATTAAAAATAGTCTTCTTCTTACCTTTTAACAGGCACCATTCCGTTTTGGTGGATCCGCAATCTGCAATCAATTTGATGGCTGGCATGTTTATCTCGTGTTTATTAAGGAAATTTGCATTTCAAAAAATAAAATTAGATAATAAAGCAAAGTATGCATAATAAAAAATTACAGGTTTGGCTGCCGCTCATTTTAAGTGTTTGTATGGTGGCCGGGATGTTTGTGGGATACCGGATAAGGGGAAATATGCCTGACAGAGGTATATTTAGCATAAACAGGCCAAAACCGGTTCAGGAAGTTTTGGATCTTGTTCAACGGGAATATGTGGATAAAGAAAATGAAGATACGCTTAGCACAGTTGCCATTCAGTCTGCACTGGCACAACTTGATCCTCATTCTGTTCTATTGCCGCCTGAAGAACTTCAGACTGTAAATGAAGAACTGGATGGCCAGTTTTTCGGGATCGGAATTGAGTTTAATATTTTCAGCGATACGATAAACGTGTTGAATGTTCTTCCAAATAGTCCCTCTGATAAAGCCGGTCTGATCGTTGGTGATAAATTTTTAAAAGTAGAAGACTCCGCAACAGCAGGCGTTCATATTACCACCGAAAAGATTAAAAATATGCTGCGGGGAGCAGGCGGCAGCAAAGTGGAAGTTCTGATCCTGAGAAACGGATCCCAAAAAACAATCGCTATTACAAGGGGAATGATTCCTTTATACAGCCTTGATGCTGCATATATGATTACAGATACCGTCGGCTATATCCGGTTAAATAAATTTTCAGAAACTACTTATGAAGAATTTATGAACGCCACACAGGACCTTCTCAAAAAGGGAATGAAAAGCATGATACTGGACCTTAGGGATAACGGGGGCGGGATTCTTACTGAAGCAACAAATATTGCAGATGAATTTTTAAATGACGATAAATTAATTACCTATACTGAAGGAGCACATTCACCCAAAAAAGAATACCGGTGCAGCAAAGAAGGAATATTTGAAAAAGGAAAATTGGTAGTACTTGCAAATGAAGGGACAGCATCTGCAAGTGAAATTCTTATCGGGGCTTTGCAGGATTGGGACAGGGCAACAATCGTGGGTAGACGAACTTTTGGAAAGGGGCTAGTACAGGAGCAATTTCAGCTTAGTGACGGTTCCGGCCTCAGACTTACAGTGGCACGGTATTATACTCCCCTTGGAAGGAGCATTCAAAAAACATATAAGAACGGGGTTGATGCTTACAACCAGGATATTTTTAACCGTTTTCACAATGGCGAAATGAGTTTTGCAGATTCAATCAAACATACGGATGAAAAAGTATTCAGGACGCAATCAGGAAAAGTAGTGTATGGCGGCGGTGGAATTACCCCGGATGTTTTTGTTCCCTATGACACGTCCGCTTTTGACAAACAATTAGCTAAAGTTTATTTAAATGGTACCCTTAATGATTTTGTATATCAAAATTACCTAAAGCATGAAAATGAATTTAATTCCTATAAGACACCAAAAGCATTTGGTGAAAACTATACAGTAGGTGGCGCTGTTTTAAATGATTTCAAAAATTATGCTTCAAAGGATTCTTTTAAATTCGAGCTTAAAAATGATTCTGAGAAAACACTTTTGGAACGTCAAATAAAAGTACTGACCGCCAGGCAAATCTGGAGAACCGAAGGATATTATGAAGTGAATAACAAATATGATCATGCGGTTCAGGAAGCCTTGCAGGTAATTGACAAAGGTCCGACTACCCCGGTGCTTCAGTAAGTCCGTTTAGGCGATTTTTTTTTAACTTTAAGTAAATAAAATATCATGTGGAAGAATAGTATTTTGGAAACGATTGGAAATACCCCTTTAATCAGGCTTAATAAAATAACCAAAGACCTTCCATGTACGGTGCTCGCCAAGGTAGAATATTTTAATCCGGGTAATTCTATCAAAGACAGGATTGCTTTGAAGATGATTGAAGTCGCTGAGCAGGAAGGAAAAATTAAACCGGGTGGCACTATCATCGAAGGCACTTCTGGAAATACGGGGATGGGACTTGCACTTGCTGCTTGCGTGAAAGGTTACAAATGCATTTTTACGACCACAGATAAACAATCAAAAGAAAAAGCGGATATTCTTAAGGCAGTTGGGGCGGAGGTAATCGTTTGCCCTACAAATGTGGAACCGGATGATCCCCGCTCCTATTATTCGGTATCAAAAAGATTAGCTTCCGAAGTGCCAAATTCCTGGTATGTAAACCAGTATGATAACCTCGCCAACAGGCTTGCTCATTATGAACAAACCGGGCCGGAGATATGGGAACAAACTGAAGGTAAAATTACACACCTTGTTGTAGCCACAGGAACAGGTGGCACTATAGTAGGAACGGGCAAATATTTGAAAGAAAAAAATCCTAACATCAGAGTTTGGGCAATTGATAGCTACGGATCTTTGTTAAAAAAATATTTTGATTCGGGCGAGATTGATGAAAATGAAGTGTATCCCTACATAAGTGAAGGATTTGGTGAAGATTTTGTGCCCGCCAATTATGATATGCAATACATCGATAAATTTGAAAAAGTTACCGATAAAGATGGAGCGGTGATGGCAAGGCGTATTGCAAAGGAAGAAGGTTTGTTTTGCGGTTATAGCGCCGGCAGTTGCTTACAGGGACTCATGCAATTAAAAAAGGATTTAAGACCAAATGATATCGTGGTTTGCATTTTTCATGACCATGGAAGCCGCTATGTAGCAAAAATTTATAACGATCAGTGGATGATGGAAAGAGGGTTCCTTGAAGTTAAAACATTTAAAGACCTGGTGAGCGGCCGTGGACAAACAAGACTGGTTACTATTGCTCCAGAGCAAAAAGTGGCTGAAGCTATTGAAATCATGAAAAACCACGACATAGAAAATGTGCCTGTAATTGATGGAGAACAATTTGTAGGATCTCTAAGCGAGGGCGGTCTTTTTAATTATATCCTGTCTGATCCCGAAATTAAGAATCATACTGTAGAATCAGTGATGGAAAAAGAATATCCTCTTGTAGCCTTTGATACAACAGTCGAAAAATTAAGCAGGCTGATTACAAAGCAAGTGGGTGCTGTGCTTAGTAAAGATGAAACAGGCACCTACCATATTGTTACAAAGTATGACATAATACAGAGTCTTGCAAGGTAATTTCTTCATTGATTCTTTGTAATACCACGAGTTGAATAATTGTTGAAATCAATCTTTACTATTGTTTTTATTTCTTTTGAAAAAGAACACCTAAAATTCATTTCACCTATCGTATTCCTACTAATTTATTATTCGGTAAACTACCATAAACGCGGTATTTTCCTCCACATAATATCGGGCATCATCACTATTGACCAGCACGGCAAGCAGTATATCTTTGTTTAAGAAGCGGATTAATTATCAAATTGAAAAGATCCGGATCCTGAATTCGAAAAACCAAAATCTAACAGTAATTCTGAAAAATATTATTCCTATGAAAAACAACCAAAACAACCAAAACCCAAAAAAGCCCTGGATTTAATGAGCCAACACACTAATCCATTGAATCTCTAAACAGATCAAGGAGTATAGTTCGAGACATCAAAAATTACCTGAAGCTTTTCAACTAATTTTTTTTGAATTGAAACAAATCTCCCGGAGAAGCCCCTGAAGGCTTGTAATATCAGGCACAAAAAATTGCTTCTGCATCGCTGAATTATTCTGCAATGCAGAAGTTTTTTTTATTAGGAGGTAAAAGATTTTAGTCCCAAATAATACTTCCATTCAATTATTCTTTTGCGAAGAATTGCAGTTTGCGCAACATTATCAACCTAATCCCTGGCAAGAACAATTCTTAACTCAATCACGATAAATGTGAAATGTATTGTCATTTTATCATTTTCGTGTAGGTTTGCATTCATTGTAAAAAAACAAATTGTAATGGCTTCAAAAAAAATCACTGAAATATTGGGCGACAAAGCCGAAAATTTAATGAATCACAAGTGTATAATTGATAAATCAACTCTTACACTTCCTTCACCGGATTATATTGATGAAACATTTGTGAAAAGCAACAGGAACAACCGGGTAGTTCAAAGCATGCAAATGCTGATGAGTCACGGTCGCCTTGCCGATACAGGATATTGCTCGATATTTCCCGTTGATCAGGGAATAGAACATAGTGCTGGCGCTTCCTTTGCCCCTAATCCTATGTATTTTGATCCGGAAAATATTGTAAAACTTGCCATTGAAAGCGGATGCAATGGTGTTGCTTCCACATTTGGAGTATTGGGAATTGTAAGTAGAAAATATGCGCATAAAATTCCTTTTATTGTAAAAATTAATCATAACGAATTATTAAGCTATCCCAACAAATACGATCAGACTCTTTTTGGCACTGTAAAATCCGCTTACGATATGGGGGCTGTTGGGGTAGGCGCTACCGTTTATTGGGGAAGCCCTGAAAGCACCCGCCAGCTGCAGGAGATTAGTTTCGCTTTTGAGCAAGCTCATGAACTTGGTATGTGTACTATTTTATGGTGTTATGTACGCAATAATGCTTTTAAGGTGGATGGGGTGGATTATAGCACAGCTGCAGATCTTACCGGCCAGGCAAATCATCTCGGAGTAACGCTTCAGGCAGATATAATCAAACAAAAGATAGCCACTAACAATGGAGGATATAATGCAATCAAATTCGGTAAAACTTCCAAATTGGTTTATGAAAAGCTAACCACAGACCATCCTATAGATCTATGCCGTTACCAGGTATTAAATTGCTACAGTGGAAAGATAGGCTTGATAAACAGTGGAGGCGAAAGCAAAGGTGCAGCAGATTTAGCCGAAGCAGTAGAAACTGCCGTGATTAACAAGCGAGCCGGTGGGATGGGTTTAATTTTAGGAAGAAAGGCTTTCCAGAAACCATTTAAAGATGGAGTTGAATTGATCAATGCAACCCAGGATGTTTATTTGGACAAGAGCATAACGATTGCTTAGTTTTCAGGTCATATAGTTCAAATAAGCAAATAGGCTCAACTATAAAATCAAATGAAAAACGAAGAAGATTTTGATGCCAACCTTGCAGGAGAAGAAGGTGATACAGAGGAAACGAAACGCAGCTGGTTCAGACGAATCAAGAAAGGTATTACTACTTCAACAAAGGAAAAAAAGGAAGCTCCTGATGGTTTGTGGACAAAGTGCCCCTCCTGCAGGTATACCTGCACTGTTACTGAATTGAGAGAAAATTTATTTGTCTGCCCGAAATGTGAATACCATCACCGTATTGGAAGCGCAGAATATTTTGAAATTATTTTTGATAAGGAAAATTACCAGGAACTTTTTGAAAATATTAAATCAAAAGATTTCCTGGGATTCGTTGACTTAAAGCCTTATTCGCAGCGTCTGAAAGAGACTTATGCCAAATCAACGATTCATGATTCGATAACAGTTGCCCGTGGACAGGTAAAAGAAATGGACCTGGTGGTTGCGTGTATGGATTTTGAGTTTATCGGCGGCAGTCTCGGGAGCGTTATGGGTGAAAAAATTACAAGAGCTTGCGACTATTGCATTGAACATAAGATCCCATTTATGATCATTAATAAAAGCGGTGGTGCCCGAATGATGGAAAGTGCTTTTTCATTAATGCAATTGCCAAAAACTTCAGGAGGTCTATCTAAAATGTCTGATGCAAAAATCCCTTACATCTCTCTTTGCACAGATCCCACTTTCGGCGGAACCACAGCCTCTTTTGCTATGCTTGGTGATATCATAATGGCTGAACCAGGAGCCCTGATAGGATTTGCAGGACCCCGCGTTATAAAAGAGACCATCAAAAAGGACCTTCCACCCGGTTTCCAACGAAGCGAATTTTTATTGGAACATGGGTTCCTTGATTTTATTATTTCAAGAAAAGAGCTCAAAGATAAGCTTGCACAGCTATTAACTTTATTCAGAAACTAACGGATTATAATCGATTTTTGAATAAATCTGTTTATTATTAGTATCCCGATTCTTCACCATCACTTCCATGGAAATCAGTAACCGAAAAGCTTATTACGAATACAATATAGAAGCAAAATATATTGCCGGGATAGTTTTAACCGGAACGGAAATAAAATCGTTGCGTGCCGGCAAGGCAAGTTTTAATGACAGTTATTGCATTTTTATGAATGGTGAATTATTTGTAAAAAACCTTTATATCGCTGAATATAGTTTTGGAAATATTCATAATCATGAACCGATGCAGGAACGGAAATTATTATTAACTAAAAAGGAGTTAACCAAACTGGAAGCAAAAACAAAAGAAAAGGGCTATTCTGTGATTCCGTTAAGAATTTTTATCGCTGAAAATGGATTTGCAAAAATTGAAATCGGATTAGGAAAAGGAAAGAAAATCTATGATAAAAGGGAAACTATAAAAGATCGGGAAAATGAAAGGGATATTAAGAGAAAATATGGTCTATGAATTGATATGCCACGATGTCTTCAACATTCGCTCAAACTAAGAGGAACGTTAATGGCCAGGCCCCCGTCACCAGTTTCCTTGTATTTACTGCTCATATCCAACGCAGTATTCCACATCGTCTGAATCACATTATCAAGGCTGACTTTAGCATAATCCGGTGCACTTTGAATCGCAAGCTGACAGGCAGTAATTGCTTTAATCGCCCCCATTGTATTTCTTTCTATGCAGGGTATCTGCACGAGACCGTTTATTGGATCGCAGGTCATTCCAAGGTGATGTTCCATTGCAATTTCAGCTGCCATTAAAGCTTGCCTTTGGGTACCGCCCATTACTTCCGTTAGCGCTGCTGCAGCCATAGACGAAGAAACTCCTATCTCTGCCTGGCATCCACCCATCGCTGCTGAAATAGTAGCTCCTTTTTTGAAAATTGAACCAACTTCAGATGCAGTTAGAAGAAACTGAATGATTTTCTCGTCTTCCCATGCATCGGAAAAAATCAAGTAGTAGGCAAGCACAGCAGGAATAACGCCTGCTGCGCCATTCGTTGGTGCAGTAACCACGCGACCAAATGAGGCATTTTGCTCATTCACAGCAAGGGCGAAACAACTTACCCAATCGAGAATATACTTAAAATCATTACCTCCTGCTTTTATAGCCTTTATCCACGAATCGAAATCGAGATATTCCCTATCTCTTAATAGTTTTTTGCTGAGGTTGGCAGCTCTCCTTTTTACATTAAGACCGCCCGGTAATACGCCCATTCTGTGGCTTCCCTCATAAATAGAGTGTTTCATCACGTCCCAAATGTTAAGTATCCCTTTACGGGTTTCCTCTTCGGTCCTCCAGCAATTTTCATTTTCCATAACAATTTCACTTATGCTCATTCCCGTTTTCATGCACCAGTGCAGCAAATCGTGCGCATCATTTATTGGGAATGGTAGGATAACCCCTGCAGAATCTTCCTGGATTTCTCCTTCTCTTTGTACAAAACCACCACCGATTGAATAATATGTTTCCGCTAAATGTTCGCCTTCAGTCATTACAGCCAGAAATGTTAGTGCGTTAGGATGAAAAGGCAACGCTTCAGTAAACAAAAATTCTATATCCTGGTCGGGTTCAAAATCAATTTCAAACAACCCATTCAACAATATTTTTTTCCTGAATTTAATATTATTTATAGCACTTTCAATCCTGGTCACGTCAAAAGTAACCGGATCCTCACCGCACAAGCCAAGTTGTACAGCAATATCGGTGCCATGACCTTTTCCTGTTTTGGCAAGCGAACCATATAATAAGACTTCCAGTCTGCGCACCTCACTTAATACATTTTTTTTCTCTAACGATTTTAAAAAGAGGTTCCCTGCGCGCCATGGGCCCAGTGTATGGCTGCTGGATGGCCCCACACCTATTTTAAACATATCAAAAACAGAAATTGCTTCGTGACCCAATTAATAAAATTATCAGGTAAAGTTAACCAAAAGTGTGTAGTTGCCTGAGAGAGAAAATTATGGAAAGCACTACAGAACCCCTTAAGCCCCGTTTTGGTAAATACGGGGTTCCAATGAATTATATATGATGAAATTACTTTTTTTTCTTATCTATTTGGCAAAGCAAATTCTAAGATTTCTATTGAATATTTACCAACTGGATATTGAATTTAAGATATGAATTCGGAGGAATTATAATATTTCCCAAATTATCAGTAACCGGGTTAGGTCCATAACCTAATGAGGGTGGAATGAATACAGTAATGTTGCCGCCTTTACTTACCAAGGGAACCGATTTTTGCCAACCAACAATTACCTGCCCAAGTTGAATATTTGCTACCTGGCCGGTAGCCGTAGAATCAAATAGGACTCCGTTAAGGAAAGTTCCCTTATATGAAACGCTGATCTGTGTACAGAGGGTTGAAATCATAGTACCAGAGCCTTGCTGATTGATCACATAAAAAAAACCGGCAGGATCCTGGGTTACATTTGTGATGCCAAGAGAAAATAAAGTGTCCTTCAAAGTGGTAACCTCTGCAGCAGGGGCTGCTATATTTATATTCGTATATCCACAGGAATTTGAAGAACTTTTCAAGCAACCCTGTATAATTATAATGGCTGGCAATAAAATAAAGATTACTTTTTTCAACTTCATTCAAATTATTTTTGCTAAATATAGGGTTATAAAAATATCATGAAGGCAAATTCTCTTTCTTTTGTTTTGATTTTAACTCTTTATAAAGCTGTTCGTTATTTTCCCATTTGAATTTACCACGGATCATGGCAAAAAAGACAGCGATTCCCAAAACGGCTATTATTATTACTATCAACTGGGGATCTGAAATGTAAACCATATTCTTGTACCATCCATGAAAAATTACCAATACTAGGATCGGTAATGCAAATACAAGACCTAATGGCGCACTTAGCATGATTTGCCTAAGCGGTTTCTTTTCTTTATTACCGTTCTGCTCCCAATATTCTAAGAATTGTTTTTCATCTTCTGTAAGCATTTGCAAATTTACCTTGTAAAAATCCTGAAAACAAAATCCATCAAATATATGGTGTTCTTCCATTTTTTGGAATTCGCTTAAGAAAATGTAGGTTTGCTTTCACTAAAACAGGTTTCGTGAAAATTGAGCAGGCCCTTGTACTTTTCTTATTAAAATACAAACATGTTTCTCTTCAGGGGATCGGTAGTTTTAAGATTGACGAAACCATACCGGACCATCCAGAAACGGATAAAACATCGGTTATTCCCCCCGGAGCAATAACTTTCACTGCCGATCCAAGAACAGGGGAAGACAATGAGCTCATTAATTTTATTGTCGAAAATACCCAGAAGATCAGGCCATTAGCTTCGGCTGACCTCGATTCATTTTTGGCCCTTGGCAAACAATTTCTCAATATTGGGAAACCGTTTACAATTCAGAACCTGGGAACTATAGAGAAATCAAATTCCGGGGTGCTAAGTTTTACGTCTGGTCCAATAATTCAAAGACCTGAAATTCCATCAGCCAAGATTGAGGATGCAGGCGCAGAACAATTTGAAGAAGAATCACAGAGTAAGCCGGAAATTTTACTAAACCAGGGAAATAAAAGGGGGCTTTTCGGGATATTAATTATAGTTTTATTGGCTTTGGCAGCCTGGGCATTATGGCATTTTTCATTTCAGAAAAATAATACGGAAAACCAGGCCAGCAACCAACCTATTGTGCCTGCTTCTGATTCCACGTTTACTCAAAAAAGGGATGACTCTCTTGCACTGGTACAGAAAATAGCTGACAGCGCCCGAATAGCTGACAGTTTGAAAAAGGCAGGTAGAAATCCTGCTGATAGTTTTACCTTTAAAGTCGTGGTAAAAGAAACTACGAATAAGCAGGCCGCCCTTGCGAGGCTTGAAAAGTTGAAGAATTATGGCCGATATGTAATTATGTATACCAGGGATTCAATCACTTACAAAATAGCCCATCCCTTTATGCTGCCTTTATCCGATACGACCAAGGTGCTGGATTCCTTAAACAGTTACTATTACCTGGGAAAGGCTCATATTGAAATCAAATAACGGTTCTTTTCTTTTAGTCCAAAAATTGAATGGTAAAGGCAATGATTTAAAATCCTGGAAACTAGTAATACAGATTTGGCGATGATCTGATCTCCTTGATTTTTTTTATTTGCTTTGAAAGAATACTCCGTCAGCTTGCTGCGGAGATGAATTTCGATATTGTAATCTTATAATATTGTGTACTACTTCTATAAATA
>OBLT010000109.1_pt1 | contig 60835 bp, 54 predicted proteins | sample 1518721 | NCBI WGS metagenome assembly OBLT01 (sample SAMEA3539307, study PRJEB22396) | soil metagenome | biome: tundra; feature: field; material: soil | place: USA | collected 2010-05 | depth 0.15 m | reverse complement strand
CGTGGCCCGTGCCGACGCCCTGCTCGCCCCGAGCGTCACCCGCGCGCTGATCGGCGCGTTCACTGCCGCGACCGAGGCGCCGCCGCGGGTGCCTGGCCAGGCCAGGCACCCCGCGCAGGCGGGCCACGCCGGGCTCGCCGCGCAGGCCGCCCGCAGCGCGCAGTCCGCGGCAATCGCGTCGCTAACCGACCGCGAGCGCGAGGTCGTCTCGCTGGTCGCCGCGGGGCTGTCGAACGATGAGATCGCCGATCAGCTAGTCGTCAGCCCGCTGACGGCAAAGACGCACGTCAGCAGGGCTATGACTAAGCTCAGCGCGCGCGACAGGGCCCAGCTGGTCGTGATCGCCTATGCTGCCCGCCTGGCCACCCCCGGCACCATGGACACCTTGTGATCGTCAGCTGGCGCGACGGGCGGGACCTGGTCCTAGCCTAGGGACATACCCTGCTGCTCCAGCGCTTCCTGCAGTAGCCTCAGAGCTTTAGGGCCCATGCCGTGCAGCTTTTTCAGCTCGGAAGCTGGCACGTTCGCTAGCTGAGTGAGTTCGGTATATCCGGCTGTGACCAGCGCTCGGGTTGCCGGTGCTCCGATGCTCCCGGGAAAACCCGTATCGGCTGGTGCCATGCCTGGATCGTATCGAGTTCCCGGTCGTGCAAGCCTCGCCCGCAGCCCGCAGCCCGACGGCGCAATGTGCTCCGCCAGAGAAGGATGCCGGGCGCAGGCAGCGGACCAAGGAGGAATGCCTGATGACATCGCGGCCGCCGCTGGCCGAGCAGCTGGACCTTTTGCCGCATCCCGAGGGCGGGTGGTTCCGCGAGACGTGGCGCTCAGCAGTTTCCTTCTCGCCCGAGGGATACAGCGGGCCGCGCAGTACCGCGACCGCCATCTACTTCCTGCTGCACCCGGGCGAGCAGTCCCGCTGGCATGTGGTGCGTTCCGACGAGCTGTGGTGCTGGCACAGCGGCGGCCCGCTGGACCTGCGCATGGGCGGCGCTGGCGACGAGCCGGGCGCCGGAACCGCTGTCCTGCTCGGCTGCGACCTCAGCGCCGGACAGCAGCCACAGGCCCTGGTTCCCGGCGGCGTGTGGCAATGCGCTGCGCCCGCTGGGCAGGCGCCGGTACTGGTCAGCTGCGTGGTGGCTCCTGGCTTCGACTTCGCCGACTTCCGCCTGCACTGACGTCGGTATCTGCCGCTGCCCGGTAGGTCGATCACGACGCGGGTGCTTGCGCCGTACCGGGCGGTCAGAAGGGGATAAACGGCAGGCCCACGCCGGAGCGCTCGACGCGGACCGTTGCGTCGGGCGGTGCCTCCTGGCTTATCTGCTCGGCGAGTTCCCGGGCGTCGTCTTCGTTGCTGGCGCCGACGACCAGGAACCTCCAGCGCCGTACGACTGGCCGGCCTTCTCTTTGCAGCTTGCTCGCCAGCGCGACCGCCTCGCGGTGCGACGGGAACTCAACCCGGGCCTCCCACTGGGCGGTCCCGGCTGCCAGGGACTCGGCGGTCTCGGCGTCCTCAAGCCGCTGGTGCTCCGCCTGGCGCTCGGCCTCAGTCTGCGGCACCGCGACGTCCGGGCTCTCCCACCCTTCTTCGATGGGGTGCCAGCGATGCAGCGCGAGCTCCGCCTGGATGCCATGCTGGCCCAGCACGTCCCGGGCGACCTGCTCAGCTTCCCTGGCGGCGACCTCGGTGCCTGCGTACAGGAAGATCTGCGTGTCACCTGCGCCGACGGCGATATTGCGGCCGAGCCGACGGCGGACGTCTTCTTCCACGTCATGCGTGGAAAAGGATCGCTGCGCCCGTTCGGCCTGTGCCTGGTCGGTCAGTGAGATCGTCACGCGCCAGTCGTTGCTGTCCGCCACGGCGCGACTCTAGCGCACCCCTGGGCGGCGGGGTGCACGGGCGAGCGCCTGGCCGGCGGCGTGGACGGCGGCCGGCGGGGCGGGCGGGACCGCCTAGGACATGTCTACCTGCGAGCATGGACGGGTGAGCGCTACCCGCCTTCTCACGCTCGACGATGTCCCGGTCCTGGCGGAGCTGCTCCGCGTCAACCGCGACTTCCTCGCCCCGTGGGACCTGATCCGGAGCGACAACTACTTCACGGCTGACGGCCGGCGCGCTGTCATCGGAGACGCGCTCGCGCGGCACGATCAAGGATCAGCCCTTCCGCACGTCATCCTCGACGACTCCGGCCGGGTGGCCGGCCGCATCACACTCAACGGCATCGTCCGCGGCCCGTTCCAGTCGTGCAGTCTGGGCTACTGGGTAAGCGCCGCCGACAACGGGCGCGGCCTCGCCACTGCGGCCGTGCGCGACATCACCGGTGTGGCCTTCGAGGAACTGGGGCTGCACCGGATCCAGGCAGAAACCCTGCTGCACAACGTCGCGTCGCAGCGAGTGCTGGAACGCAACGGGTTCGTCCGCTTCGGCATGGCGCCGGCGTATCTCAACATCGCCGGCAAGTGGCAGGACCACATCATGTACCAGGTGGTGAAGGCTGGGTGCCATCGCGGCACCTCGATGCGCAATCGGGACAGAGCTGCCGGCCACCGCCGGGGAGATCCTGACAGTCCTGACTCGCGACGATCCGAGCGGCTGGATCTGGGCTCAGGCAGCCGATACTGGCAGCACGGTCGGAGAACGCGGACGAGCAGAGCGAGGGTGAGGGTGAGGGTGAGGGTGACTCGATCACGGCGAGACCGGATGATCGCGCAGTGCGGCGCGAAACCGGGCGCAGTGGAGGATTATCCGTTCGGCGATGATGTGGCGGTGTTCAAGATCGCCGGCAAGATGTTCGCGCTGGTGTCCCTGGGCCTGCCACCCGGCAGCATCAGCCTCAAGTGCGATCCGGACGTAGCGGTCGAGCTGCGCGCCCAGTATCCCGCGATCACCGCGGGCTACCATCTCAGCAAGCGGCACTGGATCACCATCACACTCGACGGCTCGGTGCCCGACGACGAACTGGCCGGGCTGATCGACGCTTCCTACGAGCTGGTGATGAAAGGCCTGACCAGGGCAGAGCGGAACAACCTGAGCACGCGATAAGGTGCGGCGGAGGCTGATCCTCTGCACCTGAGCCGCCCTGGACGGCATTCCTTCGGGCCATGACCAAGCTCAGCGCGCGTCGCGCAGTTGCCCGTTCCGTCGCAGTAGGTCTCAGGGCCCGCGTAGTTGATCGCCCTGAGGCTGACAGCGCATCCGCCTGAGGAGTCGACCGTGTTCACGTAGTCGACGCGGATCACGGCCGCCGAGTCGGGACTGGCCGGCGGCACGATGTCGTTGAACGCCGCGGGCTTCTCGGTCGAGGCCTTGTACAGCTCGGGGTTGAGGAAGCCGAGTGACGAGCCTGCTGCCTGGTCGGCACCGAATCGCTGGTGCGGGCCACGCTGTCCGGCTCGCGGAATGAGCGAATCGCCTGAGCGCGGCGCTGGCCCGCTGACCGGGATGGGACCAGTTCGGCATTCGCCGGCTGGTAGATCGTTCCCGAGAATGCGCTGGACATCGCCTGCGGCCGGCTCTTTGCCGGCCAGTTCGATATTCACCGGATCGGGCCGGTGGCTTACCCGGCGTTCGCGGGTTGCCTTGGACTACCGGATTGCCGTCAGGCGGGCGAGGTCTCGATCAAGCCCGTTTGCAGAGTCTCTAGCTGGGACTTGGTCAGGCCGTGGCTGCGCAGGTAACCGGGGACGGTGCCGGACAGGCTCCGGACATGGGCCAGGGCATCGAGGATGATCTCCGGCGGGGACCCCATCAGGTGGACATTGAGCCGCTGGCCGAGCCCGGTGCTCGCCCTGACCTGGCGGACCGCCGCTGTCGGCTCGGCCAGCAGGTAGGTCTGGCTGAGAGCGTAGTCGGCCGCGATGACATCATCGTCTACGCCGATCGCCGAGAGGATCAATGCGGCGAGCATGCCGGTCCGGTCCTTGCCTGCGCTGCAGTGGATGAGGCCAGGCAGCGCCCCGGGAGCGCACAGGCAGGCGATCGCGGCGGCGATCGTCGCGCCGCACTCGTCGACCATGTGCCGGTAGACCGCGCTGAGTTCCGGCGCCAGTGCGCTGAATTGAACGGTGTTAATGACCGGGATATGGGCCCGCCGCACGGTGAGCGCATCGCCTAGCGCACTCGGGGCGATCTCGGCTTCCTCGCGGGTTCGCAGATCAATTACGGTCCGCAGATTCAGCCCGGTCAGCACCGCCCGTCCGCTGTCGTCGATGCGGTGCAGCGCGTCCGAGCGAAACAGCGTCCGCCATCGCACCGTGCCGGCCCCGCGGGCCGGGTACCCGCCAAGATCGCGCAGGTTGAACGTGCCCGGCAGCGGGATGAGCCGGTCTGGTGCGGAGCTGGCGCGCATAGCTCACATCAGATCATGTACTGCGCAGGGAGTACTCCCCCGGCAGTAGCGGGGCCGCCAGCAGCCTCCCGCCGTACGACGTCATGGCGGCGCGCGCTCACGAGCATGGAGAACGACAGGCTCCCGTGGCTCGCAGGAGATGAAGAGAAATGCCGTGCAGCTCAGCCCCCGCCCGCACCGGCCCGCTTGGCCGGCTCGGCCGGACCTGCCACCGGCATCGCTGGATCACCTTGCTCACCTGGATCGTCGGCCTGGTCTGCATGATCACGCTGTGGACCAGGTTCGGAGCGCCCGCCGACGACAGCTTCTCCGGCAGCGACCCAGGCCAGGCGCTGCTGAACGCGCACTTCCACCGCCAGTCAGGCGACTCGCTGACCCTGGCGATCCGGTCCGCCGGCGACATTGGCTCCGCGGCGGCAACGGCGCGGATCACCAGCGCCCTGGTCCCGTTCCGGCAGGCCCCCGGTGTCACCTCAGTGACCAGCCCCTATTCCGCGCCCAGCCAGATCTCGCGGGACGGCCACATCGCATTCGCGACGATCCAGTTCGGCGCGGGATCGGCCGGCATCTCGAGCAGCGAGACCCGCGCGCTGATGGCAGACGCCAGGACGGCGGCAGGGCACGGCATGACGTTCAGCCTCGGCGGGGACGTGGTCGACCTGGCGGAGACGCCGTACGGCGGCCCGACCGAGGGAATCGGCACCGTGGCCGCCGCGATCGTGCTGCTGATCGCCTTCGGCTCGCTGCTGGCCATGGGGCTGCCGATCGTCACCGCCCTGTTCGGTATCGGGACCGGGCTGTCGCTGATCGCGCTGCTCGGTCACATCTTCCCGGCGCCATCGTTTTCGCCGATCGTGGCCGCGATGATCGGTCTCGGCGTCGGCGTTGACTATGCGCTGTTCATCGTGACCAGGTTCCGCGAGGCGCTGCGGTCCGGCCAGGCACCCGAAGACGCTGCCGCGACCGCGATGCGTACCGCCGGCCGGTCGGTGCTGACCGCCAGCACCACGGTAGCGATCGGGATGCTCGGCCTGCTGGTGCTGCGCCAGCAGTTGCTGAACGGGGTCGCCGTGGCGGCGGCCGCCACAGTCGCGATGACCGTGCTCGGCTCCCTGACGCTGCTGCCCGCACTGCTGGGTTTCGCCGGAACCCGGCTGGCGAGGCAAACCCGGATCCGGGTGCCGGGATTCCTTCGGCGTCGCTCGTCGCGGCCAGGCCAGCCGCAGGGGCAGGGCCAGCGGGCGAATATCCGTTCCGCATCTCTTCCGGCCGCGGAGCGCTGGGCAGCGGTCGTGCAGCGCCGGCCGGTGCTTGCCGCCGCCGCATCCGCAGCCGTGATCCTGGTGCTGGCCGCGCCCGCGCTCGGCATGAAGCTGAGCATGCCGGACGAGTCGGCGCAGGCCCGGGGCACCCTGGGGTACGTAAGCTACGCCACGATGGCGCGCGGCTTCGGTCCCGGCTTTGACGCACCGCTGATCATCGCGGCCCGGCTGCCCGGCGGCGGAGCCAGCACGGCAGGACTGGCAGCGGCGGTGCGGGCCACTCCCGGGGTCGCGACCGTCACCCAGCCGGTGGTCAGCGCGGATGGGCAGGCCGCCATGATGATCGCTTACCCGAAGACGGGCGAGCAGGACCCGGCCACCGATGCGCTGGTCAACCGGCTCACCGGCGCGGTGCTGCCGCGGGCGACCGCGGGGACCGGCATCCGCGCCTACGTGACCGGGCCGAACGCGGCCAACGTGGCGTTCGCCAACGTCATCGGCAACCGGCTGCCCTGGCTGGTCGCGGTGGTGGTGCTGGTCTCGATGCTGCTGCTCACGGTGGTGTTCAGGTCGGTCACGGTGGCGATCAAGGCCGCGGTGATGAACATGCTGTCGATCTCGGCCGCCTACGGCGTGCTGGTCATGGTCACCCAGCATGGCTGGGGCCGTCGGCTGTTCGGCTTCCCCGAGGCGATGCCGGTGACGACCTGGGTGCCGGTCTTTCTCTTCGTCATCCTGTTCGGGCTGTCCATGGACTACGAGGTGTTCCTGCTCTCGCGGATCCGCGAGCACTACGACGCGACCGGTGACAACGCGGCATCGGTCGCCCGCGGGCTGGCCAGCACGGCACGGGTGATCACGGCCGCCGCGGCGATCATGGTGGTGGTGTTCCTGTCCTTCGTGCTCGGTGCCAACGTCTCGGTCAAGCAGGTCGGGCTCGGGCTGGCCGTCGCGGTCGCGATCGACGCGACGCTCGTCCGGCTAGTGCTGGTGCCCGCGGTGATGGAACTGCTCGGGAAGGCGAACTGGTGGCTGCCGGCCCCGCTCGCCCGCATTCTCCCCGCAACATCGCCGGACCTGGCCGGCGGGATCGAGCCCCTGGCCGGGGACTGCGAGACCGTCCCGGCCTCGGCCCGCTGACCGGGCCGCCGGGGAACAACGCGCCCGGCGCCGCGGCTTCACCGCCGCGGCGCCGGGCGCGCTAGTGTCGGTCTCCGGGAGGATCACATGGCACGACTCGGCGGGATGTACGGACCGGACGCCACCTTCCTCGGCGTGCCCCGGGCTGACCTGGCCGACCCCGCCTCCTGGGCCGGCACCGACATCATGATCATCGGTGCCCCGTTTGACGGCGGGACGTCACACCGGCCGGGCGCGAGATTCGGCCCGCAGGCGATCCGCTGCACTGACTACTTGCCGCACCATGCGTCCCGGCCGCATCTGGCGCTCGGCGTGGACCCGCTGACGGACCTGCGGGTCGCGGATGCGGGCGACGTGGAGATGCCATCGGGCGACACCGAGCTGTCGCTGCGCCGCCTGGAGCAGGCCGTGCACCGGGCCTGCCATGGCGGCGCGATCCCGGTGATCCTCGGCGGCGATCACACCGTGGCATTCCCCGACGCGACCGGCGTCGCCCGGCACGTCGGCTGGGGCAGGCTCTCGGTGATCCACTTCGACGCGCACGCCGACACCGGCAACACGCAGTTCGGCTCGCTGTACGGGCATGGCACCCCGATGCGGCGGCTGATCGAGTCCGGTGCGGTGCGCGGTGACCGGTTCCTGCAGCTGGGACTGCGCGGTTACTGGCCGGAGCCCGAGACGCTGGACTGGATGGCCGACCGGGGCATGCGCAGTTACGAGATGGCCGAGATCGTTGCGCGCGGGCTTGATGACTGCCTGACGGAGGCGTCTCGCATCGCGACCGATGAGTGCGACGGCGTGTTCTTGTCGGTCGACGTTGACGTCGTCGATCCGGGTATGGCGCCGGGCACCGGCACCCCGGAGCCCGGCGGTATGACCGGCCGCCAGCTGCTCGACGCGGTCCGCCGGATCGCCATGGAGCTGCCGGTCGCGGGCGTGGACGTGGTGGAGGTCTCGCCGCCCTACGACAATGCGGAGATCACCGCGTTCCTCGCCAACCGAGTCGTGCTGGAGGCCCTGTCTGGCATCGCCTGGCGCCGCAAGCGCGACGCCGGCCCCGGAGGCCGGGCCGTCCGGCTGCCGGCCACGCCGCTGCTCGAAGGCCGCGGATCCCCCGAATCCGGCGAACCCGCCTAGCCTGCTTGGTCCGGCGGGGCTTGCGAGGCCGGGCTTGGCCCGGCGAGGCCGGCGGGGACTGGGCTGGCCCCTCAGGGGTGGCATAGACGGCGATTCCTGGGGTCACGAGTCCCGTGGGTCCGGTGGGTCCCATTAGTGCGGCCGCCTGCGGCGCGCTGGCCAGCGCAGCGGCGCGGGTTCCATGATCCGGTAAAGTCCGGGCGCTATATAGACCCCCCAATCCTTCGTGCTATCGGAATGCGGGCCGGCATTTCTGCTGGCGGGCACCACCCCGCGGTTCAGTACCCTCGCCAATGAGGCTGCTATCTGGATGGATAGGCAAACCCCCGCTCAAATCCTTCGATGGATCGAGAGCATCTATAGTTGTGCCATGCTGGACGTGACCAGGCTCCGCGTGCTGGTCGCGGTGGCGAGGTACGGCTCGGTCACGATCCGCCCGCCGCCACGGCTCTGATCGAGGTGCTCGCCAGCGCAGCCGCAGCGGCGGCCCACTGACGGCGTGCTGGCGGTGGTTTCGGCGCGGTCCTGACCGAGGCGGCGGTGTCGCATGGCGTGATTGTTCAGCACCGGACCAGTTTCGTGCCGCCGGTCTCGGGCGAAGTTCCGGCGCCGGTCAGTTTCTCCGCCGCCTGCCGCGCTTGGTGGCTCAGCTGTAACCAAGACTCGCGAAGGAAGCGACTGCCTCAGCTTGGTAAGCCAGGCCGACGACTGGCCGGGCTGCGCGGATAATGGACTCAGCGTCGGCGGGCGTGAACCCCGACGCGAGCATGATGGCAAATGCCGTCGACGGCCCCCGGTTCACTCCTGAGGCGCAGTGGCAGTACACCCTGTTGTGCGGGCTTGCCAGCGCCGGCAACGCGAATCCGAGACTCTTGCCGAACCATACGTCACCGTGCGTCGCTGGATTGCCATCGTCTGGTACCCCATTCCAGAGGTATGAGAGGGCCGGATCGCCTGATTGGACCTGAGCGTCGTTGAAGTCCGCTCTGCAGTCGATGATGTGTGTGATACCTGCCGCCACTAAAGCCTGAACGGCAGCCGGCCCAGTGATGGCAGCTCCAGTAGCCAGGCGACTGGTCACAAAGTCGAAGTCAGCCATCTCGGTCTCCCCTTCGTCAACATCAAGCGAGTCAGGCTGGCCGTCAGCGCCGTCTGGGTCGACGGCGGTGCCCACCATACTGCCGCCGACCGTTCACGAAGGCGGAGCGGCCGGCCGCGGCAACCGCAGCAGCCAGAGCCGAGTTTGTCGGCCCCGCGCTCGTCACGAATGTAAAGGCTGTTGGCTGCGGGTGCGGCGCGACAACGATAGCGGCGGCACGGGCAGCGGGCGGCACGGGTGAGCCCGGTTCGGATGGCAGCGCTGTCGGCCTGGATCTATCCGGACCGATGTTAGAGGTCGCGCGGCGGCTCGCCGCGCAGGCCGGCGTGGCGAACGCCGGATTCGTCCATGGCGACGGCCAGGCCTGCCCGCTGCGCCGGAATTCCTGCGACGTGATGATCAGCAGCTTCGGTGTCATGTTCTTCGACGACCCGGCCGCAGCATTCGCGAGCATCGCCGCCACGCTGCGCCACCGCGGCCGGCTGGCCTTCTTGTGCTGGCAGCACGACATGCACAACGAGCTATTCGCGATCCCGCTGCACGCCTTCGGCGCCCACACGAGGCTGCCGGGCCCGGCAGCGGGCGACCTGTTCTTCGACCCGCAGCAGGTCGCGGAGCTGCTTTCCGGCGTGGGCTGGGAGGATATCCAGATCGACGCCGTCAGTGAGCCAGCCTGGATGGGATCCGATGTCGCTGACGTGATGAGCTATGTCCGCGGGATGCCTATGATCCGCAGCCTCTCAGCCGAGCTCGGGGACGAGGCGCAGACCGAGCGAGTGCTGGCCACCGTCGCCGAGCAGTACGCTGCGCGCCAGCGCCCCGACGGAGTGTGGGTCCGCGCCGCCGCCTGGCTGGTCACCGCCCGTCGCGCCTAACGTACTCATCTGACCCGTTGACCATGGACGCCGCGGCAAACGGCGGCCTCCCGCGCCACGGAGTCGACCGCTTCTACCGCTACGAGACCAAATTCAAGCTCTCGGTGAGGTTGATTTGCCGTCGGCGTATGACTGAGCGGGGTTCCTACCTCAGACGTGATCTTGGCCGGTAGCCTGACCGCAGGATTTCTACCTCGCGAGGATCCCGACGCGAGATGGCTCACTATGCCGCCGGTCGGGCGGGTTGTCGGGGCCCGGGTCCGGAACAGGCTGTCGTACCTGCTTTGATCGGGACCAGGGGGAACGCCGGATGCGTGCACCAAGAACCCCGGTTCCGGCGAGGAGGCATTCGACATGAAGGTGTGTGTGCCGATCACCGCCGACGGCCAGGTCGACCTGCGGTGGGGACGTGCTGACCGCGTCGCGGTCGCCGACGTGGCCGACGGCGAGATCCGCGACTGGCAGGAGTTCACTGTCGCCTGGGGAACGCTGCACGACCAGGGCACCGAGGGCGCCCATCACGCCCGGGTGGCACGGTTCCTGCGGGACAACCAGGTGCAGGCGATCGCTGTCGGCCACGTGGGTCCCGGTATGCAGCGCATGCTCGGCACTATGGCGATACAGGTCGTCACTGGTCTTGGCGGGGACGCCCGCAGCGCGGCCCGCGCAGCCGGGTGAGCGGCAAGCGCCCGCATCTGCCGCTGCGGGCGCTTGCCACCGCTGAAGCTGGGCCAAGCGGCTTCAGGACGTCGTGCGACGCTGATAGGCGAGCCTCCCGGCGACCGCGGACCGGATCGTCGGTGCCGCTGCGCGGAACGGGAGCACGCCTGCGGCCTTGCTAAAGCGCGAGGCCCATCACGATCGAGTCCCACAGCTCCCCGTTCGCTCGCCGGTACTGCTTGACCCGCCGCCCTTCCCCGGTGAAGCCGGACTTGCGGTACAGGGCGATCGCGGCCGTGTTGTGCGCGAACACCTCCAGGCAGAGCTTGTGCAGCCCCTGGCCGCGCGCCCAGTCGACCGCCGCCGCCACCAGCGCCGAACCGACCCCGCGGCCGCGCCAGCCGCGATCGACGAGCATCCCGAACTCGCCGAAGCCGTGGCGGCTGACCTCGACGTGGAGCATCCCGACGATCCGGCCGCCAGCGACCGCCACGGCCGTCCCAGCTGCGCTGCGTGCGAACAGCGCGGCGCGCTCCTGGATGTCGACCGGCGGCTCGGTCGCGATCCCGTCACGCTCCTCAGCCACTGCGGCGAAAATCTCTGCCATCGCCCGCGCATCGCCCGCCTGCGCCGGTCTCACCACGAACTCCGCCATCGGCATATGCTCTCACCCACGGCGGCGGGCCGGGGGGCCGCCAAGCGCTACTCAGGATCCTGGCCGAGTCCCGCAGAGCGCACCTTCCAAACTTCCGGATCTGCCGCCCGTGGTGCGTGACTGCGGGCTTCCAAGCGCGGCTGGCAGGCACAGTGTCGAAGCATGATGCACTACAACGAGTTAGTCCCTGCCCGAGCGCAGCCTGGACCCGCTCCTGGCCCGGCGCCCGCACCTGGAGCTGTACATCTGGTGGATGCAGGAGATCCGCCGGTTCAAGCCACCGCCCGCCGGCTGCTCACCCTGGTCTTCTACGGCCTGCGCGACGGGCAGATCCGCTGCCTGCCCGGGACCCCCGGGGACACTCCGCCCGCGAACCAGGCCGCGCGGGCGGCATGAACAGCTTCCCTGGCCAGCGGCCAGGCGCGAGGTCGCCGTCTTGTCTGCCCCGCTGCCGTCAGCCTGCGGCGCGGGCGCCCATCTGATTGACCCCGCCTGACTGCCCTCTGACGCGGACCCGCCCCATGCCCCGGCCCCGGCCGGGGACACGCGAAGGGATGACTGCAGCCAGCGGCACTGCCCGCACCGGTACCCTGATGCCATCCGCATCTGCCGCTCTCCGCGCCAGCGACACCGGCCAGGTCGGCGCTCCTGCCGGGGGCCGCCGCTCACTTCAGCCCGAGTACATGTTCGGCGGTCTTCCAGTCACGGGCAATCGCCCGCTGGGCGGGAGCCAGCCTGACCTGGCCGTCGCAGACCGCGCGCCGGAGGGCATTCTCGACCTCATCCTTCGGGTTCGGGATGTGGCCGCCGTCATACTCCGGCCACAGGTTCTTCACTGACCTTGGGCTGCCGCCAAGTTCCAGCGGAATCAGGTGGTCTTCCTCATAGTCGTGCAGGCGCTTGTCGCGGTACCCGTACTCGATAATCTGCTCGCGCTTCAGCCTCTCGGTGTAGCTCTCCGGCGGCCGTACCGCCCGAGTCCACCCCCTCCTGCAGATGGTCTTGCCGATGTTCCGCTGCGTCACCTTCGTGTCGGTCAGCCCGGGCGTGCAGTGCCGGTCGGGCAGGCCGCGTGCGCTGTGACATTTCGCCGAAATGGTCGCCGCGCCGACGGGCGCGACGAAAACGGCTTGACCCAGCAGCGGCACCGTCATGAGCGCAACGACAGTGATGATCTTCCTCATTTTCAGCCTCCTTTGGTCATGTGGAAGCGCCGGAAAGACGCGCGCGGTCCGTGTGATCCGGCGATGTCAGGGACGTGACGCGCTATGACACGAAGGAAGACATAGCGATAATGGGTCAGTCCGGCATAAGAATTACCAATTGCCGGGGCGCCTTGTGGCCGCCCCGCCGCTGCTTACGCTGAGCGAAGCGTGCGTCGTGCCAGGAATATATGTCAACCTTTCCGGAGCAGCTATTTCCTGCCACCGTCACGGAGCGTAATTACTGCAGACCAGGCGTCTGAGCCGAGAGAGACTTAGTCCAGACCCTCGCTCCCGGCCGACGACGGGGCGAGCCCGAGCAGACGGCCCGGCAAGTCGACATCACCCTCGGGCCAGGCGCGCTCGCCGACAGCCTTCACCTTCATGCCGTCGGGCATCCCCCCTCTGGCTAGCCCCAATGTGGCGTGCTCGTCGATCTTCACCCAAGAGCAGCGGTTGCTGACTCCTGCCCACCCGTTCCGGGCGTAGAGCCGGTCGTCGTCGGCGAACAAGATGATGAAGCCCATTCCGCAGGCGCGCGCGAACGCGGGCGGGCCTCCCGACGCGAGCTGGTCAGATCGCGTTGCCGTGCCGCTGCCAGTACGGGTCGCGCAGCCGCCGCCTGAGTAGCTTCCCGCTCGGATCGCGTGGCATCTCGGCAATGAAGTCGATCGTCTTGGGCCACTTCATCCGCGCCAGCATGCCGTCCAGCGATGCCAGGATCTCGGCCGCCAGGTCATCGCTGGGCTCCACGCCGGCGGCAGGCTGGACCACCGCCTTGACCTGCTCGCCCCATTCCTGGTCAGGAATGCCGAACACCGCGACGTCGGCCACTTTGGGATTCATGATGATCTCGGCTTCGACCTCGGCCGGGTAGATGTTGGCCCCGCCCGAAATGATCATGTCGCTCTTCCGGTCACACAAGAAGAGGAAGCCATCCTCGTCGAGATAGCCAATGTCGCCGACCGTGAAAAAGCCGCGCAGCCGGCTAGCAGCCGTCTTCTCCGGGTCGCCTTTGTAGGCGAAGTCAAATGCCGACATCTTCAGGTAGACCGTGCCCGGCTTGCCGGGCACGCACTCGGTGCCGTCGTCATCGGCGACCATCACCTCGCTGACCGGCCAGGCCTTGCCGACTGTTCCCGGGCGCTCGAGCCAGGCTTGCGGCGTGGCAATGGTGCCGCCCCCTTCGGTGGCCGCGTAATACTCATAAACGCATGGCCCCCACCAGTCGAGCATGGCCCGCTTGATCCCGGCCGGGCATGGTGCCGCGGCGTGGATCAGCCATTTCATGGATGACAGGTCGTAGGCATTCCTGGTCTCCTCGGGGAGCGCCAGCATGCGCTTGAATTGCGTCGGCACCATATGGGTGTTCGTGATCCGGTGCCGCTCCACCAGGGCCAGCGCCAGCTCGGAGTCCCAGGCGTCCATGTACACCAGGGTGTGACCAAGGTGAATGGCGCCGCCGCCGAACACAGTCACCGCTGTGTGGTAGTTCGGCGAGCTGACCAGGTGCACGTTGCCGGATTCAGAAGTGATGCCGAAGAACTGCAGCAGCGCGGTCGCCAGTTCGGCGGCCTCGTCGGGGTCCAGGCCGGAAAGCTCCCGGCGCACTCCCTTCGGCCTGCCCGTCGTGCCCGAGGTGTAGTGCATGGTTGATCCTGCCGTACGGCCAGCCGGAATGGCATCCGGCTGGCCCGTCCGCAGGTCGGTCACCGGGATGAAGCCCGGCACCTGGCCGTAGCCGAACCGCGCGCCAGCGGGCAGGCCGGCGGCGTCGGCGGCAGCTGCGCCCGCCGCGGCGAACCGGTCATGCACGAAGAACGCCTTCGCCTCGCAGTCCCGCAGGACGTAGGCAATCTCCGGCGGCGTGAAGTGCCAGTTGATCGGGGTGAAATACCACCCGGCCTGCAGTGCTGCCAGGTAAAGCTCCAGCGCGGCGATCCCGTTAGGCGCTACCGCGGCGATGCCGTCTCCTGGCCGCAGCCCGAGGCTCCGGAGGCCGTAGATCAGCTGATTCACCCGGGCCAGCAAGGCACCCGCGGTGTGCTCGGTCCCGTCGGGGTCGATGGCGGCGATCCAGCCGGGGTTCTGTTCGGCACGGCGCCAGAAGGCACGCGACGCCATGCGCCACCTCCCTGGTTACGCGTCCGCGGCACTGCGTTCACGACCTTGAGTGACTGCCCTGGACCGCAGTAGAGCATGTTCGGTTTGGTCAGGCAAGGTACCCATACTGCGCTTCGGCCACTCCGGTGCCCGGTTTGCCGCAGGCGCTGGGTATGGGCGCACCGCGGACGGGTTACGGCGCCGGCGGCTCGATCCGGACGTCCGGCAGCAGCGACTCATAGCGGCCAAGGTCCACGTCGCCGTCCGGCTTCGCGGCTGCCGCCAGGGCGACCGCATGCCGGAGCGTGTCCGTCCAGGACCAGCCCAGCGCGATGCCGGGCACGAACCCTGCCACCACCGCATCGTGCGGCCAGCCCCGGCTGCTCGCGGAGTCCGGCCAGCACGGCCCGCTCGCGGAGCCCGGCGCGTCCGGGGCGCGCGGCGCTGCGCTGGCAGGCAGCCAGGCGCGCCATTGCCCGGCGGCGGTGACGACGCGCATCATGCCATCGCATGACGCGACCACGGCCTGGCACCCCGGGCGACCAGCTCCCCCGGGTCGGCCGCCTCCTGCTCGGTCGCTGGCGCCCCGGGGATGACGAGGGCGGGCCGCGGCGAGATACCGCGTGCCACAGCGCGCTGCCGTGCGCGTCGAGCACCACCGGTACGCCCGCTTCCGTCGCGTAGCTGGCCAGCGAAGCGTAGATCTCCGGCGGCAACCCGGCCGGCAAGCTGCCGCAGAGCACGGCCGCGGTCGCCCCATCCATCAGGTCCCGGTAGTCGGCAGCCAGGCGGCCAAGTTCCTCGGTGGTGATGTACGGGGCGGGCTCACTGAACGTGGTCACGTCACCGGTCCGGCCGTCGGCGACCTGGAGGAGCCGGCGCGACTCCATCGCGATCGCCGTGAACTGGCTGGGTATCCCCGATCGCGAAAGCCCGGCCCTGAGGAGCTCACCGGCGGCGCCCCCGGCCAGCCCGGCGGCCACCACATCGTGCCCGAAGGTGTGCAGCACCCGGGCGACCGCAAGCCCGGCGCCGCCGGCGCGGTAGCTGAGCCTGCTGACCGGATTGGACCCGCCGAGGCTGATCCGCTCCGCCGCATAGCTGACGTGCAGCGCAGGATTGAGGGTGATGGTGACGATCACGCTGACAGCTCCGCCGCGAGGGTGGCACCCAGCTCCCAGCAGGCTTCCAGGTCGCCGGCGCCGGGCCGGCCGGTGACGCAGACCGGCGGCCGGGCGCGCCGCCATTTCAGCCCGGTGGCGATGGCTTCGACAGCCCGGACCGCGCCAGCCGCGTCATTATCGCCATGCACGTACAGGGCGTACGGCCGACGCTCCGTCGCGACCAGGCACGGATAGTAGATGGTGTCGAAGAAGTGCTTGAGCGCGCCCGACATGTAGCCGATGTTCGCCGGGGTGCCGAGCAGGTAGCCGTCCGCATCCAGCACGTCGGCTGCCCCGGTGGTCAGCGCGGGCCTGACGGTGACCTGCACGTCATCGATCTCGTCGGTGCCTGCTCCGGCCGTTACCGCCTCGAGCATCGCCTGCATGGCCGGCGATGGCGTGTGGTGGACGATCAGCAGCCTGGCCATCAGCCGATGAGGAGTGAGATTCCGGCACCGCAGTCAGGCATCCCCGCAGTTTACGCCCGGCAGGGACCGGGACGCGGCTCAGAGTTCGTAGTCGAGGGCGTAGGAATGCCCACCCTCCGGGCCGATGATTATCTGGCCCTCGCCGCGGATCCCGGCAAGCTCCCCGGTGCCGGTCGATCAGGTACCTGGAGTCCTGACAGCCGCTGCACGGTCGCGCTGCCGCCATCGGGGCCCGCCGCACCAGCAGCTAGGGATCGGATCGCTAGCCTGGGCTCATGCGTACTGCGTGGGCTTGCCTTGCGGACCTGTGCTGCGTGCTTATCTTCGTCGTGATCGGCCGCGCGAACCACCACGCGGGCGGTGGCCTGGCCGGGCTGGCGGACACCGCCTGGCCGTTCCTGACCGGGGCGGTGGCCGGAATGCTGGCGACGAGGTCCTGGCGGCGGCCCGTTGCCGTGCTGCCCACCGGCGTCGGCATCTGGCTCTGCACCGTGGCCATCGGCATGCTGCTGCGGGTCATGTCCGGGCAGGGCACCGCGGTCGCGTTCATCCTCGTCGCGCTGGCCTTCCTCGGGCTGTTCCAGCTTGGCTGGCGGGTGGCGGTTTCGCGGACGGCCTGGCTGCGAGCCAGAATCGCGGGCTGACAGGCTGCGGCCGCGCCTGCCGTCCGGCCGAATGGCCGGCCGGATGCCCGTGTCGCCTCCTTCCCCGGCGTGCCGAGTCCCCGGCTGCCAGGCCGCCCGTATCTCTGCCTCCGCAGCAATCAGTTGACGCTAACGTTCGTATTCACTAACGTTAGCGTCAGACGACGTTCGACGTGCAGACCGTAAGGAGACCCGATGGGCCAGCCAGTCGCATTCTTTGAGGTAATCAGCCCCGATCCGGAGCGCGCCCAGAAGTTCTACGCCGAGTTGTTCGGCTGGCAGGTGGCCGCCGATCCCGCCATGGGCGGCTACGGGCTCGTCGACACCGGAGCCGGCGACGGCGCGGTCGGCGGCGGCATCGGCGCATCGGAAGACCGAACTGAGAAGAGCGTGAAGATCTACATGCGGGTCGATGACCTCGACGCCTACCTCGACCGCGCCGAACAGCTGGGCGGTCAGCGGCTGGTCCCGCCGACGGACCTGCCAGGCGACTTCGGCCGGTTCGCTATCTTCGCCGACCCGGACGGGAACCAGGTCGGGCTGTGGAGCTGACCGAGCGCCATGAGTACTGAGCCGCAGGACATCGCGGCGGCCGGCGAGGAAGCAACCGATGAGGCGCTCAGGGCGATAGCCGCGCCGCGCCGTCGCGCCATCCTGCGGCTTGTTGCCGACGGCGAATTGCCAGCGGGCGAGATCGCCGCGGCCTTCGACGTCAGCAGGACAGCAGTGAGCCAGCATCTCACCGTGCTCAAGAACGCGGGCCTGCTGACCGAGCGCCGCGATGGTACCCGGCGGCTGTACCGGGCGCGTCCCGAAGGACTGGACGGCCTCCGGCAGTTCCTTGACGACATGTGGGCGTCGTCCCTCGATGTCGCCCGCAGGATCGTCGAGTCAGCGCGGGGCATCACCGACGACGACCATGCCGCCAGCGCCGGGTGAGCGGGGCCGGCCCGGGGCGCGGGCCTGACCTGCTCGGCCCGCGAATGAGGCTGGCCGCCTTGTGGGCCCTGGTCCTGGACCGGTTCCGGGACTACCGGAACTGGGCAGCTATCGTGACTGACGACCCCCCCGCACGTGACCGACGACCCCCGACGCCGAGGAGGCCCGCGTGAACCAGCCGCCTGAATCGGACACCGGCCCGGCCGGCTCCGTTACCGTCCTGCGCCGGCCTCCGGTTCGGCAGTCGACCCTCGTCCGCAGCGACGTCCGGCACACCTTCGAGACGTTCGTACGGACGATCGGCGCGTGGTGGCCGGTCACCCCGTTCTCGGCGGGGCAGGACCAGGTCCGCGACGTCGTCGTCGAGCAGCGCAACGGCGGCCGCGTCTACGAGCGGTGGGCGGGCGGCACCGAGGTGGACTGGGGCGAACTGCTGGTCTGGGAGCCGCCGGCGCGGTTCGTTATGACCTGGAACCAGACGCCCGTGCCGACCGAGGTGGAGCTCAGCTTCGCTGCCCTCGGGCCGGCCCTGACCCGCATCACGGTGGAACATCGCGGCTGGGAGGCTCTGACCGACGAGCAACTGGCGACGGACTGCGCGCTGCCCGGTGGCTACAGCGCCGGATCTTACTCGGCCGGCTGGGCGCAGATCCTTGGCCGCGCGGCCGCCGCGCTCGGCCCGGCTGAACCAGACCCCGAGACAGCGACCACGAGGACGGCATCCCCATGAGCGTGAACATCGACCCGATGAGCCTGAACCCGGACACCATTGAGCTGGAGTCCTATGAGCTGGTCCTGCTGCGCCACACCCGGCAGGGCCGGGACTTCGACGAGGAGACCAAGGAACGGATCTTCCGCGAGCACCTCGCGTACACGCTTGGCCTCGTTGCCAGCGGTCAGCAGCTCGCGGCGGGACCGGTCCCGGACGGACCGGGTCAGGACGACGAAATCTGCGGAGCCGGCCTGTTCCAGCAGGGCTCAGTGGACGCCGTGCGGCGGCTGCTGGCGAAAGACCCGGGAGTCGAGCAGGCGTATTACCGCTTCGACGTCATGACCTGGAACACCCCGAAGGGCGGGCTCGCCTTCCCCGGCCGCGCGGGTGCCGGCCACTGATCTGGAGGCAGCGGCTGATCTGGAGGCACCGGCTACCTGGCCAGCGTCACCAGGTCCAGCTCGCTGCCGTCCTAGTGCCGCCCGGCCCATGAACGTGGCTGCTCACCGAGGGGACGTGCTGCGGGTGGCCCTGGTAGCTGTCGGGCGCTGAGAAGTCATACAGGCCCGCGCCGCCCCCCCGGCCACGATGTAGGTAGTGCCCTGGGTGGCCGGGTAGATCGTCGGCGCCAGGATCACTGCGCAACCGGGCTAGCGTCTGCGCCAGCCACTCGGTCTGCGCCCCGCCTGAGTAGCCGTTGTTGGCCGGGATCTCGCACGAGACATCGTTAGCATCCAGGCTGATGATCGCGACGTTCCCGTACCCAAACGAGTAGTACGCCGGCCGGGACGCGCCGGGCACCTCGCCGGGGAAATTGAACCGCGCCTGCTGGCCGCCGTAACCGTCAGGCGAATACCAGGCCTCCATTTCGTGGTTGCCGACGGCGACCTGCCAGGGCACCGCGCCAGCCACGGGCTCCAGCTGAGTGAAGAACGAATCCCACAGCCGGGGATCGTAGGAATCGGTGATCAGGCCGCCACCGCCCGACTCCGCATAGGAGATGTCGCCGGCATGCAGATGGAATGCCGGGCTCTGGGCACGGACCTGGGTGGCAGTGCCGACCGCGTCGTAACTGACTCCCTGGTCACCGAAGGCGGTGAAGGTGAACGGCTGCCGCCCGCGCGGCGCGGTGCTGAAGCTGCCGGCCGACGCCAGATCCGGCCGGTCCCAGTCATCGTGCCCGACGCTGTAGTAGTACGTCTGGCCGGGCCGCAGCCCGCTGACGGCGGCATGAACGAAGTACTGCTCGATCGTGCCCGCAGCGGAGGGCGGGACCGGGAATCGCGGCGAGATGACGCTGCGCGATGTCGTTATGGCCCGGATTTCGGCGGCTATCCGCTCGCCCGGATCCCGTGGCGAGGAGCCGACCCGGACGAACGGCTTGTCGACCGGGGCGGCCACCTGCCAGCCAGCCGACATCTGGGTGGCGGGGTCGGCGCCGAACGCGAGGTGCCTGCCGAACGGCGGCACCGCGGCTCCGGCCGGTGGCACCAGCGAACCATTCGTGCTGTTCGGCGAGGCTCATGCGGCTGGCCTGTTCCGGGGTCATCCGCGATGCGGTCATGACCAGGACGCTAGAGACAGCGGATGGCCGGCGACGATCACCAAGGTGAACGCCGGTCAATCCGGCGGCGAAGCCTTGCCCGCCGCCAGCCGCCCCGCGCCGGCGCCGGGCGGGCGCGAGGGGCGGCCCAGCCTTGCCAGCCGAACCGGCTCGACCCTAGACTGAACATTCAGTCAATGGCGTAGGAGCACGTAATGGCCAGTCAGCAGGCCGTCCCGATGGAATCACCCGCCAGCGCCGGCACCGGAATCCCCGCCGATTCGGCAGGCGGCCCCGCGTCCGGCACCGCCGTCCCAGAAGACCCCCGGGCTGGGTCGTCTGTGCAGCAGCCGGGCGCGGGGCCGCCTGCCCCCCTCCGAGCTGCAGACGCGGAGTCGCCGGGTTGCCGGCAGGCGAGTCTCCAGGAGATCATCACCTGGCAGGAGAGGATTTTCGCGGAGCGTCAGCCCGAGTCCCGCCTGATGGCCATCCGGGCGCCGCGCGCGCTAGCCGGCGGCGTCACCTCCAGCTGGCAGATCACCCGCCCGCAGCCGGTCTGGCTCAGCCACGGCAAGGGCTCCAAGATCTACGACGTGGACGGCAATGAATACGTCGACCTGCACGGCGGCTACGGCGCCGCGCTGGCAGGCCACGGTCATCCGGCCATCGTCGAGGCGGTCCGCGGACAGGTCACGCTCGGCACCCACTTCGCGCAGCCGACGCGCAATGCGCTCGCGGTTGCCGAAGAGCTGGGCCGCCGGTTCGGGCTGCCGCTCTGGCGGTTCGCCAACTCCGGCACCGAGGCCACGATGGACGCCGTGCACCTGATCCGCGCGATCACCGGCCGCGACCTGATCATCAAGGTCGAAGGCTGCTACCACGGCCATCACGACTCGGTCCAGGTGTCGGTCTGCCCCGAGCCTGACGACGAGATCGGCCCGCCGGGCAAGCCGGCCGGGGTCCCGTCGAGCACCGGGATCCCGCGCGGGATCACCGATCTCACCCTGGTCGTCGGCTTCAATGACCTCGATGGCGTGGCCAGGCTGCTGGATGAGAACCCTGGCCGGGTTGCCGGGATGATCATCGAGCCGATCATGATGAACGCGGGGATCATCATGCCGGAACCTGGCTACCTGGCCGGCCTGAAGGAACTGCTGCACTCCAGGGACGCCCTGCTGATCTTTGACGAGGTAAAGACCGGGCTCACCGCGGGCCCCGGCGGCGCGACCGGCCTGGTCGGCGTCACTCCGGACATCGTGTGCCTGGCCAAGGCCATTGGCGGCGGCGTGGCGGCGGCGGCCGTGGGCGGCACCGCCGAGGTAATGGAGCACGTGAGTAACGGCGACTACGAGATGGTCGGGACCTTCAACGGGAACCCGCTCGCGATGGCCGCGTGCCGCGCGATGCTCTGCGAGGTCGCCACGCCCGATGCCTACGACCGGCTAGAGCGGTTGCGCCAGCGGGCGGTCGCTGGCCTGCAGCGGGAGATCGGCAGCAACGGGCTGCAGGCGCACGTTGTCTCGGTCGGGGCCAAGGGCTGCGTGGTCTTCGCCGCCGAGCCGGTCCGCGATTTCCGCGGCTTCCTGGACATCGACGACTCCTACAGTCACGCGCACTGGCTGCTGCAGCACAACGGCGGGGTATTCCTGCCGCCGTGGGGCAAGACCGAGCAGTGGCTGATCTCCGTGCAGCATGATGACGCGGATATCGATCGGTTCGTCGCCAATTTCGCCGATTTCGCTGCTGCGGTCCGCCAGTAGCCCGGCAGGCGCGTCCGCCGGCAGCCCGGCAGGTAGAGAGGGTGCTGGTGCGGCAGGTACGGCGTTAGTCTGAGCTGTTATCTGGAAGCTCTTGCGCCAGCGCTGTCGCAAGTAGTACTCCTGGCGTTAATGTCCCGTTTGACGGACTGTTCAGTCAGGGGCCGCTCGGAGAAGGGCGGGCAATGCACCCACGAGAGGGCTGGCAGGACGGCCGATCGCCGCTGGGCGGCGGGCCGTCCAGGCGTTCCTTCCTGCGCCAGGGCGCGGCGGCGGGGCTGCTGGCGGGCGGTGCCGGGCCGCTGCTGCAAGGGTGCGCATCCTTCCTGACCGGGGTTAACGCGGTGCCGCTGCCCAGGCCGACCAGCCCGGTGACCTGGCCGACCTACGGCGCGAAACCCATCGCCAGCGGCCTGCCCCCGGAGACAGGCGCCACGCTGCAGATCTACAACTGGGTTGCCTACGTCAACCAGTCCTGCCTCAACAGCTTCGCCAAGAAGTACAAGTGCAAGGTCGAGGTGACCACGTTCAACACTATGGACGAGGCGCTGGCCAAGCTGCGCAGCGGGCTGAGCTTCGACGTCTTCATGGGCGTCACCGCCGACGTGCTGGGCCAGCTGGTCGAATCGAAGCTGCTGCAGCCGCTGAATCACGGCTACATCCCGAACATCGCGCAGGCGTGGCCCGATTTCACCGACCCGTTCTACGACCGCCACTGGCAGTACACCGTGCCCTACACCATCTACACGACGGGCATGGCGTGGCGGAAGGACTACGTGCACGAGAACCCCTACACCATGCGCAATCCGTGGGCCATGCCCTGGCAGCAGAAGTACAAGGGCAAGGTGGCGATACTTGATGATTACCGGGAATCCATCAGCCTGGGGCTGATGAAAAACGGGATCTTCGACCTGAACACGACCGACCACACCCAGATCTCGCTGGCCCGTCAGTCCCTGCAAGATCTCGCCAGCCTGACCAACGTGCACATCGACAACAACGACTACACCGAGGTCCCGGACGGCCAGGTATGGATCCACCACGCGTGGTCCGGCGACATGGCGGCGGCCGCCTCGTACATGCCCAAGGGCGTGCCGGTCGAGGTCGTCGGGTACTGGTTCCCGCCTGACGGCAGGGGCCCGGTGGCCAACGACACCAACACCATCCTGCGTTCGGCAGCCAGCCCGGTGCTCGCGCACCTGTTCCTCAACTACATGCTCGACCTGCCGAATGTGCTGGAAAACATCAGCTTCAACGGGTACATGCAGCCGATGACGGGTGTCACGCCGCAGGTCCTGGTAAAGGAGCAGATCTTGCCGCCCAGCCTGATGTCGACGGTGGTCTTGCCGTCCTACTTCCGCCGCGGCCTGGGCGAGCTCCAGCTGCCCGTCGACGCCGACGCGCTCTGGCAGCAGGCCTGGCTCGTGGCGAGTAACGGCATCTAGCGTGGCGGCGAGGATCCAGCAGACACCGGCGCCCCCCGGCCGGGCTGGCCGCCGGGGACAGCGCGACAGCCAGCCCGCCAGGCTGTTCTGGATCCTGCTCGCCGCGCCCGGCATCCTCTGGCTGATCGTGCTGTTCATCGTGCCGTTCTACGCGGTGCTCTCGATCGCCGAGGGACAGCTGAACGCGTTGTACGAGTCGCCAGTGGCGGTCTATAACCCGGCGCACTGGAGCTCGGCCAACCTGATCAACGTCTGGCACGACCTGTTCGGCGCGACCGCCTTCGCGGCCCCGGTGGCGCTCAGGACGCTCTGGTACGTCGTGGCGGCCTCGCTGCTGTGCCTGGTGATCGGCTACCCGGCGGCGTACTTCGTGGCCCGGTTCGCCGGGCGGCGCAAGGGAATGTTCCTGGTGCTGCTGATCGCGCCGTTCTGGATCAGCTACATGATGCGGATGCTCGCCTGGATCGACCTGCTGCAGACCGACGGCTACGTCAACAAGACGCTGTCCTTCCTGCATGTGACCGCCCAGCCGGTCAACTGGCTCGGCGGCAAATCGGTCACGGTGATCCTCGGCCTGGTCTATGGCTACATCCCGTACCTGATCCTGGTGCTTTACGCAGGCCTGGACCGGATCGATGCATCGCTGATCGAGGCAGGCCGCGACATCGGCCTCAGCCCGGTGCGCACCTTCATCAGGGTCACCCTGCCGCTGTCCAGGCAGCCGATCATGACCGGGCTGCTGATCACCGTGCTGCCGATGCTCGGCGATTACTTCACCAACCAGCTGCTGTCCGGCGCCCCGGGCACCTCGATGATCGGCAACCTGATCCAGGGCCAGCTCGGCACGCCCGGCCTGCAGGGCCAGGGGGCCGTGCTGTCGATGCTGCTGCTGCTGGTGCTGCTGGTCCCGATGATCTACTACGTGCTGGCAACCAACCGGTCGACGAGGGAGGCAGCATGACGGCCACTGGCGCGCCCGCGACAGCTTCCCAGGCGGCAGACACGGCCGCCCGCTCGCCCGCGAGGCTGCGGCCGCCGTGGCGCAACCCGTGGCGGCACCCATGGTTCCTCGAGGGCTTCACCTGGCTCTACCTGATCTGGTCACTGGTGCCGATCGCGATCGCGGTGCTGTTCTCCTTCAACAACGGCAAGTCGCAGAGTGCGTGGCAGGGCTTCTCCTGGCGGTGGTACTTCAGCGACCCGGTCAACTCCGTGCTGCACAACCCCGCACTGCACGCTGCCGTCATCCAGACGCTGCGGCTGTCTTTCTACACCACCCTGATCGCCGTGCCGCTCGGCGTCGCCTTCGCGCTGGGCATCAACCGCTGGCGTGGCCCCATCCCGGGAACGTTCAACTTCGTGATGATCCTCTCCTTCGTGGTACCGGAGCTGATCTTCGGCGTCGCCATGTTCATCACCTTCACCGTGCTGTTCACCAGCGTCCACCTGGGCACCCTCGCGGAGACCCTGGCCCTGGTCACCTGGAACGTCAGCTGGCCGGCGATCATCGTCCAGGCCAGGCTGGTGACGATCGGGCGCCATTACGAGGAGGCCGCCGCCGATCTCGGCGCCACCCAGCTCCAGACGATCCGCCGGGTGCTGCTCCCGCTGCTCGCGCCGGCCATCTTCGCCAGCGCGGTGCTGGTGTTCTCCGGCGTGATCGATGACTTCGTCATCGTGGACCTGCTGAACTCCAACGCGGGCAACACCCCGATGTCGGTATACATCTACGCGCAGCAGCATGGCGGCAATGGCGGCCCCGCGCTCAACGCCCTCGGCACGATCATGCTGGTGATGTCGTTCGTCATCGCCACGCTCGGCTACCTCGGCTACCGGCTGATGACCCGCGGCGAGCGCGGCGACGCCAAGGAAGCCCTCACCACGATCGCCGGCGCCTGACCGCGCGCAGCTAGCTCGGCAGGCGCCTGACCGGCGCCTGGCGCCAGACCGCTAGCTCAGCTGGCCTGCCGCGCGCCGGCGGCCCCCGGCTCGGCCGGGCCGGACACGGCCTCCTCGCCAAGGTCGGCCGTCTGACCGCCGCCCGCAAGCACGCGCAGCGCCTCCGGTGCCAGGAACGCGTGCACCGGAGTGCCCTGCGCCAGCTTCGGCGCGGTCCCGTCGTTCTGCAGCAGCACCTGCAGCTCCGGCCCCGCGGCCAGCCGCAGGATGGCCTGGGTGGCCGACCCGAGGTAGACGAGCCGCTGCACCATGGCCGGCACCCGGTTGGGCCCGGCGGAGCCGAACTCCTCGATCCGCACCCGCTCCGGCCGGATCACCGCATGGGACGCCTGCGGTGTGTCCTGCCCGCCGCTGCCCGCTTCCAGCACCGACTCACCCAGCCTGACCTGGCACTGCGGACCGGGACCGCGCCCGATCACCTCGACCGGCATCAGGTTGGACACGCCGAGGAAGTCGGCGACGTAGGTGTCAGCGGGCGCCTCGTAGACCTCATGCGGGCTGCCGATCTGGACGATCCTGCCGCCCCGCATCACCGCGAGCCGGTCCGACATGGTGAGCGCTTCTTCCTGGTCATGCGTGACGTACAGGAAGGTGATGCCGACCCGCTCCTGCAGCGCCTTCAGCTCGACCTTCAGGGAGCGGCGCAGCTTGGCGTCCAGCGCGCCCAGCGGCTCATCGAGCAGCAACACGGCGGGCTGCAGCACCAGCGCCCTGGCCAGCGCCACCCGCTGCTGCTGGCCGCCGGAGAGCTGGCCGGGGCGGCGCTTGGCGAAGGAGCGCAGCCTGACCAGCTCGAGCGCATCGTTGACCCGGCGCTCGAGATCCTGGCGGTCCAGCTTGCGGTTGCGCAGGCCGAACGCCACATTGTCGAAGACGGTCAGGAACGGGAACAGCGCGTAGCTCTGGAAGACCGTGTTGACGTTGCGCCGGTGCGGCGGGATACCCGATACGTCGACACCGTCGAGCAGGATCCGGCCGGCGGTGGGCTGCTCGAAACCCGCGATCAGCCGCAGCGCGGTGGTCTTGCCACAGCCCGACGGCCCGAGCAGCGAGAAAAACTCCCCGCTGGCGATGGTCAGGTCGATGCTGTCAACAGCCACCTCATGGAAGCGCTTGGTCAGCGCAACCAGCTCCACCTGGCCGCCAGGCACTTTCGCCACCTGCCCTTCTCGCTGGTCTAGCTGGGCGCCCCGCTGCGATGCGGCCGGCCCCGCCCGGGAGCCCAGGCGAACCCCAGCTGCTCCGCGGCGAACTCCATGCTGAGCTCGAACGCGCGCACCGGGCCAACCACCGGATCCTCCAGCGCCATCTGCACGGCGAGCCCGTCCAGCAGTGCCGACAGCCGGATGGCGAAGGCGCCGGCGTCGACCGCACGGAACTCGCGCGCCCGCTGGCCGGCCTGCACCAGCGCGCTGATCGTCTCCCGCCACCGCTCGTCGGACTTCTGCCGCACCGCGGCCACCTCGCAGTTCCTGGCCGCCTGTGCCCAGAAGTCCAGCCAGATCAGCCACGAGCTGCCCGGGTCCGGGTCTGCCTCGGGCAGGCAGCTCATCGCCACGATCTCCTCGATCCGCGCGGCGGCGGTCGGCAGCGATGCCATCCGGCGCTGCCCGCTGGCGTACCAGCTGTCTTCGGAGTACCTGATCGCCTCGGTCAGCAGCTGGTCCTTGGTCTTGAAGTAGTAGATGACCAGCGCCGGGCTGATCCCGATCCGCTCGGCCACGTCGGCGATCCTGGTCTCCGGGTAACCGCGCTCAGAAATGACCTCAAGCGCCGCGCGCAGCATCTGCTCGCGGCGCTGATCAGCAGGGCCCAGGGCCTCGACGGCCGCACCGGCCCGGTCGGTCATCGCGACATCCTCCCGGCTCTTGTCGATACCGTAGCAGGTTTCTAGACTGAACATTCAGTCAGCTTGTCTTTACTGGCTCCTGACCGCAGCCGGATGAACCCAGGGAAGGCGGATCCATGACCGCAAGTTACGACGCGATCGTGGTAGGCGGAGGGCATAACGGCCTCGTCGCCGCTGCGTATCTCGCCCGCTCGGGCGCCCGCACCGTCGTGCTCGAAGGCCGGCCCAAGACCGGTGGCGCTGCGACGACGGAAGCCCCCTGGCCGGATGCGCCGGAGTTCAGCGTCACCAGGCTCTCTTACGTCATGAGCCTGCTGCCGCCGACCATCATCTCCGAGCTCGATCTGGCCCGTCACGGTTACAAGATCTACCCGATGGGCCCCTATTACCAGGCTTTTCCCGAGGGCGGGTCGATCAAGCTCTACGCGGATGACGCCAAGCGCAACCACGAGGAGGTGTCCAGGTGGTCCAAGAAGGACGCCGACGCGATGCCGCGCTGGGACGCCTGGCTGGAAGGCCTGGCTGACGTCCTCGGCCCGCTGCTGCTGACCGTGCCGCCGGCGATCGGCTCGCACCGGCCCCGCGACCTCGCCGGCACCCTCAGGCTGGCCTGGCGCAACCGCGGCCTCGACGTGCGGACGGTCGCGGACGTCACCCGGCTGATGACGATGAGCATCGCCGGCCTGCTGGACGACTGGTTCGAGTCCCCGCAGGTGAAGGGCGCGCTCGCGGTCAACGGCGTGATTGGCACCTGGGCAGGCCCGTACTCGCCGGGCACCGCGTACGTGATGGCCCACCACTCCATCGGCGACGTCGGTGACGGCCACCTCGGTAACTGGGGCTTCCAGGAAGGCGGGATGGGCGGCGTCTCGGCCGCGATCGAGTCGGCTGCCCGCTCTCATGGCGCGCAGATCCGCACCGGCGCGCGGGTCGCCCGCGTGATCGTCGAGAACGGCCGCGCGGCCGGCGTGGCACTGGAGAACGGCGAAGAGCTCCGGGCCCAGGTCGTCGTGTCCACCCTGCACCCGCGGACGGCCTTCCTTGAGCAGGTCGGCGCCGAGCACCTGCCGGCCGGCTTCGTCTCCGACATCGAGCACTGGAAGACCCGCAGCGGCGTCGTGAAAATCAACCTGGCCCTGGCCGAGCTGCCGGACTTCACCGCCGACCCTGGCTCGCAGCTGCAGGAGCATCACACCGGCTCGGTGGAGATGGCGCCCACGATGGAGTACATCGAGCGCGCCTTCCAGGATGCTCGCGAGGGGCGCCCCGCGCAGTTCCCGTTCAGCGACGGCGTGATCCCGACCACCTTCGACACCAAGCTCTGCCCGGAAGGCAGCCACATCATGTCGCTGTTCACCCAGTGGGTGCCCGCCGACTGGAACACCGCGCCGCACACCGCGGAACTTGAGGCCTACGCGGACCGCATGATCGACTGCTACAACGAGCTGGCCCCGAACTTCTCCGCATCGATCCTGCACCGTGACATCGTCGGCCCCTACCAGATGGAGCACGAGTACGGCCTGATCGGCGGCAACATCTTCCACGGCGAGCTCTCCCTTGAGCAGCTGTTCCACATGCGCCCGGCGCCCGGCTACGCCGACTACCGGACTCCGGTCCGCGGGCTCTACTACGGCAGCTCGGCGACGCACGGGGGCGGCGGCGTCTGCGGCATCCCCGGCTGGCAGGCAGCCAAGGCCGCGATCGCCGACAAGAAGGCCGCGCGCCGGACCAGTCAACTGCGGAACCTCACCCGGCGGGCATGACAGGAAAAGATGCAGCGGAACGGATGACCCGCCAGGCTCCCGGCACCGCAGGCGCTCTGGCCGCGATGCTGGCGGCACGGAGTGTCGCGGTGGTCGGCGCGTCGAGCCGGCCGGGCTCGTTCGGCGCGCGGATGCTCGCGGAGGTCACTGCCAGCCCGGCCGCCCCGGAGATCTTCCCGGTAAACCCGAGGTACTCGGAGCTCGGCGGCCGACGGTGCCACCCGTCGCTCGCCGACCTGCCCGGACCGGTCGACCTTGTCCTGCTCGGTGTTCCGGACGCCGCCCTGGAGGCGCAGCTCACCCTGGCCGGTCAGCGCGGCGACCGGTCGGCAGTCATCTTCGGCAACGCCCGCGAGGACCTGCCGCCGCACCGCGCCAGCCCCGGCCGCCCGACGTTGCGCCAGCGGCTCGCCGCCATCGCCACCACCGCCGGGATGGAGCTGTGCGGCGCCGGCTGCATGGGCTTCGTCAACGTGGCGCAGGGCCTGCGGGCGATCGGTTACACCGAGCCGGACCCCCTGCCAGCTGGCCCGGTGGCTCTGGTGACCCACTCCGGATCAGTCTTCTCGGCGATGCTGCGCATGCGCAGGGCGATCGGCTACACCCTCGCGGTCTCCTCCGGTCAGGAACTCGTCACCGCGGCGCCTTCGTACCTCGATTATGCGCTGGAGCTGCCGGAAACCAGGGTGCTCGCGCTAGTTCTGGAGGCGATCCGGCAGCCGGCCAGGCTACGCCAGGTGCTCGCCCGCGCTGCAGGACGCGACATCCCCGTCATCCTGCTCACCGCCGGGAACTCGGCAGGGGGCGCGATGATGGTCGCCGCCCATTCGGGTGCGCTGGCCGCCGCGGACGGCGGCTGGGAGGCGCTCAGCCGGGCCTACGGCCTGCACCGGGTCAGTGATCTCGGCGAACTGACAGACACGCTGGAGCTATTCGCGATCCGCAGCCGGGCGCTGCCCGCGCGACCAGGAGCGCAAGGGACTGGCATCGCCACCGTGCACGACTCAGGCCTGGAACGGGCGCACGCCGCCGATCTCGCCGAGCAACTCGGCGTGCCGTTCGCCCAGATCGGCGAGGCCACCAGAGCGCGCCTCGCGGAACTGCTCGATCCCGGCCTCGAGCCCGGCAACCCGCTCGACGTGTGGGGCACCGGGGCCGGCACCCGTGGACTGTTCGCCGGCTCGCTCGCCGCCCTGGCCGACGATCCGTCGGTCGCGGCGGTAGCGCTCGCCGTTGACCTGGTCCGCGAGCTCGACGGCGATGACTCCTACCGGCTGGCCGTTGCGGACGCCGCGCGCCGCACCAGCAAACCGGTCGTGGTGCTCAGCAATCTGGCCAGCGCCATCGATCAGGACCTGGCGGCACAGCTGCGGCAGGCCCGGATCCCGGTCCTGGAGGGGCTGCGGACCGGCCTGCTCGCGGCGGGGACGGCAAGCGGCGCGGCGCTCCTGGACCTGTTGCGCGAGTACGGCATCGCGAGCGCGCGGGCGGCGCCGGCCAGCAGCGCAAGGGGCACGCTCGCCGCCGCCGAGGCGATCGGTTTCCCGGTCGTACTGAAGACCGGCGAGCCGGCCATCCTGCACAAGTCCGACGCGCGCGGCGTCATTCTCGGCGTTCGCGGGCCCGCCGAGCTCGCAGCGGCCTATCACGACCTGTCGGCCAGGCTCGGCTCGCGGGTGCTTGTCTGCGAGACCATTCCCGGCGGAGTCGAGCTGGCGCTCGGGATCGCCCGTGACCCCGCCCTCGGCCCGCTCATCGTGGTCGGCGCGGGCGGCGTGCTGGCGGAGCTGCTCGCCGACCGGGCGGTTGCGCTGCCCCCGGTCGACGAGCGCCTGGCCAGGAAGCTGATCGGCGAGCTGCGGATCGCCGCCGTACTGGACGGATTCCGTGGCACGCCGCGCGCCGACCTTGACGCCATCGTCCGCGCGGTCACCGGGCTGTCCGCGCTCGCCGCCGAACTGGGCGAGGAGCTCGCCGCGCTCGACGTTAATCCGCTCATCTGCGGACCCTCCGCCGCAGTGGCCGTCGATGCGCTCGCGATCCCCCGGCATAGCTGACCATGATCTCGAACCCGGCACTCAGGCCGCTGGCCTGTTCGCAGACGGCCGCATGGCCACTCGCGATCTGGTGTCACTTACCTTGGACTCACCGGGCCTGCCCGCGCAAGGATTATGCGCATTCGACGAAACAAGCGGTGACATTAGGCGCGAACCCGAGCGTTCTTTTCGGCACCGCATTCCAGCCAGCTATAGCGACTACTGACAAGTTCGAGTAGAGTCTTAAAGCAGGCGGGCAGGCGAGCCGGACAATAAGCACCAGGCTCATGTGCGCAGGCAGCTCGAGACGAGGCAACAATGCTTTCGACTGTTAATCAGATACGTAGTAACGTCGTCGATAACTGCCATTGGGGCGTTGCTAATGCGCATCTAATCGGCTATGCAGAAACCCGGCCCTATCCAAGACCTGCTTACCACGCCAGAACAGCATTCGTGACCGACTGTTCTGGCTTCGTGTCGCTCATGGCAATGTGGTCGCGCCTTGCGAACATGCAGGGAGTCGACATTGACCCGTCCGGCTACGCGTTCGACGGCTACGGCAACTCAGACACCATCTTTGATCATCTGCCGTCAGTCGAGCTCGCGCACACCTGGCGCGGCGATCTTGTGGTGTATGGCTCGCCCGGCGCCACCGTGCACGTCGCCTGCCTCGTGCAAGGTGGCGGAAAGACCGCTGACCCGCTGGTTGTGTCGCACGGTTCGCCAGCCGGGCCGCAGCTCATGACGCTGTCCGGCCTGAGCAGCGGATTCGGCGGCGGCGTGATCACCTACAAGCAGTGGATCTACAGCGGCAACGAGCTGCCGTTCTGATATCCGGCACCATTTCCTTCGCTCGGCGCATCTGAGGTGCGCCCGGCGCCAGATAACATTTGCAATCTCGGCCAGGGAGAAATTATGACCACGCCAGGGCGTCTCGCCGTTCAGAGCAACGGCCGGGTAACCGGCCTCGCCACTATCACCTACAACGACCCGTTCCCGTGCACCAACGGCCAGTACGGATCCGGGGCCATGCAGGGCGTTATCATGCACACGATGGTCGGGAACCTGCCCGGCACCATCGCCTTATTCAATGACCCGGCCGCTCAGGTCAGCTCCCACTTCGGTATCGCCCAGGACGGTTCCATCCACCAGTTCGGGCCGATCGGCAAAGGCTGGGTCGCCTGGGCGGAGATGGCCGGCAACTTCGCCTGGTACTCGATCGAGCACGCCGACAACGGGAACACCGAGAATCCGCTGACCGGCGCGCAGATCATCGCCTCCGCGCAGCTGGTCGAGGTGCTGTCGAGGTTCGCCGGCTTTCCGCTGCAGGTGACCGACAGCGTCAGTGGCCGCGGCTACGGGACTCATGTGATGGGCGGCGCCGCCTGGGGCGGCCACACCTGCCCGGGCCCGGGGCCGCGCGCCGGGCAGCGCACTCAGATCATCACCCTGGCGGAAGCCATTCAGAAGGGGACCGCCCCCGCCGAGATCAGCTACACCACGACCGGCAGCCAGTCCCTGCTCGGCCTGGCCGCGTCGATCGGCTCCGAGGCGTCTTCGATCCTCCGGCGCACGGCGATCCACGACGGCGCCTTCGCCGCCAATGTGGCCGGTTACATCAACGGCGGAGACCTGTCGGCGGAGATGCCGGCGGGTCTCGTGCTACGAGTACCGGGATGACTCACCAGTCGAAGAACCACTGGACAGAGGTGGCCGGCTGCGGCGGCCCGCGCCCGCGACGGTGGTCGCGGGCGCGGGCGTGAGCGCGGATCCTGGCCCGCCGTCAGGCTCAGGCCGCGTTGTTCGGGTGCGGCCCGGCCAGCGGCGAGCTCACCGGCACCGCGGGAAGCGTGTCCGGGCTGACGAACGAGCTGCCCGACGGTCCGGCCACCACGGCCTCGTGCAGTGCGCTGCCCTTCAGCAGCTGCTTCCAGGACAGGAACCATTCGGTCCAGCCGTCGTCCCAGACACCGGGGCGAGGGCTGCCGATGACGGTCACCGGATCGCCGGGAAGCTCGAGATTGTAGTAGGTCTCGGCATGGGCGGGCGAGGTGTTCACGCAGCCATGGCTGACGTTGATGTACCCCTGCTCCCCCACTGACCAGTAGGCGTCGTGGATGTAGACGCCGCTCCAGGTGAACCGGACCGACCAGGGCACCCAGAGGCTGTACCCGGGCCCCACCATGAGTGTCGGGTTGGCCTTCTCGATCGTGAGATACGTCCCGTTGGGCGTGTTATCGCCTGGCCGGCCGGTGCTGATCGGCCAGTCGCCGAATAGCCGTTTCTTGTAGTAGACCTTCATGTAGTGCGTGACCGTGCTGGCCACCACGATCAGCGAGCGGCCGATCTCGAACGTCTGGTGCAGGTTGCGGACGCCGTAGACGCCCTTGGCACCTTCGACGCCGCTGAACTGTCCCGCGACGTTCACGGTGGTGTGCGCGGGCCAGTAGACCCTTGGCCGGAATTCGAGCGTCTGGCTACCGTCCCAGTACCAGGCGCCGACCACTGGCTTCGAGGTACGCAGGCTGAGTGATCTCTCGACCGCTGCGCGGCGGGTTATCGGATGGCTGAAGGTCAGGACTACCGGCATGCCGACGCCGTAGCTCTGCTGGTAACCCTCCATGATCGTGGCCGTGAAGGTCTTGCGCGGCTTGAGGGTCCGGAACGAGCTCGTGGCGGTGACTTTCTTTCCCCCCGAGCCAACCGCGATGGCCGTCACCGTGTAGACGTGCGACGGGTTCAGCAGACCCTGGCTGTGCCAGACAGTCCCCCTCATGCTGAGCTGGCCGCTGAGCGGGTCACCCGCGGCCCGGACGACGACATCGCGCAGCTTGCCGTGCGCAACGCTCACGGTGACTCCCGCAGTGGGACTGACGCTCTGAGTGCCGCTGGCCGGCGTGATCGTCACCTGTGCGGCCGGCGGCGGCTTCGCTGCCGCGAGGCCCGCGCACCCCGCGGCCGACAGGACGAGCGCGGCCGCGGCCGCCGTGATTCCAAGCCGTCTGCCCGATCGAGCAGATCCGGCATCATTCTGATTCACCCCGAAAACCCCCGGTCTTTCCCCCGTGCCCGCATCCCCCGATGCGGCCATGACCTTTCCCGAGGGAGAGGTACCCTTTTGCGCTGGCCGACATGCACTCCCCGCACCACCATCTTCCGGTTGCGGCCGTTCCTTCATGGCAGGGTGCTGTTATGAGTGCCGGCGCCTTTCCTCGTCGTTTCGCCCGCAGCGGCCGGTTCCGGCTGGGTGAGCCCGGGGAGTTCGCTGTGTCGCCTGATGGGCGCCGGGTGGCATTCCTGCGGTCGGAGTCCGGGACCGACCCACGGGGCGCGGGCCCGCTCCCGGTCCTGCTGGATCCCTACGGCGGTCCGGGCTCGCAGCGCGTCCTGGCCGCCAGACTCTGGTGGTTCGGCGTGTCGCAGTGGTTCGCCGAGCAGGGCTTCGCCGTGGTCGTCACGGACGGCCGCGGGACGCCCGGCCGCGGCCCGGTCTGGGACCGGGCCATCCGCGGCGATATTGCCGGGCCGGTACTCGAGGATCAGATAACGGCGCTGCATGACCTTGCTGACCGGTATCCGGACATCGACCTGCGCCGGGTGGGGATCCGCGGCTGGTCATTCGGCGGCTTCCTGGCGGCGCTCGCGGTACTCCGCCGGCCGGACGTGTTCCATGCCGCGGTCGCCGGGGCCGCACTGTCCGACCAGCGGCTGTACGACACCTACTGGAAGGAAAGGCACCTCGGTCATCCCGGCGCCGAACCGGAGAATTACCGGCGCTGTTCGCTGCTGCCAGAGGCATCGAAGCTGGCCCGGCCGCTGCTGCTGATCCACGGCCTGGCAGACGACAACGTCTTTGCCGCGAACACGCTGCGGCTTTCTGCCGCGCTCTTGGCGGCCGGGCGCCCGCACACCGTCCTGCCGCTGTCCGGCATGACGCACCTGGTGGCGCAGCCGCAAGTGCGGGAGAACCTGCCGGGCTTGGAACTGGACTTCCTGCGCAACGCCCTCGGCATGACGCCAGGCCCGCCGCGCCGGCAACTCGGGCCGGCTCAGAAAATCACGTAGACCTTGCGGATCTGCTCGTGGATCTGCCAGGTGCCTGCCCAGCCGCGCGGGAAGACGGCGGCGGCGCCGGGGCCGATGTCCTGTGGTTCGCCGCCGTCCGGTGTCACGGTCATCCGGCCGGACACGATATGCACGAACTCGTGCGTCTCCAGTTTCCAGTAGGACGGGCCGGGCGCGCACTCCCAGACCCCCACCTCCTGCTCGCCGTCCTGCCAGAGGGTCAGGCCCGAGGTTTGCATGGGCTCGCCGGTGGCCTCTTCCAGTGGCCCCCAGTCCTCGAGTTCGGCGGAAACGGCGGAACCGAGAAACGGGGTCACGGACGTGATGTCGGTCATCGTGGCTGTCCTTTCAGGAGTGGCCGCTGGTCACGACAGGGCCAGCTTGCCGGGCGGCTGTCGGGCCGTGTGGTCAGGGAACGGCAGCGCGATCGGATCGGTGGCCAGGCGGCTGCTGCCGTGCTCATCGAACCGGTCCAGGCCGAGGTCGGCCGTGTCCACCACGTCAGACGATCCCGTCAGCGCGACATCGGCGGCGGCGCGGGCCACCGCTGGCCCCCACATCATCCCGGCGCCGCCGGCACTGGCCACCGTGGCCCCGTCAAGGATGCCGTCCCGGCCGATGGCCGGGCCGATGATCGGCAGATGATCGGGGGTGAAGTCGATGGTCGCCGCCCACACGCGCCGCAGTCCGAGCCCGGCGGTCACCGGGACCAGCCGCGCCAGCCGCTCGCGCATGCGGGCCAGGTACGGCTCGTCCACGTGGCGGGCGGTGCCGGGCGGCTCGTCCGGGTTGCTCATGCCGAACAGCAGGCCGCCCTCCTCGGGGCGCCAGTACAGGCCAGCGGACAGGTCGAAGACCATCGGCACCCGCGCGCGGGCCAGGTCCGGGTGGGCCTGCGTCACGGCGACCTGGTGCCTGACCCCGCCGGCCGGGATCCGCACTCCGGCCAGCGCGCCCACTGCGGCAATCTCGGGTCCGCCGGTGAGGACCACGAGCGGGGCGGCGACCACTCCGTCGCTGGTTGCCACACCGGTCACCCGGTGCCGGTCAGTGACAAGCCCGGTGAAAGCGACGTGCTCCATGACGTCGACGCCACTGGCGGCAAGCGCGACCGCGTAGGCGGTGACGTTACGCGGCGGCGCGAGGTAGCCGTCCTCCGCGCAGAACGTCCCCCCCAGCGTGAGCCCGGGCGCGAGAGCCGGGTTCAGCTCGTCCACCTCGGCGGGCTCCAGCCAGCGCACCGAGAGGCCGAGCCCGGCCTGCATCTTCATCCGGTCCTGCGCGGCGGCGACATCGGCTGCGGTGAAACACGGCAGCAGGTAGCCCTGCGGCGAGAAGCCGGAGTCGATCCCGAGTTCCTGGCGCTGGCTCAGGTAGAACCGCCGGGACCACTCGCCGAGCCGCACCGCCCACGCGGTGCCGCCCTGGGTCCGGACGACGCCAGCGGCCCGGCTGCTCGCACCTTCGCCGAGGGTCCGCTTCTCGAGCAGGACCACCCGGTCAAGGCCGCTGCGGCGGAGGAAATAAGCGCACCAGGCGCCCACCGTCCCGCCGCCGACGACGACGGCATCGGCGGTTTCTGGCTGGCCGGCCTGGCCCGTTGGCACGTGCCTGATGCTGGCATAGACTGAACGTTCAGTCAAGGCTGCGGCAGCCGGGATGAGGGGGCCATGTATCGCCTGTCTGACGAGGACCTGGAGATCCAGGCACGGGCCAGGTCCTTCGCCGATGAGGTGATCCCCTACGAGGTGACAGCCGAGCTCGGCGGCGGCGAGCTGCCCGGCGATCTCGCCGCGCGGCACGCGGCGCGGGCCAGGGACCTCGGGCTGCACGCCGCGAACATGCCCAGGGAACTGGGCGGGGGCGGCGCCAGCTCGCTGCAGCAGGTCCTCATCCAGGAGCAGGCCGGCCGGGTGACCAACGCGCTCGCCTGGGCCTGCGGGACGCCGCCGTCCTGGCTACCTGATGTCGCCACGCCCTACCAGCTGGACCGCTATGTGATTCCGGCCATCCGCGGCGAGGCCGAGGAGTGCTACGCGATCACCGAGGAAGCCGCGGGCTCGGACGTCGACGCCATCGTCGCCACCGCCCGCAGGGACGCCGGCGATTACCTCCTGACCGGCGAGAAATGGCACGTCACGTCCTACAACTCCGCCACGTTCGCGTTCTTCCAGGGCAAGCTGGCCGGCGGCCCGCACGACGGCGAGCACGCGATGTTCCTCGTCGACCTGCCCAGCCCGGGCGTCCGGGTAGCGCGGACGCCGGCCTACTCGCACACCATCAGCCATCACCACCCGATCGTCGTCTTCGAGGACGTCCGGGTGCCGGCCGCCAACCTGGTCGGGGCCGAGGGCGGCGGGATGAGCTTTGCTTATGAGTGGTTCAGGTTCGAGCGGCTGATGGTCGCGGCCCGCTGCCTGGGTGCCGCTGAGCGGCTGACCGCCGAGATGACCTCGTTCGCGACGCAGCGGCAGGTCCAGGGCCGGCCGATCAGCCAGTTCGGGGCTATCCAGGCCATGCTGGCGGACAGCATGACCGAGCTGTTCGCCGCCAGGTCGCTGACGTATGAGACCGCGCGGGCGATCGACGGCGGCGCGGACATCAAGGTGCAGCACGCCCAGTGCTCGATGGCCAAGCTGTACGCCTCCGAGATGGCCGGCCGGGTGGCCGACCGGGCCGTCCAGGTCTTCGGCGGCCGCGGCTACATGCGGGAGAACGTCGCCGAGCGGTTCTTCCGCGAGCTGCGGGTGGAGCGGATCTGGGAAGGCACCAGCGAGGTTCAGCGCGCGATTATCGCCGGCCAGATGGTCAAGCGAGGACCCCAGTCACTCGCCTGACCCTGGCCAGGCCACCCGGGCCAGGCCCGGTCTGCCGGGCCCGAAGGCTACTCGGGCAGGCTGGCCTCGATGGCCGCGATGAGGGCCGGGTCTTCGGGCTCGGTCTGCGGGCGGAACCGTCCGGCTATCTTGCCGTCCGGGGCGACCAGGAACTTCTCGAAGTTCCACTGGATGTCGCCTGCCTGGCCCTCGGCGTCGGGCACCTCGGTGAGCTCGGAGTAGATCGGGTGCCGGTCCGGGCCGTTGACATCGATCTTCTCGAACAGCGGGAAGCTGACACCGTAATTGACGGAGCAGAACTGCTGGATCTCGTCGGCACTGCCGGGCTCCTGGCCGCCGAACTGATTGCACGGGAAGCCGGCGACTGAGAACCCGCGGCCGGCGTAAAGCTCCTGCAGCCGCTCAAGCCCCGCGTACTGCGGCGTGAGACCGCACTTCGAGGCGACGTTGACGACAAGCAGTGTCTTGCCGGACAGGTCGCCGAGCGAGGCGGGCTGGCCGGACAGGGTGTTCACGGGGATGTCGTACACGGTCACGGGTCTGATCCTTCGCTGTCGGGAGACTTCGGAGTCGATGCCGTCACGTCAACAGCATCAGCAGTCGCTCTCTTCCGTACTCGTGGACAGAGTTCCGGGCTGACGCGTAGGCGACCTCGCCGTTGGGCGCGACCGCGATGATGTCCGGCTCGAAGACCGGGATCGGCCTGAGTGCGGTGTCCGTGGCAGTCCGGATCGGGTCACGTCGTTCTGGAGTAACTGGGATAGCTGCGGGAGACATAGAGGGTCTTGCCATTAGGTGTCAGCGCAATGTCTTCGAGGAATCCCGTCTTGATAGCAGGCAGCGGAGTATTGGTGGAAGTCCTAATCGGTGTCACCGTGTCCGACGCGGTGTTCTCCACGTAGGCGATCCTGCTGTCAGGAGTGACCAGAACAGCCTGGGGAAAGCGCCCGACCCTGACCGTCGCTACCGGCGCCACGCCGCCTACCGGGATAACGGTCACGCGCCGCCAGGACAGCGAGCTAGCCGGCGGCGGGCGCCTTCGCCCCGGGACTCCACGCGGACTGGCCCTGGTAACCGCGCGCCACCATGGTCACGAACTGGTACACCGCGTCCTCGTCCGGCGAGAGCGGGCCCGGCTGCGCGTGGTCTGAGCTGAGACCGCGCTGCACCGACTCGCACGCGCCCCAGTCCTGCCGGTTGGTGATGTCCCAGAAGTCCACAGCGTAGCCGGGATCGAAGCCTGGCTTCTCCAGCGCCTCGGGCGCGAAGGCCCAGCTGCACTCGATCCTGGTCCGGTCAACAGCGAGCGGCACGAGGCGGTGCGTCATGACGTAGTCGGGGTGCAGGCTGAGCAGCACGTTGGGGAAGACGTTGAGATAGATCACCGTGCGCAGGCCTGCCGCGTCGAGGCCGCGCAGCGGCGCCCCGAGGCTGGTCCCGTCCAGTGACATGGTCGCCATGCCATCCCGCAGGTCCATCCAGCCGCCCACCCAGGCATCCTGCGGCGGGTAGTTCTCGCCGCTCTTGGGCGGGCTGACCCTGCACAGCTCCGGGTGAATCATCGGGCAGTGGTAGCACTCGTGGTAATTCTCGGTGAGGATCTTCCAGTTGGCCGCCGCATCGTAGGTGTGCTGTCCGGCAATGACGAGGCGTTCCGGCTCATACGGCGCGACAAGCTCGTCAAGTTCGCGCAGCGAGTCGGCGATCGGGCCGGCCTGCCCGGAGCCATCGACGAAGATCAGCCCGTGCCACTCGGCCACCGGTAGCCCGGCCAGGCCCCACTGCCCGGCGTCGAAGCCGCCGCGTCCCTTGAATCCCGCCGCGGCCCGCAGGCCGCCCGCGAGCGAGTACGTCCAGGAATGATACGGACAGACGATCGCGCTGCGCTGGGCCACGGCACCGCAGGGCAGTAGCTCATGGCCACGATGCCGGCAGGTGTTGGCGAACGCGCGCAGGACACGGTCGTCACCGCGGGCAAGCAGGACACTGCCCTGCCCGGTCGGCTCAGCCCGCTGGTCGCCCGGGTTCGCGACCTGCGCGCTGTAACCTGCGCAGTTCCACCCGCCGCCGAAGAAATGCTGCTGTTCCCAGGCGAATACCGCCGGATCGACGTATGCGGCCCTGGGCAGCATCCGGCTGGCGCCGAAGGGCCGCAGGGCATCGGCAAGGCCTGCTGCATCGATGGGCGCGGCGGGATACGTGAACTGACTGATCATACAGTCAAGAGTAGGCAGCCGCCTATCGGCTGTCTAGCGCCGTGCGCGCGCCTGACGGCGCGGCCGACTCAATTTCGCGCCCGATGCCGCCGGAACGCTGCACCGCCGGAACGCGACGGCCCCGCCGCCGGACCCCTGCTATCCAGCGCCGGAGGGACCCGGGCGCTGCGCCGGGAGATTTGGCCGCGCACTTGCGTTCGGCGCTGCGTGCCTTTAGCTCGTGACAACTGGCCCGAAAAAGGGCCAGGAAGGCGAAGCTGGCCGGAGTTTGGGATCCCAGCCGCAACGGCCCGGGTTTGCCGTGCGAAGGGCCACGAGCACCACGAGCACCACGAGCACCGCTGGGCGGCAGTTCCGCTGTCGCCCCGCAGTCCAGGCCCAGCGGAACCGGACTAGCGCACCTCGGCGAACATGGCGGAAGCCCCTCCCAGCTGGGAGGGGCTTCCGCCATGACATCTACGGTGGAGGTGGCGGGAATCGAACCCGCGTCCTTCAGTACATCACCAGGGCTTCTCCGGGCGCAGCCTGCGTCGTTTTTCTCAGCCCCGGCGGTCATGCAGGCAAGCCGCCGGACGGGCTCAGCCGCTGTTTGTTGTCCCGTCTAGTCCCGCGGCCGGGTCAGACGGTAGATCCTCCTAGCTGATGCCAGACACCGGGCCGGAGGAACTCCCGGGCTGACAACCCCTAACTCGCGGTCAGGCCGCGAGGGCGAGGTGAGTGCGCTTTGAGTTGGCACTTAAATTGTGCGGTCACAGGATTAACGAGGTCATCACCGCGACCCTCGGCCCGCTTCCCCTGGCTCAACTACCGAAGTCGAAGCCAGTCACCCCCTCTTCAGTTGTAGGTCTAGCATAACCGCACCGGGACCGGGCTTCTTCCCCCGCGGTCTCCTCGCACGGCAGAATGCCCGACAGGACGCCCGCAGAGCGCGGGCCCCATCGGGCATCCATCAGCAGTGATGAGAAACCCCCGTGGGCGCTGGCGGTGGCCGAAGATCGCGCCCACGGGGGTCGACCGGCAGGGTCGGAGCCGGCCTGAAAAGGCCCGGGCCTCCCCCGAGATGCGGCCCGGTTCCCATCACGACGACTGGGCCGCAACCCCCCAAGCGGCACCCCAGTCAATAGGTAAGACGCGCAGCGAAGTGGCAAGGTTGCTCCGCGTAATCCAAATGCAGGTAATGCTCCGGTCAGGAGCCGGCCGGGAAGCCACGCAGGAACTGCCCGGCCAGGCTCGCCGCCGCGGTGGACGGAGATCTCGTCACCTCGAGCACCGCGAAGGCGACGCCCCCCCTGAATCCGACGAACCAGCTGGCCCAGGTCCCCGCTTGAGCAGTGCCAAGCGGGGCGGATCCGACCTGCCCGAAGACGGCCTGACCTGGGACAGCCGCGCCCCGGCCCGCGCCGCTGGCCACCGAAGCACGCATGAGCGTCCGTAGATCCTGATAAACCTGCGTGCCGAACGAAGCCTTCGGTGCCGGCGGCGGATCAGTCTGGCTGATCACCAGGGACGGAGAATGCAAGCCCCCGGACGCCACGACGGCCGCCATCAGCGCCGCCTGCAGTGGGCTGATCAGGACACTGCCGCTGCCGATGGAGTCGGCAGCGAGTTCCGCGATGCCCGACGGCGGCCGCATCGTTCCGGCGAAGGCGCCGGCCAGCGGCAGCTGCCAGGACGCGCCGAGACCAAAGCCCTTTTCAGCCGCTGTCATCAGGCTCGTCGCGCTGAGCCGGAGCGACAGCCCGGCGAACGCGGTGCGGCAGGCATGCGCGAAGTCGGTCAGGAATGGCGGCTGCACGCCCAGGTTGGGTTCGGACGGCGCGTTGGTGAAGGTCTGCCCGCCCACCGAGCTCAGGGAGTTGCAGGGAATCGGCGTACTCAGCTGGACCCCGCCGGCCAGCATGGCGGCGGCCGACACGATCGTGAAAGCCTGGCCGGGCTGGTAATGCCCGGTCAGTGGCTGCAGGTTAGGCATGCCCCGCTCGGCGTGATCGGCCACGGCGAGGATCTGCCCGGTGGCGGCCCGGACGGCAACGATAGCGGCTGGCGCGGGCAGCGAGCCGACCGCATGGTCAGCTGCTTCCTGCACGGTCGCGTTGATGGTGGTGCGCACCGGCGTTCCTGCTTTTCCTTGCCAGCGCTGCAGCACGGACACCACCTTGCCTGCCCGGTTCTCGGTCACGACTTCGGTGGTGGGACTGCCGACCAGGGTGCGCTGGAACGCCTGCTGGAGGCCGGACAGGCCAATCGTCGTACCCGGCCGGTACGGCACGCCTGCGTTGCGCAGCGCCGGTGAAGTCTCGGCGCCGACGCCGCCGGTAACCGCACCGGCGATGCTATCGAACAGCCGCAGCCGGACCTTCTTGATGATCAGGCCGGGCACCCGGGCGAGCTTGCGGCTGATCCGCTCGTATCCGCCCGGCTTGAGCCACGCCAGCTCAAGGAAGGAGCCCGCTGGCGCCACCTGGATCTCGCCCAGGAGCTGCCCGGAATCAAGGCCGGTCGCCTTGGCGAGGGCGGCGGCGGTGGCAGCAGGGTGAGCGAGCCTGCGCGGACGCACGCCAACGACGTAGACCAGCGAGGGCTGTGTCAGCGGCTTGCCCGCGGCGTCCAGCAGGGGCGCCCGCGGCGGCACTGTACTCAGCACGGCCAGGCGCAGCCCGGGCCGCAGTCCGGGCACAATCGCTGCCGGGCTCCAGAGCACCTTCCAGCCGGCCGCCAGCTTTCGCAGTCTGAAGCTGCCCTGATAACTCCAGGCCGCGCCGCCTGGGCCAAGATTGACGATCGCGCTGAACCGCGCCGTCGCGGCATCACCGGCCTGGCTGATCGGGCCCAGACCGAGCGACAGATCGTCCGCGTCGACCTGCTGGTAGAAGCCGGCCAGCGCGCCGGCGACGGCTTGCGGGTCGCCGGTCGTCTCGGCAGCCGCCGCCAGGTAGCGGCCGCCCTCCCAGTCGAGCAGGAATGCCTGGACAGTCGGCTCCGCGGACGGGTCCCCCGAGACAGCGCCCACGGCCACGCCGACGACCAGCAGCAGGATCGCCCCCGCGATGGCTGCCACCCGGACTCGCGCAGAGCGCGGCAGCACCCGGCTCAACCGTCGTCCCCCGACTCGTCTGTCCCCTTCCTGGGCCCCCGTGACCCGGTCCCCCCGCATCGGAGCACGCAGGCCCGAGGAGTGCACGCCGCCGTTACGCGTACGGGCCATGGCCCGGCACTCCGTTACCTTCGCCGCCGCAGGGCACGGTCAACCTCTCTGGCAGCATCCCTGCGCGCCAGCTCGTGGCGCTTGTCGTAGGTCCGCTTGCCACGAGCCACGGCCAGCTCGACCTTGGCCCTCCCGTCTTTGAAGTACAGCGAAAGCGGGACCAGAGTCAAGCCACGCTCGGACGTCGCGGTAGCCAGCCTGTCGATCTCCTTGCGATGCAGCAGCAGCTTACGGGTCCGGCGCGGCTCATGGTTGGTCCAGGTACCCTCCGTGTACTCGGGGATGTGCACGTTGTGCAGCCATACTTCGTGGTCGCTGACCTGGCCGAACCCGTCAGCCAGCGAGGCGCGGCCGAGCCGCAGCGATTTCACTTCGGTGCCGGTGAGGACCAGCCCCGCCTCGATAACGTCCTCGATGTGGTAATCGTGCCTCGCGCGCCGGTTCCTGGCGACGACCTTCTTGCCCTGCTCTGCGGTCACATTCCTACCCTGGGCGTCACACGCGCAGGTAACGACGGAGCGTAAGGAAGGACGTGGCGCCGGTCAGCAGCACGCCGACGATCATCGCCACGATGATGACCTCGACCAGGTCCGTCGTCTTCAGCTGCACATTGAACTGGAAATACTGCTGCAGCGTATCCAGCCACAGCGATTTCACCGCGATGAGCAGCCCCGCGGCCACCAGCCAGCCGAACACGCCCGCGATCACGCCCTCGACGAGGAACGGCAGCTGGACGTAGAAGTTTGACGCGCCGACCAGCCGCATGATGCTGGTCTCCCGGCGGCGGTTGAACGCCGACAGCCTGATGGTATTGGCGACCAGCAGGATGGCCGCGATGATCAGGATGATGGCGATGACGACGACCGCGTTCCGCGCGCCGTCGAGCAGCTTGTAGAACTTGTTGAGGATCGCCGAGTTGTCGATGATCTCGTCGACTCCTGGCGCGCCGTTGACGGTCTCCGCCACAACCGCGGTGTCCGCCTGGGTGTTCTTGAGCTTGACCTGGAAAGAGTCGGGGATCTCGCCGGAATTCACATAGCCGGCCATCGTCGGGAACTCCGACTTGAACTGCTGATATGCCTGCGGCAGCGAGACGTAGCTGACATTGGACACCTGCGGCATCTTGGTCAGGTCCTGACGCAGCTGTGCCATCTCCGCCGGGGTGGCAGCGCCGTTCTTGATGCACTGCGGGCTAGAGCTGATCTTGGTGCACAGGTACACCGAGAGCTGGACGCGACCCTGCCAGTAGTTCCTGGTGATGTCAACCTGCTTGACGAACAGCAGTCCGGTGCCCAGCAGGGACAGGCTGATCGCGACCACCACCACCAGGGCGATCGTCATCGTCAGGTTCCGCCGCAGGCCGATCCAGACCTCATGAAAGACAAACTGCACACGCATGTCGCTGATCCCTCGGTAGTCCGCCGAAGCCGGTCAGTACGCCTGGCCGTAGACTCCGCGCGACTGGTCGCGCACAACCTTGCCGTGTTCGAGCTCAATGACGCGCTTGCGCATGGAGTCCACGATCGCCGCGTCGTGGGTGGCCATGACGACCGTGGTGCCCGTCCTGTTGATGCGGTCGAGCACCTTCATGATGCCGATGGAGGTCGCCGGATCGATGTTGCCCGTTGGCTCGTCGGCGAGCAGGATCATCGGCCGGTTCACGAATGCCCGGGCCATGGCAACACGCTGCTGCTCGCCGCCGGACAACTCATCGGGCATCCGGTCCCGCTTGCCTTCGAGGCCGACAAGGTCGATGACCTCGGGAACCACCTTGCGGATGAAACGCCGCGGCTTGCCGATGACCTCAAGGGCGAAGGCGATGTTCTGGTAGACGTTCTTGCCCGGCAGCAGCCGGAAGTCCTGGAAGACGCAGCCGATCCGGCGGCGCAGGTGCGGCACTTTCCAGTTGGTGAGCCGCGCCAGGTCCTTGCCAGCGATGTGGATCCGGCCCTCGCTCGGGCGCTCTTCCTTGAGCACCAGCCTGAGGAAGGTGGACTTGCCGGACCCCGACGGCCCGACCAGGAAGACGAACTCGCCCTTTTCGACATCAAGGTTGACGCTCTCCAGGGCGGGACGGCTCTGGTTCACGTACATCTTGGTGACGTTATCGAAGTGGATCACTGGCCCATCACACGCGCTCGACTAGATGCGGACAGCCTGCCAGGACGCTAACGGCGCCCCGGTTTGGCCTCGGGCCAGTCTAGGGGGGAAACTGGCTAGGAACGTCCAACATCGTCGAAGTGACCGGGTGGCACCGGCCCGGAGGGACCCCAATGAGCTGCGAGCACCTGATCTGTGCCCAGTGCGCGGGACCAGTGGCCGAAGGACGGTGCCCCGTCTGCCAGGCGGCACGCACCCGGATGCACAACCACCACTCCGGGTTGTCCATGCCGCTCCTCGCCGTGGCGCTCATCCTGCTCCTAGCGATGATGCTGGCGCTGCAGCACCTGGCACACTGACACCGGCGCCACACTGACACCGGCGCGGCTGGCGACCGGCTGGCCGCCGGACGGCCGGGTCAGGTTGAAATCGGATAGGGGGGTTCCCTGAGCTACATGCCCTGGGTCCTGAGCCAGCGGATCTCGGCCTCGATGAAGTCGTCGATCTCGCCATCGAGCACGGCCGCCGTGTTCCCGGTCTCGAAGCCGGTCCGCAGGTCCTTGATGTTCTGGTAGGGGTGCAGCACATAGTTGCGGATCTGGGTGCCCCAGCTGCCAGCGTGATCGCCGCGCAGCTCGGCCATCTTCGCCCGCTGCTCGGCCCGCTTGCGCTCCAGCAGCTTCGCCTGCAAGACCGCCATGGCGGTCGCGCGGTTCTGGATCTGGCTGCGCTCGTTCTGGCAGGAGACGACGATTCCGGTCGGCAGGTGGGTGATCCGGACGGCCGAGTCGGTGGTGTTGACGCCCTGGCCGCCGGGGCCGCTCGACCTGAACACGTCGACCCGCAGCTCGTCCTCGGGAATCTCGATGTGATCGGCCTGCTGGACCACCGGGATCACGTCCACGCCCGCGAACGAGGTCTGCCGGCGGCCCTGGTTGTCGTACTTGGAGATGCGGACCATCCGATGGGTGCCGTGCTCGCCGCGCAGCGTCCCGTAGGCATACGGAGCCTTGATCGCGAAGGTGGTGGACTTGATCCCGGCCTCTTCCGCGTAAGACGTGTCGTACACCTGCGTCGGGTACCCGTGCCGCTCCGCCCAGCGCAGGTAGATACGCTGCAGGCCCTCCGCCCAGTCGGCCGCGTCCGCCCCGCCCGCCTGGGCGTTGATGGAGATCAGCGCCTCACGAGCGTCATACTCCCCCGATAGCAGCGTCCTGATCTCGAGCTGGTCAATCTCCTTACGCAGCCTCGCCAGGTCGCGGGTGGCCTCTTCCCGGTAGGTCTGGTCGTTCTCGCTCTCGGCAAGCTCGAACATCACTTTGGTGTCGTCGAGGCGCTGGCGCAGCCCTTCCAGCCGGGAAATCTCGCCTTCCAGGTAGGACAGTCTGCGGGTGACCGTCTGCGCCTGCTCCTGGTCGCTCCAGAGACCGGGATCGGCGGCACGCTCGCGCAAGCCGCCAGCCTCTTTGCGCATCGCGTCCGGGTTCAGGACGGCTTCGATGCTGGCCAGCTTGGACGACAACTCAGAGATCTCGCCCGCTGGATCGATAGCCATGCGGGAAAGCCTACGCGAGGCTGACAAGCCATCCGTTTCCGCCGGGCCGATCATTGCTGGGACATCCCGCCAGGCTGCCAGCCAGCGAGATCTGGCGTTCAGCAGCAGTGCAGCGGGCGTTCAGTCAGGGAGCGTGCTGGCCGCCACGAGGGTCCTGATGGCGCGCACCGCCACCGACAGCGTGGCCACCGTGAAGGCGTCGCTGTCCCAGATCTCGGTGAGCGTCTGGGTGGCCCGGCGCACCGCCGGATCGTTGCGCTGCGTCCACGCGGCCAGCCGCTCCTCAGGGCTGCCCGGACCGGTCACCATGAGCACGTCCTTGGCCAGCGACGCATGCGCGTTATATAGGTCGTCGCGAAGCGCCGCGCGTGCCATCGCGTTCCATCGGTCGTCCCTGGGCAGCGCGGTGATGCGGTCGCGCAGCCTGGTGATCTGCAGCCGGTCGGCGATGTCGAAGTAGACCTCGGCGGTCTCCTCGACGGATCGCCCGATGCTGGCGGCGGTATCGACGATGTCAAACGCCGAATATGCGGCCACCATGGCCGCGACCCGCTCGGCGAGCTCGCCGGGCACGCCCTGCAAGGTGAAGGAGTCCCGGCGATCCTCGAAACCGGCCAGGTCCCGGCCGGCCAGCAGCTTGGGCAGGCCAGCGCCGACGGTCAGGACGCCGCCAGCAAGGAAATCGATCGTCTGCCTGATGTCAAACGCCGCACGGCGGCTATGCAGCAGCCAGCGGGCCGCCCGCTCGGTCAGCTTGCGGCCCTCCAGCGAGAGCAGGATCTGGACCGAGGTATCCACCTGCCCGTCGAGCGCCTCCACCTGCGCCCAGAATCCCGGCAGGTCGAAGACCTCGCGCGCCACCAGCCAGGCGGCGGTGATGTCCGGGACCGAGGCACCGGTCTCCTCGCTCAGCCGGAACACGAAGGTGATCCCCGACCGGTCCACCATGTCGTTGACCACCGCGGTGGTGATGATCTCGCGGTGCAGCCGGTGGGATCCCATCCGGCCGGCGTAGCGCTGCCGCAGCGGGACAGGGAAGTACTCGGTCAGCACACCTCGGAGGAAGGGATCTCCAGGCAGCCTGGAGGCGAGGATCTCCTGGGCTGATGCGATCTTGGTCTGGGCGAGCAGCACGGAGAACTCGGGCGCGGTCAGGCCGGTCCCTGCCGACCGCCGCTCGGCGATCTCCTTGGCCCCGGGCAGCACGTCGAGCCTGCGCCGGATCTGGTGGTCCCGCTCGAGCTTGCGGATGTACCTGGAGTGCACGTGCAGCATCTGGGCAGCTTGGGCGCGGGCTGCGGCGAGCGCCCTGTTCTGCTGGTAGTTGTGCTGCAGCACCAGCTGACCGACCTCGCCGGTCATCTGGTGCAGCAGATCATTGCGGTCGGCGGGCGTGAGCTCACCATCGCGGACCGCACCGTCGAGCAGGATCTTGATGTTCACCTCATGGTCGGAGGTGTCCACGCCAGCCGAGTTATCGATGAAGTCGGTATTGACGAGCCCGCCGGACAGCGCGTACTCGATCCTGGCTTCCTGGGTCAGGCCCAGGTTCCCGCCCTCGCCGATTACCCGGGCCCGCAACTGCGACGCGTCCACCCGGACGGCGTCGTTGGACCTGTCGCCGGCATCCGCATGGGTCTGCGTGGCCGCCTTGACGTAGGTGCCGATGCCGCCATTCCACAGCAGGTCGACCGGCGCCGCGAGGATGGCGGAAATCAGCTGATCGGGCGGCAGCGCCGTGACAGTGTCAGCCACGCCGAGGGCGGCGCGCGTCTCCGGCGAGACCGGCACCGATTTGGCGCTGCGCGGCCACACTCCGCCGCCCGCCGAGATCAGTGACCGGTCATAGTCGGCCCACGAGGACCGCGGCAGCGCGAAGAGCCGGCTCCGCTCGGCGAAACTGATCGCCGGGTCGGGATCAGGGTCAACGAACACGTGCCGGTGGTCGAATGCCGCCACCAGCTTGATGCACCGGGACAGCAGCATCCCGTTCCCGAAAACGTCGCCGGACATGTCGCCGATTCCGGCGACCGTGAATTCGGTCTCGTCGAGGTTGGTCCGCAGGGTCTGGAAGTGGAACTTGACCGACTCCCAGGCACCCCGTGCGGTAATCCCCATCTTCTTGTGGTCATAGCCCTCCGACCCGCCCGACGCGAATGCGTCGCCGAGCCAGAAGCCACGGTCCTGTGCGATCTCATTGGCGGTGTCAGAGAAGGTTGCGGTGCCCTTGTCGGCGGCGACCACCAGGTAAGGGTCATCGCCGTCGTGGCAGACCACGCCGCTGGGCGGCACTACCTGCCCGGCCTCGAGATTGTCGGTCACGTCCAGCATGGCGCTGATGAGCATCCGGTAGCAGGCCAGCACTTCGCCTTGATATGCCTCCCTGTCGCCGGGCGGAGGAAGCTGCTTGCAGACGAAGCCGCCCTTGGCGCCAGACGGTACGATGACCGAGTTCTTTACCTCCTGTGCCTTCGCCAGGCCGAGGATCTCGGTCCGGAAGTCCTCCCGCCGGTCAGACCAGCGCAGCCCGCCTCTGGCCACGTCGCCGAACCGCAGGTGGACGCCCTCGAACCTGGGCGAGTAGACGAACAGCTCGAACTTGGGCCGGGGTGCTGGCAGGTCAGGCACCTTCGCCGCATCGAGCTTGACGACGAGATACGGCGCGTGTCCCTGCGGGCGGGCGTTGAAGTGGTTCGTCCGCAGGGTGGCATTGATCAGGCCCCAGTACGCGCGCAGAATGCGATCCTGGTCAAGGCTGGCGACCTCGTCGAGCTCGCCGCGGATCTCTTCGGTGATGGCCTCGCTGCGCTCGGTCGCGCCCTGCTGGCGATCCGGGTCGAACCTGGACTCGAACAGCCGCACCGCCAGCCTGGTGATGGTGATGTTCGAGGCCAGCACCTGCTCGATGTAGTCCTGGCTGAAGGTGACGCCTATCTGGCGAAGATATTTGGCGTAGGCGCGCAGCACCATCACCTGCTGCCAGCTCAGGTGCGCGTTAAGGACAAGGCCATTGAAGCCGTCGTCCTCGATGTCGCCGCGCCAGAGCGCGCCGAGCGCATCCTCGAACAAGGGCTTGACCGAGTCAAGCGAGGCGCCGGCCCGCGCCTCGCTGCCCGCTCTTCTGCGCAGCCCGAAGTCGTAGATCCAGAATGGCTGCGCCGTGCTGAACTCATACGGGTGCTCGTCGACCACCTCAAGGCCCATGTGCTGGAGCCTGGGCAGCACATCGGTCAGGGTGATCGGGGAGCCGGTGCGGTAGATCGTCAGCCGCCAGACCCGGCGTCCGGCCCCCGGGGCCTCCTCCGTGACGGGCGTCCCGCCCACGAAGCTCTCCGACTCCCAGACCTCGAACGCGATATTCCCGCCGGACTCCTTGAGCCGCGTGACCAGCTTCAGATCACTGACGGCGGCGCTGGCCGGCACATCGGCCTTATAGGTCTCCGGGATCGAGTCACCACACATGGCCATCAGCGCCCGCGCGCGCTGCTCGCCGAGCTTGACGACCGCCTCCTCGGCAAAGTCGTCGTCCCACGACCGGGCGGCCGCGGCTATCTTGCGCTCCAGCTCGCCGGGGTCGACATCGGGCAGCAGCCGGCCACGCGGCGCCCGCACCACGATGTGCAACCTGGCCACCGGCGATTCCCCGATCATCGCGCTGTAGTCCACCTGCGCGCCGTAAAGCGCGGTGCGCAGGATCTCTTGCGCGCGCAGCCTGACGTTGGTGGTGTACCTGTCTCTCGGCAGGTACACCAGGCACGACATGTACCGGCCGTAGATGTCCTTGCGCAGGAACAGCCGGGTCTGCCTGCGCTCACGCAGCCGCAGGACGCCGGCGACGATCGGGATGAGCTCGGCCGCCGAGGTCTGGAACAGCTCCTCACGGGGATAACTCTCCAGCACCCCGCCGAGATCCTTGCCGTCGTGGCTGTCGGCCGTCAGGCCGGCCGACTCAAGCACCTCGCCGAGCCTGCGCCGCAGCACCGGGATCCGGATGACGCTCTCGGTGTAGGCGGAGTGGGTGTACAGGCCGAGGAACCGGTACTCGCCAGTGACCTGGCCGGAACTGTCGATCCGTTTCACCGAGACATAGTCAAGGTAGGCCGGCCGGTGCACGGTGGAACGCGAGTTCGCCTTCGTCAGGACGAGCCGCTTGGGCTCGCGGGCCCTGGCGCGCACCTCGGGCGGCAGCGCAGCGAACGAAGTAGGTCCGTGCTTGTCGTGCCGCAGGACTCCGAGCCCGGTGCCGGGGACTGCCTGCAGCGCCATCCCGTCCGGCCCGTCCTCCAGGTCGTATTCGCGGTAGCCGAGGAAGGTGAAATGATCGTCGGCAAGCCACCGCAGCAGTGCCTCGACCTCGGCGTCGGATTCAGGTCCGGCCTGTTCGCCCGGGTAGTTCAAATCGGCGGCAGCCAGTTCATCGGCCACCCACACCGCTTTGGCCTGCATCCGCGGGTAGTCCTCGACCGACGCCCGGACATCGCCAAGGACCCGCTGCAGGTCGGCCTCAAGCCGGGCCGCTTCGTCGGCATCAAGCCGGGTGATCTCGATATGCGTCCACGACTCGGCGATCTCATCGTGGTCCGCCTTGCCGCCATCGACAATGCCGCGCACCTGGCGCAGCGCGCCGGCGACGTCGCGCCTGACCCGCAACTGCGGGTGCACGATCAGGCGCGGGACGAGGTCGTGCCTGCCGAGTTCCATCGTCATCGAGTCAACGAGGAACGGCATGTCATCGGTGACGATGGAGATCACGTCCCGGGCCGGATCGATCGCAGGTCCGCGTCCGACCCGGACCAAGGCGCGCCCTTGCGGCCGGTGCGCGGCAAACCTGGCCTGCTCGATCGCGACCGCGGCTATCCGTTCCGCCCCTGCCGGGGCAAGGTCGTCCACGGCCACGTGCCGGAAATAGGCCTTCAGGTAGCTGGGCACGTCACCGACACCCACATCGGCGCTGACGACGGCTTGCGCCGCCTCATCAAGCAGCGCTTGCTTGCCCTCGTCCGCGATGTCCGACATTGGCTTCCACTCCTTGTCCTGCTCCGGACGACGATGGCCGGCTTCGGCCGCTACAGCCAATCTCGCAGCTCCCAGAGCAGCGGGTAATAGCGAAGCGGCACCCTGTTGTGCAGGTAAGGTGCGCCGGTCGACCCGCCCGTCCCCGACTTGGTACCGATCTGGCGCTCCACCATCTGGACGTGCCTGGCCCGCCAGAGCCCGGCCAGCTCATCATGAGTCAGCAAATGCTCTGCCAGTTGCCACAGATCATCGTGACCCGGGCGGTCCCTGGCAACATCGGCGAGCGACCGCAGGATCTGATCATCGGTGTCCGCGGCCAGGCCGCGGGATCGGAGCAGGCCGGTGAACGCGTCCCAGAGCGACGGCTCGGCCAGCCGCCGGTCCAGCCGCTCCCGTTCATCATCAGTCAGTGCCCTGAACCGGGCCACGAACCCAGCATCCTTCGCCCCGGAGAGGAATTCGAGCTCGCGGTACTGGACCGACTGGAAGCCACTGGCCGGGGCGAGCACAGCGCGGAACTCCAGGAAGTCCTGCGGCGTCATCGTCTCAATGATGTCGATCTGGCTGACCAGCAGCCGCTCGATCACGTGCGCCCGGCGCAGCAGGTGCCTGGCCCGCCAGGTCTCGTCCCGCGCCATGTCGTCCCTGGCGGCGCCGAGTTCGTGCAGCAGCTGCTTGAACCAGAGCTCATAGGCTTGATGCACAGTGATGAAGAGCAGCTCGTCATGGACCGGCGGAGCCGCCTGCGGCCGCTGCTGGCTGAGCAGCTCAGGCAACCGCAGATAGCTGCCGTAAGTGAGCAGCCCGCCTTCCTCACCGAAGCTGCGGCCCGGCAGTACAGCGCTACTGGCCTGGCCGGCGCTGTGCTGGCCGTCGCGGCCGGCTGCCGCGCTCACCGCTGCTCCCGGGTCGTGAAGAAGCCGAGCACCTCCGGGTTGGCCAGCGCATCCGGGTCGGCGGCGTCCGACACCGGCGTGCCCATCAGGATCTTCCTGACCGGTACTTCGAGCTTCTTGCCCGACAGTGTCCGAGGAATACCTGGCACCTGATGAACCTCGTCGGGCACGTGCCGCGGCGACAGCTGGGAGCGCAGCTCGGCTCGGATCCGCCGGTCCAAGTCCTCATCGAGCTCACGGCCCTCGGCCAGCGCCACGTAGAGGATCAGCCGGCCGTCCTGGCCCAGCCGTCCCGTGTCGATCACCAGGCTGTCGGCGACCTCGGGCAGCCCTTCCACAACGCGGTAGAACTCGCTGGTGCCCATCCGCACCCCGCCCCTGTTCAGGGTGGCGTCCGAACGGCCGTAGATGACGCAGCCACCGTCGGCCAGAATCATGATCCAGTCGCCGTGCCGCCATACCCCGGGATAGTCAGCGAAGTAGCTGCCGGCATATCGCTGGCCGCCTGGATCGTTCCAGAAGCCCACCGGCATGGACGGCATCGGACGGGTGATGACGAGCTCGCCCACGGTCCCGATCAGTGGCTGGCCAGCCGCATCGTAGGCCTCCACCATGGCACCCAGGCACCGGCCAGCGATCACGCCGGCCCGGACCGGCAGCAGCGGGCACGGCCCGACGAAACCGGTGCACAGGTCGGTACCGCCGGAGAACGAGCCGAGGACGAGGTCAGACCCGTGACCGGCGACCTCGTCGTAAACCCAGCGGAAACCCTCCGGCGGCAATGGGGACCCGGTCGAGCCAATGCCCCGGAGCCTGGACAGGTCGAACTGCGCCGCGGGCCGCAGCCCCGACTTCATGCAGGCCAGCAGGTATGGCGCGCCGGTGCCCGCGTAACTGACCTCCGTCTCAGCCACCAGCCGCCAGAGCGCGTCGATACCAGGATGGTTCGCGCTCCCGTCGTAGGCCACCACGGTCGCGCCCACGAGCAGGCCGCCGACCAGGTAGTTCCACATCATCCAGCCAGTCGTTGTGTACCAGAAGAACACATCGTCCGGTCCGAGGTCCTGGTGGAAGGCCAGCGCTTTCAAATGCTCGAGGACGATCCCGCCGTGGCCGTGCACGATCGGCTTCGGCAGCCCGGTGGTGCCGGAGGAGTACAGGATCCACAGCGGATGATCAAAACTGACCGCCTCGAACCCGGCCCCGGCCGCCTCGTCGCCCTGCACCGGGTCACTCTCTGGCATGGCGTCCCAGGCCTGCACTCGCACCGCCAGCTCGCTCAGGCCGCCCGCCGGCTGGCCGCCCGCCGCCGCCAGGTAGTCGATCATCAGCACCGCTTCCAGGCCCGGAAGCGCGGCTGCGATTCGTGCGACCTCGTCGCTGCGGTCAAAGGACTTACCGCCGTAGACGTAGCCGTCCACGGCGATCAGCACTTTCGGCCCGATCTGGGCAAACCTGTCGATCACGCTGCGCGCGCCGAAGTCCGGCGAGCATGATGACCAGATGGCGCCCAGGCTGGCGGTGGCGAGCAGCCCGATCAGCGCTTCCGGCGCGTTGGGCAGATAGGCGGCGACCCGGTCGCCCTTGGCGACCCCAAGGGCGCGCAACGTCCCGCGAACCCGGCTGACCTCGCGGGCTAGCTCACCGTACGTCAGCCCGCCCCTTCTGCCGCCCTCCGACCGGAAGACAACGGCAGTCCGGTCTGGATCAGTTTGAGCAGCTCTCAGCGCATTTTGCGCGTAGTTGAGCGTGGCCTCGGGGAACCACCTGACGTCTGGCATGGGACCGCCGCTGAGCTCAGGACCAGCACCACGATGTCCGATTACCCCGAAGTAGTCCCATATAGTGCCCCAGAACCGGCCAGGATCGGCCACTGACCACTGCCAGAGCTCCTCGTAGCCACGCAGGCTCGCCCCCTGCTCGGCCTCAAGCCAGTGGGCGTAGCCAGTGATCTTCGCCCTCGCGCTCACCTCGGGCCCGGGTTCCCAGAGCGTCGAACCATAATCGCGCCCCGCGGTCGCGAGCGCAGCGGTGGTGTCCACGTCCGTGGCTCTGGAAGAAGGCCCAGCTCCGGAAGATCGATCGGCTCCGGCGAGCCGCTCTTGTCCGGCCATGGCAGGCGTACCCTGGTTGTCGGTTGACATAGGCATCAGCATGGGCTGTCCGGTGGATCCTCGCAACGCCGGGGTCAGCTGACGCCCTGACCGGGCTGTCGCAGGTAGCGCCGCAGCGCGATGACCGACCAGATCGCCTCCACCGCCCCGAACGGCCATGCCCCGGACAAGAATCCGTAGCTGCTGGCCAGCAGGCACCCGATGGCGAACGCCAGAATGAACCGGCGATGCCGCTGCTCAAGGCCGTACATCGTCATCATGAAGGTCAGCGCGACTACCCCGTAGATAGTCAGCCCCAGGCCTGTCATGACACCTCAGCCTGCCGACACCGTCGAGGTCAGCGTGTCGATGGCCTGGACGACAGCATCTGTGTCGCAAAGGTCGTCGATGACGACGTCGGCCCCGGCCCCGCGCAGCTCACTCGCGGTCGACCGGCCGCTGGCCACCGCGATGCAGCGCGCGCCGCCCGCGCTGGCCGCTTCGACATCCCGGCTGGAGTCGCCCAGGTACACCGTCGAACCGGGCCCGAAGGGCGCGCCGTACTTGGCCGCCGCGCGGCTGCGGCTGTCCAGCAGCTGGGCGCCCTTGAGGTAGACCTCCGATCCATAACCGCCAATCTCCAGATCGAAGTACTGCTCAAGGCCGAACGCGTGCAGTTTCGCCACCGCGTTGGGCCTGATCGATCCGGTCAGCACCGACTGGACCACGCCGGGCAGCTCAGCACTGGCCGCCACCGCCTCCCTGGCCCCGGGCAGCACCCGCCCCTGCTCAGTGAGCAGCTGCCGCCTCGCTGCGAACGCATCCGCGAGTTCCCGGATGTAGGTGGCCAGCATCTCCTGACCACCGGCCTCGATCGGACCCGATGCCGCCTGATTGAACGCGAGCGCCTCAAAGAAGATCTCTGAGTCGGTCCGGCCCGCTATCTGCGGCAGGGCCACGAGCGGCCGTCCGGTCACCCGGCGGAACGCCTCGGCATAAGCATCTCTGGCGACTCTGACCACGTCCACTAAGGTCAGGTCGATGTTCCACAAGATCAGGCGGTGATTCATTGGCCTCCAGTGACAGCATGACCGACGGGTTGAGCACACCAGGGCCGACGGGTGCAAGCCGCCGCGAGAGTAGCGGCGAGGCCAGCCAGCCCGGGCGCCAGCTGACCCGGGCGCCAGCTGAAGGCGGCTAGCCCATGTGCGGGTAGCGGTAGTCCACCGGCGGAACGAATAGCTCCTTGACAGTGCGGGCATTGACCCAGCGGATCAGGTTGAAGATAGAACCTGCCTTGTCGTTGGTCCCGCTGGCCCTGGCGCCCCCGAACGGCTGCTGGCCGACGACCGCGCCCGTTGGCTTGTCGTTGATGTAGAAGTTACCGGCCGAGTACCGCAGCGCCTGGCTGGCCTCCGCGATGGCCGTCCGGTCAGTGGCGATGATCGAGCCGGTCAGCGCGTAGGGCGAGGCATCCGCGGCCTGCGCGACGACGCCCGCATAGTCGGCATCGTCGAAGACATGGACCGACAGGATCGGGCCGAAGTACTCGGTGCTGAACACCTCGTCGGTCAGATCGGTGCACTCCAGCACGGTCGGCTGCACGAAATAGCCATCAGTGCTGTCCGTATCGCCGCCCGCCAGTACGCGGACGGCCGGCCTGGTCTTGGCCCTGGCCAGTGCGCCAGCGTGGTCGGCGAACGCCTTGTCGTCGATCACGGCGCCCATGAACAGTGAAAGGTCAGCCGCGACATCGCCCATCGTCAGCGACTGGACGGCGGATACGAAGTCATCGCCCATCCGGTTCCACACCGACCTCGGCACGTAGGCGCGCGAGGCGGCAGAACATTTCTGCCCCTGATACTCGAACGCGCCGCGGATGAGCGCCGTGGTCAGGACACCGGGGTCGGCCGACGGGTGGGCAATGACGAAGTCTTTGCCGCCGGTCTCGCCGACCAGGCGAGGATAGCCGCGGTAGGTGGAGATGTTCTCCCCGACCGTCCGCCACATGTGCTGGAAGGTGCCTGTCGAACCGGTGAAGTGAATGCCGGCCAGTTCCGGGTGCGGCAGTGCGACCCTGGAGACAGGCTGGCCACTGCCGGTCACCATGTTGATCACGCCGGGCGGCAGCCCGGCCGCCTCAAGCACGCGCATCGTGTAATGCGCCGCGAGTTGCTGAGTGTGCGAGGGCTTCCAGAGCACGACATTGCCGAGCATCGCGGGCGCGGTCGGCAGGTTGCCCGCGATCGCAGTGAAGTTGAACGGCGTGATGGCCAGCACGAAGCCCTCGAGCGGCCGGTACTCGAGGCGGTTCCAGGTTCCCGGCGAGGAGACCGGCTGCTCAGCGAGGAGCCGGCGCGCGAAATGCACGTTGAACCGCCAGAAGTCGATCAGCTCGGCGGCCGAGTCAATCTCCGCCTGGTGGACCGACTTTGACTGACCGAGCATGGTCGCGGCGTTGAGGGTGTACCGCCAGGGCCCCGACAGCAGGTCTGCGGCCCGCAGGAAGATAGCGGCCCGGTCGTCGAAGGACAGCTCCCGCCATCCCGGCGCAGCTTGCCTGGCCGCATTGATCGCCGCTGCGACATCTTCGTCGGTCATGCTCGCGTACTGGCCCAGCACGTGCCGGTGATTGTGCGGCTGGACCACATCGGTGCGCTCGCCGGCGCCCATCCGCTGCTGGCCGCCGATCGTCATGGTCAGCTCGGCCCGCTCGCCGGTGAGCTCTTTGATCCTGTTCTCCAGCGCGGCACGTTCGTGGCTGCCCGGAGCGTAAGTCCTGATCGGCTCGTTCGCTGGGATAGGAACGTTGGTGACGGCATCCATCGCAAATCTCCCTGCGCTACCCGGCTTCGGCGGTCCATCCATCGTCGCATGACTCGGGGACGCTCGGTTCATCCGGCTATGTGCTGCAGCTCCTGGGTGGCGTACCACATCAGTTCGTAGCCCTCGGCGCTGTCTACGGCGAACTTGGCGTCATCGTCGCCGGAGTCAGCGTCCGGCAGGGCCTCAGTGGCCGCGCGAATGCCGGCTGCGGCAAGCGGATCGTCGATGTGCCCGCAGACCACCCAGCCGACCCCGACAGGCGTTCCTATCTCGACCAGCGCGGGCTCGTCGAACCCGCCGATATCGGCGATTACCTTGTCGGGCACCTCGGCAGCCACCACTACCCGTCGTGAGGGTGCCTCCGGATCGGCACGGAGCAGCCGCAGCGAGGCCTTGGCAGCCTGGGTCATCGCGACGTACTCGAGTTCTTCCAGATCGCCGCTCGAATACCACTCCCTCAGTTCGGGCGTGACCGCATAGCCCCGCAACGGAGCCGGGCCAATCTGCCCATCGCGAAGCAACGCGGCCAGTGTCGGCAGCGTGCAGGGCAGGTAGACGCGCATAGGCTCCCCAGCGGGCGGGCGAGGGTGATCAAGAGTGTGCCAGTCCCGGTGGCGCGCGGCCGGGAAATTGAGCGCTCCGGTTAAATCACGATCGGCTCTCCTTCAGCCGGCTGAGCCTGAGCCCGCTGTCCCTCCGCCGGCTGAACCTCCGCCCGCAGCCCTCCCGCCCGGCTCAGCGCAGCCAGCACGCTCGCCACGGCTGCCTCGAGCGACTCGTGTTCCCAGACCCTGACGACCGCCCACCCGGCTGCTGCGAGGGCCGAGTCCGCGGCGCGATCCCGTTCGGCATTCCTGCGCAGTTTCGGTTCCCAGTACCAGACGTTGACGGCGGGCCGGGATCCGTGGTCGGGACAGCCATGCCAGAAGCAGCCGTCCACGAATACCGCGATCTTCCGGGCGGTGAACGCGACGTCGGGCCGGACCCTCGCGCCGCCCGCCAGATCCAGCCGGAAATCCTTCCGGTACCGATAGCCCCTGCTATGCAGCGCCCGGCGCAACGCAAGCTCGGGCTTGGTGTTGGTGCGGCGGTTGGCGCGCATATTGGCGGAGCGCCCCTCGCTGGAGGACCGTGGATAGTCGGCCACAGCGAAAGGGTAGGGCAGCGGGCGCCCGCCAGTCTGGCAACCGGGATGCTCCGCCGGGCACAGTTCCCGGCCGGAATCAGCCCAGCTGGATTCCTAGCAGCTCACTGAGTTGGTCAACCGTCTGACGCGGCTCATCATGCTGCAGGCCGACTAGGCCGACTGCCTGGGCCGCCAGCACGTTGGCCTCGATATCGTCGATGAACACGCACTCCCCCGGCTCTAGGCCGAGCAGCTCAGCGGCGTGCCGGAAAATCTGCTCCTCTGGCTTGCGCATCCCGACCTCAGCCGAGATGACAACCGCATCGAACATCTCGGGAAACAACTCTCGCGGGTATCCGGTGCCCCCCCAGGAGTTGGACAGCAACGCCGTGCGCACACCGGCCCTCCGCAGCGCGCGCATCAGCTCCAGCATCGCTGACTCCATGATCGCGCCCGCGAACATCCTGATCAGCAAGCCGTCCGCAACCACGGGCTGGCCGTCGAAGCGAATCAGCCGCCCGGCGAGCAGCCGCTCGAATTCCTCGTGCGTGCACTCCCCCCGTTCCAGGGCGTGCACCGGGCTGTCATCGCCGCTGGCTTCGTAGGCCTGCTTGAGCCACGGCGCGATAGCGGCCGCGAAGCTTTTCCGGTCGATGCCGTCAGCATCCAGCCATGCGTTCATGGTGTCCGAAATGGGGCTGGTCATCACGCCGCCCCAGTCCACGATCACGCCCCGTATCCGGCGCCCCGCCGCTTCGCCGCCCTCGGCTGGGTTCACCGAGCCAGCGGATTTGATGCGTTCTGGCACGCTTCGATCGTAGGTGACTGGCGGGCTGGCGCCACCGGGCGCGCAGGGCGCCTGCCGCCGTAGGCGGCCCCGGCAGATTTCTTAACGGATGCCCCTGCGCGTAGCAACTCGCCGAGACCCTCGGCCGCAACATCCATGCCAGGATCATCGCACCCGCGCGAGAGCAGGCTCAGGGCAGTAAGCGCGAAACACGCCCACCGCGCCCGGACATCGGCCCCCGGCCGGCCGGGGGCTCGTCTCCATCGATACGCGCGTGGAGGTGCATGTCGTGCCAACCGTCGGCGTGCAGGGCTGCGCTGCGCTGGACACCCTCCGCCGCGAAGCCCGCCTTGGCCGCGACGCGGCAGGATGCTGCATTCGCCACGGAATGCAGCAGGTAAAGGCGGTGGAAGCCGATCTCGCCGAATGCCCACAGTGACAGCGCCGCGAGCGCGCGCGAGGCGACGCCGCAACCGCGGGCGGCCGGAGGCGTCCAGTAACCGCACTCGGCCCATCCCTCGTCGAGCGTCATCGAACGTAGCGCCGCCCGGCCGAGCACATCGCCGCCCTCATCACGGGTCACTGCCCAATGCGCGCCAGTCTCAGCCTGCCAGCTACGCTGCCAGCGCAGAATCAGATCGCGCGCTTCATCCTCGCTGTCCACCCGCCGCGCGTGCCATCGCTGGATAGCCGGATCCGCGTAGGCCGCGACGACAGCGCGAGCATCGGCGGGCAGCCACGGGCGCAGGACCAGACCGCCGCCTGCCGGAAGGACGGGCTGCGCGCTCCGGGCAACGCGGCCGCGGGGCATCACGGGCGATATCAGAGAAGGCACAGCCAACATCATTCCAAGATCTCGCGATACCCGGGCTGTCTGCTTCCCTCAGCTGCCGCTGCCCCGTTGGCCAGCTCCTGCCGCTTGTACTTACGTTCCTGCCCGGCCTTGACGAGACCATGCCCAGGACGCAGGCGCCCTGCTGCCCGGGGCCGGTGTCCAGCTCGATGCAGCGGTCCGCCTCCGCCGGCCGCATCCCGGCCTTGCCGGACCGCGGGCTCAGGTGCGGAAAGCCAGCATGCAAGCGACCCGACGACGCCGGAGTTCCGGACCCGGCTAGAGTGGCGCTCCGAGGGGATCGAGCGGTGGGGGCTTGGCAGCCCTGTCCTCTCCGTCGGGCTGCCGATCGGCACCCCGACTGGTCCCTGTGACATGCGCGGTCTGGACTTCTTCGAGAACACGCTGCCCGAGGGCCGCGCGATCATGGTGATCCCCGGTGGGGAACGGCCCGGCGGGAACGGGGGCAGCGGGTATTCCCCGATGGCGCCCGGCGACCTGCGGCGGGTGATCAGCGCACTCGACGTGGCCCCCCTGGGCGCCGCACCGGAGCGCGGCTTCCGC
>OBLT010000107.1_pt1 | contig 61164 bp, 55 predicted proteins | sample 1518721 | NCBI WGS metagenome assembly OBLT01 (sample SAMEA3539307, study PRJEB22396) | soil metagenome | biome: tundra; feature: field; material: soil | place: USA | collected 2010-05 | depth 0.15 m | reverse complement strand
GTACTTGTTCACTATCGGTCGCCAATTAGTATTTAGACTTACGCCGTGGTCGGCGCAGATTCATACGAAGTTTCACGTGCATCGTATTACTCAGGAAATCCCTAGGCGTGCTCCAGTTTTCGGTTACGGGCCTTTCACCCTCTATGGCGCAGCTTTCCAGAAGCTTCACCTAACCTTTACACTACCACATCGGGCTCCTACAACCCCGCTCAATAAATTGAACGGTTTGGTCTCTTCCGCTTTCGCTCGCCACTACTTACGGAATCTCTTTCGATTTCTATTCCTCCGGTTACTGAGATGTTTCACTTCACCGGGTGTCGCGATGTTCGTGCTATGAATTCACACGAACTCGAGCAAGTGTTAGCTCGCTCAGGTTATCCCATTCGGAAATCTCCGGGTCACAGCGTGTTTACCGCTATCCGAAGCTTATCGCAGTTATCCACGTCCTTCATCGCCTATTGGCACCAAGGCATCCATGATGCGCTCTTTGTAGCTTGATCAATCTGTTCCGGTCCCGTGAGGGACCAGAGATTCTTATGATAACTGAAACTCTCTGGCTGAAGATCTTAACCTCCAGCCGCTTATTTCAGACTCAGCTCTTAAAGTTGTACTTTCTTACTACCCTGTATGTAGATGTCAAAGAACCAGCTCCGCGTCCATTTTGGGCGACAAAAAAACTCAACTTCGCCTCCGGATAATTACGTTTCCGTTAATCAACCGGGACAAAACTGAGCTCAATTTGCAGTCCCCAATGTACGTAGAACCAACTCCTGATTAGAGGAGTCCCGCGTCATGCAGGATAGGCATATTAGCCTGCGAATCCCGGTCGTCAACCGCGAGAGCTTAACTTTTCTGGAAAATTTTTCAGTGTCGCTGATAGCTGGCGGAAAGCTCTTGCATCCGAACGGCGGTCGTGTCGTTAACTGATCGGTGGATCACGCGCCTGCGGCGCCACACTAATATCGCCCGCGGATCGCACGATCCACCACATCGAAGTTTTATTCTGCGCTAATCTGCGTAATCTGCGGACGATTGAATTCGCCTTTCCAACGCAGCGATGGCCGTGCGGTTGACCAAGTCCGGCCCATCAGTTTCGAATTAAACATTGCTCCGCACGCGAGCGGTTCGGTTCTTGTCGCCATGGGGAACACGCGTGTGATCTGCGGCGTGATGATCGAGGAAATCGTTCCGCGCTGGATGAAGGAACAAAGCGTAACCGGCGGCTGGTTGACCGCGGAATATTCGATGTTGCCCTATTCAACGACGACGCGAAAGCAGCGAGACATATCTAAAGGCCGACTCGACGGCCGCAGCACCGAAATCCAAAGATTAATTGGACGATCGCTGCGCGCAGTGGTCGATCTTGAAAAACTCGGGCCGCGCACGATGTGGATCGATTGCGATGTGCTTCAGGCTGACGGTGGGACGCGGACCGCTGCGATTACTGGCGCAAGTCTCGCGGTCGCAATCGCATGCCGAAAGCTGGCGAAGGAAAAGAAAGTCGATGCGCCGCCGATTCGAAAATTGGTTGCAGCCGTCAGCGCCGGCATTCTCGATGGAACTGCGATTGTCGATCTTAACTACGACGAAGACAAAGCGGTGACCGTCGATTTCAATCTGGTGGCGACGGAAGATAGCGAATTTGTCGAAGTGCAGGGATCCGGAGAGGAATCGACTTTTTCGCAGCAGCAGCTGGATGAAATGCTCGTGCTCGGTCGCAAAGGAATCGCCGATTTGATCGCGGCGCAACGCGCGGTCCTTGCGCGGTTGATGGTTTCGCCGCCGGCGAATTAACGCTTCTCGAAACTTAGTGAGAACCTGACTGGGCCGGATTTGCTTCGGTCATTTGCCCCGCCGTATTCAAAGCCGGAACCACCGCGGCCAGCGGAAGATCGACAATGGTAACTTGCGCCCCGCGTCCTACGATCTGGTAGAGATTGATGATGTCGATCGAGCGCATCCGGACGCAACCATAACTTACCGGACGTCCGATATTTCGTTCTTCTGGCGTGCCGTGAATATAAATGGTCCGTGCAAATGCATTCACATTTTGAGATTCCTGGCCGCGCAGCCAGAGAATCCGCGTCACGATCGGGTCGCGGCCAGGCGAATTCGGCGCGACGATCTCGCCGGTGCGCCGGCGATCTTTGAAGACCGTGCCAGGCAAAGCGCCGTCACCCACTTTGTCGGCGACTTCGAGTTCGCCGAGTGGCGTTCGGCAACTGCCGCGGCCATCACCCAGTCCGAATTTGGAAGTCGAAACCGGATAGATCGCCATCAGTTTGCCTTGATCGAGCAGCGCCAGTTTTTGCTCGCGCGTGCTAATGACAATATGATGTTGCGTGTCGGGCGCAGTGCAAGACGCGACAATGATTGAAACGACAACTAAAAAAGTCGCGCGAATGAGGCCGTCGATCTTCATCGTTTAAACTTGAAAAACTCTTCCGCGGTTTGGGTTGTCATTTCGGCAACGTCTTGCAGCGAAATGCCGCGCGCGGCTGCGATGGTTTCGGCAACAATGCGTGTGTGTGCCGGTTCGCATCGTTTTCCTCGAAACGGAACTGGTGCGAGATACGGGCAATCGGTTTCCACCATGAACTTGAAGAGCGGGAGTTGTGCCGCGACGTCAAGAACGGCGACGCCGTTCTTGAAAGTCACAATCCCGGTGAATGAAACAAGGTGGCCAAGATCGACAACTTCATTCGCTTGTTCCAGCGTGCCGCCAAAACAATGAAAAACGCCGCGCAGTTTGCCCGAATACGGCCGCATGATCTCGAGCGTGTCATTCCATGCGTCGCGCTGATGAATGACGACATTCAAACCGAGCTCGACCGCGAGATCGAGCTGTTGCTCGAACAAACTGGCCTGTTTCGATTTGTAAGCGCCGTCGTGAATTTGCGCTTCCAGCTCCTCGCTCGTCTCGGTTTGCAGGGCCTGTGAAAAGACCTGCACCTGCTTTTCCTTCGCGACCTCTGCGCTGGGCAAGCGATGATAATCAAGGCCCGTTTCGCCGATCGCGATGACGCGCGGACTTTTCGCAAGTTCGCGTAACGGTGATGTGACATCTTCGTCGGTTTCCTCCGCGCAAGTGGGATGCACGCCGATAACCGCGAAGATGCTTGGATATTTCTCGGCAAGCTCGATAGCGCGCCGACTGCTCGCTAAAGATGTACCGATCGTGATGATTCGGGTGACCCCGGCTTCATTCGCACGGCGAAGCACGTCATCGAAATCGCCGGCGAAATCCGGATAATCGAGGTGCGCGTGAGTCTCAACAAGTTGAGAGTTGAGAGTTGAGAGTTGAGAGTTCATCTGGCTGGCTGTCACTAAACTCTCAGCTAATAACTCTCAACTCCCGCATCACCATTCGATCACCGTGCTCGCCCAGGTGAGTCCGCCGCCGAATACGACCATCAAAACAAAATCGCCGGCTTTGATTCGGCCGGTGCGATTCGCTTCGTCGAGTGCAATCGCGACTGCGGCGTTGGAAGTGTTGCCATAACGATCGAGGTTCACGTAAAACCTTTCGAGCGGGATACCGAGACGGTCCGCGATTCCTTCGATGATCCTCAAATTGGCTTGGTGCGGGATTACGCAAGCGATGTCTTCGATCGACAAACCCGCTTGCTGAAGCGCCTTCTGCGCGGCGCTGAACATTGCGGTGACCGCTTGTTTGTAAACTTCTTTCCCGCTCATGTGAATCGTATTGAGATTGCGTCCGACATTCTCCGCCGTGATCGGACAGCGCGAGCCGCCGCCAGGCATGAACAAAATATCGGTGAATTGTCCGTCGCTGCCGATGTGGGTGCTGATCACGCCATGAGCGCCGCCGCGATGACGAAGGATGGCTGCGCCGGCGCCGTCGCCAAAAAGCACGCAAGTATTGCGATCCGTCCAGTTTGTTATCGAGGTTAGTTTGTCCGCGCCGATCACGAGGACTGTGTCGTGCGTATGCGAAGTGATAAATTGCTGCGCGATTTCAACGCCGAAAAGGAAACCGGCGCAGGCGGCGGAAATATCGAGACAGGCTGCGTTAGTCGCTCCGATGTTTTTTTGCACGAAGCATGCAGTCGCGGGAAATAGCATATCGGGCGTCGCGGTGGCCACGAGGATCAGATCGATCTCCGCCGCCGTGATGTTGGCTTGTTCGATTGCCTTGAGCGCGGCCTTTGTCGCCATGTCGCTGGTGAACTCGTCTTTGGCCGCGATGCGCCGCTCTTTGATGCCGGTGCGAGTGGTGATCCACTCGTCGGTCGTGTCGACCATGCGCGACAGTTCTGCGTTGGTAAGGATTTTTTCGGGCACGTAGCTGCCCGTGCCGATGATCGACACCGTCCGCTGTGTTTTAGCGGAGCGCGGGCTCGAGCGGGGCTGTCGTTTCATTGTAACGGCGAATTTCCTCGACGATATGCGGGTTCACCTGTTGTTCAATCGACTCTGCCGCGACGCGCAACGCATTCTTCACCGCCAACGGCGTGCTCGAGCCGTGGGCGATGATGCAAATGCCATTGACCCCGAGAAGCGGACTGCCGCCGTATTCCTCGTAGTTCGTCTTTTCCTTGATGGCATTAAACGCATGCCGCGCCAGAAAAGCCCCGGCCTTTCGCATCGGCGTGCGCGTGAGTTCGTGCTTGAGCCAGGTGAAGATCGCGACCGCGATTGATTCGCACGTCTTCAAAATCACGTTGCCGACAAAACCATCGCAGACCACGACCTCGACTGGATCTTCAAAAAGATGCCGGCCCTCGATGTTGCCGATAAAATTCAACGAACTCTTCTTTAGCATCTTGAAGACTTCCTTGGTCATTTCATTACCTTTTACATCTTCCTCACCGAGCGATATGAGACCGACTGTCGGATTCTTGTAGCCGAGGACGTGTCGCGAATAGACCGTGCCCATGAATGCGTATTGAAGAAGATGTTCGGGGTGCGCATCGATGTTTGCTCCCGCGTCGATCAAAACAAAAACATTCGTTTCGGTGGGAAGCACGGCCGCAATGCCGGGCCGATTGATCCCGGGCAAGGTCCGCAGCTTGATCGTGCATGCGGCAACCGCAGCGCCGGTATGCCCCGCGCTCACAACTGCGTCGGCCTGGCCGTGTTTTACAAGATCGACGGCTCGGCTGATGGATGAATCTTTTTTTCTCCGCACCGCCTCGACCGCGCGATCGCTCATCTCCACCACCTGGGTCGATGGGACGATCTCGATTCTGTTATCCTGGCAACGATTCTTCTGTAGCTCGGCTACGATCTTAGCGGAATCGCCGACGAGGTAGAGCTTGGTGATGCGCGGATACTCCCGGAGCGCCATTACGGCGCCGGCCACCAGATTTGGCGGGCCAAAATCGCCACCCATTGCATCCAAGGCGATCCTCATCGCAGGAGAATTGTGCGAACTTTAGTGGCCGATTGCAAAATGAAAAATCGGATGTAGCGGCGCCTGTTCTTTGATTTTGGCGGTTGGCCCAACCGCTGCGACAACTATTTGCCCTCGATAGTCAGGACCTGGCGCGATCGATAGTAACCGCAACTCGGGCATGCGGTGTGTGAGGCGACGGTGCTGCCGCATTGCGGACATTTATTCAGTTGCGGCGCCCGCCAACGATTCGCCGCCTTGCGCGTACGCAGCCGCATCTTCGAAGTTTTGCGTTTGGGAACTCCCATAAGGGCGACCTACCAAAGCAGGAAATGGTCAAAAGGCAACAGGGTTAAGGGTTCCGGTTTCAGAGAAAACAGAGGTCACTTTTTCTGAATCTTGAATCCCTTACTTTAACTTCAGCTTGTCCAACGCACTCCAATCGGGCTGACGTTTCACGGTTTGCCCCGTCATTTCCAGATGTGCTGCTTTACAAATCCGGCCACCGTCACGATCGCAGCGGGGGTGCGCTGGCAGGTTCAGTAATATGTCTTCGCGGATGAACGGCGCGAAATCGACAATCTCCGGGCCCTGCAGTTCCTTGTGCAAGGCGAAAGCGGGCACTTTGATTTCGTGGACGAATTTTTCGAGGCACGCCACGCAAGTTACTTCCACCGGTTGGTTGAGCGACCCGCTGGCCCAAAGCCCGTCCGAAGAAATGCCGATGTCGAGATCGTAGTGCAGCGGTCCGGCGCACCGAATCTCGTCCGCTTCCAATTCCGGGATTGGATAATCCTCTTTACCCTCGAGGTGCAATCCTTCGGCCGGAATTTGTTTCAAATGAATTTTCATCGCGCAAATTTTTTTCCCAATGCTTCCGCCACTGGACCGGGAACAAAATCCGAAACGTTGCCGCCGAGGCGTGCGATTTCTTTCACCAATCGCGAGCTCAGATAGGTGTATTCCTCTTTTGGCATTAAAAAAATTGTTTCCACGCTGTCCTCGAGTTTTCGATTCATCAGCGCCATCTGGAATTCGAATTCGAAATCGGAAACCGCGCGCAAACCGCGAATCACCGCACTGGCCTTTTCCGCGACCGCGAATTCGACGAGCAATCCGTCGAATTGCGCCACGCGGACATTGTCGATCTTGTCCAGCGCCTGGTGCAGGAGAGCGAGCCGCTCTTCCAAAGAAAATAAAGGCTGTTTCTCGTCGTTGTGTGCAACCGCAACAACGATCTCATCGAACAATTTTCGGGCCCGCCCAATAACGTCGAGATGACCATTCGTCACTGGGTCGAAGCTGCCGGGATAGATCGCGCGTTTCATAGAGCAAAGAACGTTCAATGCCCAACGTCGAACGTCCAACATTTAATGGGGTCGATTTAGCGAGACGTGGACGATACGAGATCAAACCCCTGCGAGTTGCCGAATGCCGGCGACGCACGACATTGTCGCGCGTTCATGGCCAGTTTCTCGCCTTACAAGACCATCGCTGTGGCGAGCACGTTTTCGCCGCGCTTCGTTCAAGTGCTTTCCGAAGCGAAACGCATGCGCGAACGGTTCGGCTCGGAGCTGAGCGCTATTTACGTTGGCGAGTGCAGCGAGGAGACGGTGCAAAAGTTTCGCGACGTCTTTGCCACGCTAAAACTGCCAGACGATTCGCGGGTTCATTATCAACGGGGCGAGGATCCGGCTGGCGGTATTTTGCAGGCGATTGAAGATAACAAGATCGACATGATCGTGGCCGGCGCTTTGGAGAAAGAAGTGGTGCTGCGGCCGTTCCTGGGAAACGTCGCCCGCCGGTTGGTGCGCGAGGCGAAATGTTCGGTCATGCTTTTCACTATGCCGGAAGCCGAGCCGAAGCCGCTGCGGCGAATTGTTTTCATGGCGGATTATTCGGATCACGCGCAACGCGCGCTCAAATCTGCGCTCATTCTGGCTGAAGCGGAAGATTGCGAGCGACTCTACGTCGTCCGCGTTTACACAACTTTCGACGAAGCCCGCGCCGCGATGCAGACGGAAATTGCAAGCGACACTCAGCGTGCTCGCACTTTCGAAGAAGAAGAAGAGGCATTGGAGAAATTTATTCTTGCGGCCGGAGAAACGAAGGTGCCGATTGAAGCTCGTTGCGTTCGCGGGAACACCGGTTTCGCGGCGTCAGACTTCGTCCAATCGGTCGAGGCGGACCTGCTGGTTGTGCCCGTGCATGCGGACGAATCCGGCGAGCGTTTTCCGAATCACATCGCGTGGATTACCGACGTGATCCCGTGCAATCTATGGGTGATCCGGTGAACTAGTGGTCGATCTTGCGTCGAAGAAAATGTAAAGGCCTCTTATGCCAAGCGCCTGATTCCGGCGGTTGACACAACCACCGCGACAACGCCACCACCATGGATCACCCGTTTCTGCCGTACGGAGCCGCGCATCTCGTCGTTATCTTTTTAACCATCGCGCTGCCGTTCGCCCTGGCGACAATCGTGCGTCGTTCCAAATCGCCGGATGGTTGCCAACGAGCGGTCGTGATCTCACTTTCCGCGCTGCTCATTATTAATTACGTCGCTTATTTGATGCTTGTCCGGCAATTCGGCGCGGTCAGTTGGAAACAAATTTTGCCATTGCAGCTTTGCGATTGGGGAATGGTTGTCGTGATGGTCGCAATGCTCACGGGAAACCAACGCTGGTTTGAGGTCGCGTATTTCTGGGGCTTGGGTGGCACGCTGCAGGCCGTGTTGACGCCGAATCTTCCTTACGGTTTTCCCGATTTCCGCTTCATCAGCTTTTTCGTTTCGCATTGCGGCATCATCGTCGGCGTTGTCTTCCTAATGCTAACGCATAAATATCGGCCGCACCCGCTGTCGATCTTGCGCGTCTTCGGGTGGACGGAACTTTATTTCATTATCACCATGATCGCCGACGCTTACACCGGTTCCAACTACGGATTTTTCCTGCACAAACCGGAAGCGTTTTCGATCTTGAGCTTCCTTTCCGATTGGCGGCCGCTCTATCTGGTGCAGATGCACGGAGTGGCGTTGCTTTTCTTCTGCGCCTTGTATGCGCCATTTGCAGTCGTCGATCTGGCCAAAGGAAAGGGAATTAGGAACGCAGGAAAGCAGGAAACAGCAGCATGAATCTTTTTCCTTTTTTCCTGCTTTCCTGATTCATTCTCTTTTGTGAAGGCGAAACCGCTTAAGGTTGGATCAGTCACCATCGGAGGAAAACGTCCGGTCTTCATTCTCGGGCCGTGCGTGATTGAGTCCGAGAAATTTGTTTGGCGAATGGCGCGGAGGATCGCCGAGGTCTGTGCCGAGGAAGATGCCGATCTAATTTTCAAGGCGTCGTATGACAAAGCGAACCGGACCTCGATTCGCTCGTTTCGCGGGATGGGCGTGCGTGAAGGTTGCGAGATCCTTAGCGAGATCGGTCGCGAGTTGAAGATTCCGGTGACCACGGATGTGCATTCGCCGGCGGAAGCGGAGATTGCGGGTGCCAAGATCGACATGTTGCAAATCCCGGCGTTTCTATGTCGCCAGACTGATCTGCTGAAAGCGGCCGCGAAAACCGGACGCGCCATCAATGCAAAGAAGGGACAATTTCTCGCGCCGTGGGATGTAAAGAACATCGCTGAGAAACTGATTGCATTCGGGAATGACAAATTCGTTTTCACCGAGCGCGGAACGACGTTTGGCTATAACAATCTCGTTGCGGACATGCGCTCGCTTTATTGGATGCGCCAAGCCGGTTACCGCGTCATTTTCGACGCGACACATTCGGTCCAGAAACCGGGCGGGGCGGGCGACGCGACGTCGGGCGACAGCGAACTTGCGCCGGTTTTGGCCCGTGCCGCTGTGGCCGCCGGCTGCGACGGAATTTTCATGGAGGTGCACGAAAATCCGGCGCGCGCGTTGTCTGACGGGCCAAACCAAATTCCGCTAAAGAATTTGCCGAAGCACCTTCGCATGTTAAAAGCAATTCATGCTGCTGTTTCGTAGCGATCGCTCCCATCGTTGGAGGACGCTCGCCTCGACAGTGTCAATCTTTCTCCTGGCGATCTTGTCGGTCCCGGTGCTGGCCAAAGAAAAAGCCAGGAGAAAATCCCCGTCCCCATCACCCGGCGAACAAGGTCTGACCAATATTCCACTGCCCGTCGGTCACGAAGCCAAAGGTCTTGTTCTGCCTGACTTCGACGCCGATGGTCATCTTCGCGCAAAATTTGAAGCAGGAACGGCCCGGCGAATCGACGACGAGCATGTCGGTTTCAAAAGTCTCAAGATCACAACTTACACGCTCGAAAACACTCCGGATTTGATGATTGAGATGAGCGACTCCGTGCTCGATTTGAAAACACGAGTGCTTGCTTCAAAGGAGCGCACCACGATCAAGCGGGCGGACTTCGACATCACGGGGGATTCGGTGGAGTTCGATACGAACACGCAAATGGGCAGACTGATCGGCAACGTGAAGATGGTGATCACGGACCAATCGCATTTCACGGGGAAGGCAGGCCAATGAGCAAACTGGCGGCACTGGCTTTGTTGTTTCTCGGCGTAGAGATAGCGCGATTACCGGCCCAAGGTGTTGTGACCACGGGCGTGGCAAAGAAGCCGGATAAGAGTGCCGCCAAGGCGCCCACCGAAAACACAACGGACAAGATTCTCGGCACCGATCGAAACTTGAAGACGAATGAACCGGTAACGACCGAGATTTACGCGGACGAAGCTTTTTTCGATTCCACCAAATACATCGGAGTTTTCACCGGGCACGTTAAGGTAGTCGATCCGCGTTTTAATCTTCAGTCGGACAAATTGACGGTTTATGTGCGCAAAGGAGAAAACCAGGGTATGGAGAAGGCGATCGCCGAAGGCAACGTCGGCATAGTGCGCGATCGGGCTGATCCAAACGGCGGACCGGTGACCCGGACGATCGGCCGCGCCGATACCGCCACTTACATCACAGCGACTAATAACATCGAACTGAAAGGAACGCCGCGCGTGCAACAGGGACCAAATATGCATGTGGCGATAAGTCCCGACACGGTAATGGTCATCAATGAAAACGGCCAACTCACCACGCACGGTTCGAGCCGGACAGATATTCGCCAGGAACCGAAGATCGAGGAGGGCGCTAAGAAGACGGAAGCCCCACCAAAAAAATGATTAGCGGAGCTGCACCTATCGCGAATCGAAAAGCTGCTTCGCCGCCCGCGGCCAAGATCGATAATGTCCTTGTCACCGATCAATTGGTGAAAATTTACGGCGGACGCGCCGTTGTCGACGGGATCAGCATCAACGTCAAAGCGGGAGAGATCGTCGGACTGCTGGGTCCGAACGGCGCGGGAAAAACCACGAGCTTTTATATGATCGTCGGTCTGGTTCAGCCAAACAGCGGACGCATCATATTTAGCGGAAACAACGTGACGAATTATCCGATGTACAAGCGCGCGCGGCTCGGCATGGGTTATTTGCCGCAGGAGGAATCGATCTTCCGAAAAATGACGGTCGAGCAAAATATCCTCGCTATTCTCGAGACGTTGCCGCTGAGCAAGGCGGAACGGAGGAATCGTTGCGAACAACTGCTGCATCAATTTGGAATCGAACGGATCGCGAAGAACACTGCGCTCACATTGAGCGGGGGCGAGAAACGGCGGCTCACCATTGCGCGCTCGCTCGTGACCAAACCGAAATTGCTGATGCTCGACGAACCGTTCAGCGGAGTCGATCCGATAGCGGTTTACGATGTGCAGCAGATTATTGTGAACCTGCGCAAATCGGGGCTGGCCATCTTGATCACCGACCACAACGTGCGCGAGACATTGTCGATCGTCGATCGCGCATATTTGATTTTCGAAGGGCGCGTCGAGAGCGAAGGCACGAAAGATTTTCTCATCAACGATCCGATCAGCCGCCAGCTTTACCTCGGCGAGCGCTTCAAGATGTAGTTGATTGCCGCCCGGCCCGCTCGCCTACCTCGCTCGATTTCCAGCAGATCCGTTGTCGATCGTGTCGGAATATTTTTTTTCCCATCGCCAGAGCAGATTATTTTCCGAATCGACAATTTCTCCGACTTTCTTGAAGCCGCATTTTTCGAGAACGCTGGTTGAAGGACTAACTTCGGGAAGGGTATGTGCGCGAACGACTGTGACGCGGCCGCTTCGCGATGCAAAATCGACGAGCGCGGCAGCTGCTTCGGTTGCGAAGCCTTTGCGCTCGTAAACCGGCGCGATGCTGTAGGCAATCTCTACAGCTCCGTCGGAATCTGGCGGACCGGCGAATCCGCACAACCCGATCACGATGTTGTCGACCTTGTGCACAATGGCAAAACCGAATCTCCACGGATCGGGCGCAGTCGCGGTTCGAAGTTCCGCAATGAAATCGCCAGACGCGGCGAGGAGAAATTCTTGCACGCCATCAGCGATCCGCATTCCGGAAGTTTTCTCATATTCCTCGCTGCCGCTGAGCAGGGCAAGGATCTGCGCCGGAACGTGCGGGTTGAGCCTGAGGCTTTTTGTTTTTGTCGTCATAACGAAGCAGGGAGAGATTCCTCGACTTCGCCCGGAATGACAACCGTGGCAGGCAGAGCACCTGTGCCGATGCGTTTAACACAATGTGCGCGTTGGAAAATCCGCGCCATCCGCGTTAGAGGTTAGGCGCTTATGGCGCAGCGAGCGGCGACGCAAACGATAACATCGACAAGCGGTGAACGAAAAAGCGTTCCCGTTGTTACGGTCGAGAGCTTTTACAATTCGCACGCGGAAAAGCTGCAGATGAAATTGGACGGGCCGCGTGTCGGGTTTCACCGGAAGATTCGCGAGCCTACGATCAACCGGCCGGGCCTCGCGCTGTCCGGCTTCTACAGATATTTCGCCGAGAAACGAGTGCAGGTTCTCGGCGCCGCAGAACACACTTATCTCAAGAGCTTGAAGCCGAATGTACGGATCACGCGCTTCCGCGGCCTTTGCGCGAAAAAAATTCCGTGCCTGGTGGTGGCGCGCGGCGCGCATCTCGATCCTGCCCTGCTCGCGGCTGCCGCGGAGGAGGAGACCGCCGTCTTCCGCACGCCGATGATTACGATGAAATTCATCAACGCGGCCACGATCGCGCTCGAAGTCGATTTTTCGCCGACGGTGACCGAGTTCGGCAGCATGGTGGATATTCTTGGAATTGGCGTATTGATTCGCGGCGCGAGCGGGATTGGGAAAAGCGAATGCGCGCTTGGGTTGATCGAGCGCGGATACAGTCTTGTGGCCGACGACGTGACGCGCATCACATCGCTCGAGGGACGCGAGCTTATGGCGACGGCGCCGGCGTTGACTCGCAATCACATGGAGGTCCGCGGCATCGGGATCATCAATATCGCATCTGTTTTCGGTGTCGGTGCGATTCGTCTCGAGAAGCGACTCGACCTGGTTGTGACATTGAAGGACTGGGAGGAGCTGGAAGAAGTCGATCGAATCGGCCTCGACCGCGAGTATTATGAAATCCTCGGCCTGGAAGTGCCGCACGTGACGATTCCGATTCGGCCGGGACGCGACATCGCGCGCTTGATCGAAGTTGCGGCGATGGATCAGAAGCTAAAAGGACTTGGCCAGAATACGGCGGTGGAATTTAACACGAAATTGCTCAGTTTGATGGAGACGAAGGACAATAAGTAATGGGCTTGTTAAATCGGAAATCGGGCAGAGCGGCGCGCGGCCTCAAGGTCGAGAAAGACATCACGATCGTGAATCGACTCGGTTTACACGCGCGTCCTGCCGCCATGTTTGTCCGGATTTCCACCCGCTATCGCGCCGAAGTTTGGGTATCGAAAGAAGGCGAAGAGGTGAATGGCAAAAGCATCATGGGCTTGATGATGCTCGCGGCCGGCCAAGGTTCGACGTTGCACCTTCGTTGCGAAGGGCCCGACGCCGACGAGGCGGTCGAGGAACTCGAAGAACTGATCAAGTCGCGTTTTAACGAAGATTGACTCCGAACGTTTTCGCGAGTTGACACCCGCATTAAGCTCGCAACTGGATGAGCGACGATAACGCGCGGCAGGAAATTCGATATCAAGGAGCGGGCGTGTCCCCGGGGGTTGCGCGCGGGACCATCCATGTCGTCCGCGACGACTTCGACGACGTTGCGCGTCATCCCATTGAGCACTCGCAAATCGCGAATGAAATCGGGCGGTTCGAGACGGCGCTCATTCAGACGCGCATGCAAATCCTCGAGATGCAGCAGAAAATCGCGGAGTCGATCGGCGCGAAGGACGCCGGCATTTTCGACGCGCACCTTCTCGTAATCGAAGACCGAACTTTGATCGATGAGGTGCTGCGCAAACTCGAGAGCGATCTTTGCAATGTCGAGTGGGTCTTTCAGGAAGTCGCCGCCGGCTATTCCGAGACGCTGAGCCAGATCGACGATCCGTATTTGCGGGAACGAGCGCTCGATATTCAGGACGTGACCAAGCGGGTGGTTCGCAATTTGCAGGGCAAAGCGCCGAAACCGTTTCTCGCCATTACCGAGCCGCACATTCTTATTGCGCACAATCTCACACCGTCCGACACGGCCACGATGGATCGCGCGCGCGTCCTTGGCATCGCCACCGATTTGGGAAGCCGCACTTCGCACACGGCGATTATGGCGCGCTCGCTGGAAATTCCAGCAATCGTCGGCTTGCACGACGTCACTGAGAAACTCGAAACCGGTGAGAACGTTTTGCTCGATGGATATACCGGCCTGCTCATTGTCGATCCAACGCCGGAAACTCTCGCTCGTTACGAAGAGATGGAGGTCTGGAGGGTACAAGTAGCGAGAGATCTTAAACAGCTTCGCGACACGAAATCCACCACCCGCGACGGGCATCACATTGTTCTCTCGGCCAACATCGAATTGCCCACCGACGTCGATTCCGTATCAACGCACGGGGCGGAAGGGATTGGCCTTTACCGCACCGAGTTTCTCTATTTGAACCGCGGCACGCTTCCAAACGAAGAGGAGCAATACGAAACGTATCGCAAAGTGGCCGAGCACGTGCGCCCCGATCCGCTTATCATCCGGACATTCGATCTCGGTGGAGACAAACTCGCGGCCGGCACGGTCGATCTTGGCGATGAGATGAATCCGTTCCTCGGATGGCGCGCCATTCGTTTCTGCCTGGAGAACATCGACATCTTCAAAACGCAGTTGCGCGCCATTCTTCGCGCCAGCGCGGTTGGCAACGTGAAGATCATGTTCCCAATGATTTCGGGACTGGAAGAGCTGCGGCGTGCGATGTCAGTCTTGAATGAATGCAAAGATGAGCTCCGAAAATCCGGGATTGAGTTCAGCGAAGCCGCCGAAGCTGGCGCGATGATTGAAGTGCCGAGCGCGGCAATTTCGGCCGATGCGCTGGCCCGCGAAGTCGATTTCTTCAGCATCGGCACCAACGATTTAATTCAGTACACCATCGCGGTCGATCGCGGGAACGAACGAATCGCGCATCTTTACGAACCCACTCACCCTGCGGTGTTGCGTCTCCTTAAGATGATCGCGGACGCCGCGCACGCGAATAACATTTGGGTTGGTGTTTGCGGTGAGATGGCTGGCGATATCGCGCTCACTCCGCTGTTACTCGGTTTCGGCATGGACGAGTTGAGCGCGAGTGCTGTGCTCGTGCCACGCGTGAAACGAGCCGTGCAAAGTCTTGCTCTCGACGAGTGCAAGCAGCTTGTTGATGAGATGCTCAAACTCGAGACCGCGTCGGAGATTTTGGTGCGCTGCTTGGAGCTAGCGAACAAGCGTTACGGCGACTTGCTCGGGTAGGTGTAGAGGCGCGTGTCCTCACGCGCGAGCTGTCGATCTTGCGGCTGAAGACAGCCGCCGCTACAGCTACTCTTCTTCGCTCGATTCCGTTTCCGGATCGGGCTTGAGCCCTTCGTCTTCCATCTTGCGCAGGACGTCGCTCATGTCGTCGACTTCATCCCAAACTTCCTGGCTCACATAGATCGGCGCTTTCTGTTGCGTCGCCATCGCGATGCAATCGCTCGGTCGCGCGTCCAGCTCGATGATCTTCTTCTGCTGCACTTCGTTTTCCGCGCAAATGATCATCCGCGCGTAGTAAGTGGCGTTTTTCAAGTCGTTGATGATAACCCGCTCCACTTTCGCGCCGAGCGCCGTCATGAGGTGACCGATCAAATCGTGAGTGAGCGGACGCTCTTTCGAAATCTCACGCATAAACATCGTGATCGCGCTGCCGACTGTTTGATCGACGTATATGATGAACACTTTGTCGTTATTCCCGAGAAACACCGCGCATCCGCCGCTCGTCGGTAAAACGGCGCGCACTTGCACCTCGATTACCGTTTTGTTCATCCCGGCACACCCTATCCGGCCAAGACGGAAAAACAAGCGAGGTGGATCGCGCCAGTCCGCCGCTCGCGAGCCGGATCACAAACGAGATACGTGCGTCGCACCGGCGAAATTTCCTTTACGCGGACTTGCATGTTCGCTGCGGTCATTGATGGTGCGCATTACTTCAAGTGTCGGCGCCCGAGAAAATAAAAAACGAGTGGGACGTTGATGCAGCTATCGCGACCTACAATGTCGATGGCTGGGGCGCCGGGTATTTCACGATCAACGAGAAGGGCAACGTTGTCGCCCGCCCGCTTCAGGAATTAGGCGGCTCCATCGACATCCTCGAAGTCGTAAACGAGGCGCGTAAACGCGGACTCAGTTTTCCGCTCGTCATTCGCTTCCAGGATTTGCTGCGCCATCGCGTCGAAGCGGTCAATCGCGCGTTTCAATCGGCGATGAGCGAGTTCAGCTACCGCGGTCCGTATCGCGGCGTTTTTCCGATCAAAGTCAATCAGTTGCGCGAAGTCATCGAAGAGATTGTCGATGCCGGCCAGCAATTTCATTTCGGTCTCGAGGCCGGAAGCAAGCCGGAACTCGTCGCGGCGCTCGCCATGCACAAGGACCCAGAGAGCCTGATCGTCTGCAACGGTTACAAGGATCGCGCGTTCATTCGCATTGCGTTGCTCGGCCGGAAGCTCGGCAAATCGGTCGTCATCGTTGTTGAGAAACTTGAAGAACTGGAACTAACGATCCGCACGGCGAAGGAAGTCGGCGTCGAGCCGATCATCGGTATTCGCGTCCGTTTGTACAGCAAAGGCTCCGGCAAATGGTCGCCCAGCGGGGGAGAAAACGCGAAGTTCGGTCTCGACACTACGAATCTCGTTGCGGCGAGCGAAATGTTGAAAGCCGCTGGACTCGCGCATTGCCTCAAGCTCGTTCATTTTCACGTTGGTTCGCAGGTGCCTGACATTTCCACGATTAAACGCGCGGTGCGCGAAGCCGCGCGCTACTACGCCAAGCTCGCGAAACTCGGACACGATCTCGGTTATCTCGATGTCGGCGGCGGACTCGGCGTCGATTACGATGGATCACGCAGCGATTTCGACAGCTCGGCGAATTATTCGCTCCAGGAATATGCCAACGACGTCGTTTGGAACATCGCCGACGTGTGCGATTCCGAAGGCGTTCCGCATCCGGCCATCGTGAGCGAAGGCGGGCGCGCCATCGTAGCGCACCATTCCGTGCTCGTGATGGAAGCGTTTAGCTCGATCGAGAAAACCGCGCCCAAACTGAAAGTCGCGGCGGGCGAGAAAGATCATAAACTCGTCCGCGACATTCTCGACGCGAAACAACGACTGAAACGCGGCAATCGCCTCGAAAGTCTGCATGACATTCAGCAGATAAAGGAAGAATCGCAGCAGACGTTCGACCTTGGCCTGCTCGATCTCGAATCGAAGGCCAAGATCGACACGGTCTATTGGCAACTCGCGCAACAAATCATTAACATGCATCGCGGCCTGCGGTTTGTTCCGGAGGAAGTGAAGGCGCTCGAAACTTCGATGGGCGATCAATACATCTGCAACTTTTCCGTTTTCCAATCGCTGCTCGACCATTGGGCGCTCGGCCAACTATTCCCCATCATGCCGATCCATCGCCTCACTACTCCGCCCGATCGCAACGGGGTGATTGTCGACATTACTTGCGATTCCGACGGCAAGATCTCGAAGTTCACCGATCTGCAAGACGTGCGCGAAACACTTCCGCTTCATCGCATCATCCCGGGCGAGATGTACTATCTCGGAGTTTTCATCGTTGGCGCTTATCAGGACATCATGGGTGATCTGCACAATTTGTTTGGTCGCGTCACCGAGGCCCACGTCTTTCTCGATCCAGACGAAGAAGCCGGCTGGTACATTGAAGAGGTGATTGAAGGCAGCACGATTGGCGAAGTCCTCGCCATGACTCAGTGGGACAAAGTCGAACTGATGCGGCTGTTGAAAACACAAGTCGACGCCGCCATCAAAACCGATCGCCTGAAACCGAACGACGCGATGAGGCTTCTCTCCGATTACGAGCGCCTCCTGCAGGAATACACTTATCTTTCTCTCAATGGAACCAAACCGCCGCCCCAACCGGGGAATTGGTTGCCGCTGAGCTAGTCTCGTTTGTCATTTCGAGCGAAGTCGAGAATGGAGCGAGTGGGGCGAGCGACACGGACGGTTACGCCGCAAGGGTGGCGGCAAGAGAGTCGGGAGACGAACGAGTCAAATCTCTCACGGTTAGATCGATTGGGGACGAACCGCGGATTACGCGGATTTTAGAATCTGGATATTGCCGCCATCTCTTAGTCGCCTTGCGCCACCGCGTCGGCGAATGCGAGATCGCCCGATTTTAGATCGAGCTCGGCTTCTTCCGGCGTGCCGAACACGCGTGCTCGCTCGTCGTCGAATTCTCGCTCCCAGCGCGCGACTACGGCTGTGGCCAGGCAATTTCCAATGAGATTCACGGCCGAACGGCCCATGTCCATCAGCGCATCGATCCCCAAAACAATTGCGACGCCCGTGGCCGCGACACCGGCTGGTAGCACGTTCGTCAACGTCGCAAACAGGACCAGGATTGATGCGCGCGGCACACCGGCCAGTCCCTTGGAAGTCACCATGAATGCCAGCATCATTGGTAGCTGCTGACTCAATCCAAAGTGCAGACCCGTGGTGGATTCGGCCGCTTGCGCGATAAACACGGAAGTTATTGAGAGAAAAATCATCGAGCCGTCGAGATTGAACGAGTATCCGGTCGGCATGACAAAACCGACGATGCGCTTCGGCACGCCGAGTCGTTCCATTGCTTGCATCGCTTTCGGCATGGCCGACTCGCTGCTCGTGGTCGCGAACGCGATCGCGGCCGGCTCGCGCACAGCGCGGACGAATTGCCGGATTGGCACTCGTGTGATGAAGATCACGAGTCCGAAGATCAGCACGATGAAAATGATCAACGCGACGTAATACGTGAAGATGAGATTACCGAGACTGACGAGCACGCCCGGACCTTGCGAAGCGATCGTGTGCGCCATGGCCGCGCCGACACCGAACGGCGCGAACATCATTACGTAGTTCGTGAATTTGAACATCACCTGCGACAAACTTTCCATCGCGCGAATAATCGGTTTTCCTTTTTCGCCCACGGCCGACACCGCCATCGCGAAAAGCACGGCGAAAGCGACGATCTGAAGAATGTCGCCGCGGACGAGCGAGTCGACCACACTCGAAGGAAACACATGCACGAGCGTTTCGACCAGCGTGCGCGGATGATTCTCGCCGATCTTTTGGACGATCTCGCTCGGATTGCCGGCCAGCGGAACGCCCATGCCTGGTTTGGTGAAGTTCACGATTGCGAGGCCGATGAACAGCGCCGCGGTGGTGATGACTTCGAAATAGACCAGCGCTTTGACGCCCATGCGCCCGACCTTTCGGAGATCGCCGCCGCCAGCGATTCCGACGACCAGCGTCGAAAACACCAGCGGGCCGATGATCGATTTGATCAGGTTAAGAAAAATATCTCGCAGGAAATAAACCGCATTCCCCCAATCCGGCCGCAACCAGCCGATCGCGACACCAACAACCAGCCCGATCATGATCTGCACCGTCAACGAAGGTCGGTACCACGGTCGCCGCGCTGGTTGAGAAGCGGTTGAACTCATAGCCATCGTGTTATCACAAAGGACAAGGTGGATCGAGCAGTCGTCGTCGCGGCGACCTCTATGCTGAAGGATGGCGGCGCAGCCTCATTTGTTTAACATCGCGCGGCGGAGCGCGCGATCCACCTTTTCAACTGCGCGTCCTTACGCTCCATTCCCGCATGTTCCTGACTCATTTGACCTGCACGTCGTGCGGCCTTCGGCACGAATGGTCGCGTCTGCAAAATCTCTGCACCGCATGTCAGAAACCGCTTTTTCCAATTGTCGATCTTGCCGCGGTCGGGCGCGCCGTGACGCGCGACGTATTCGCTGCGCGCGAGAAATCGTTGTGGCGCTATCGCGAAGTGCTCCCGTTGCCCGCGAATGTCGAGCCTGTCTCACTCGGTGAAGGCGGGACGCCGCTGCTTCGGGCTGCGAGATTTGGCGGCGAAATCGATCTCTGGGTCAAAGACGAATCGCAAAATCCGACGCAAAGTTTCAAAGCGCGCGGCATGGCCATCGCCGTATCCATGGCGAAACATCTCGGCGCCACCAAACTCGCCGTCCCAACCGCCGGGAACGCCGGCGGAGCGCTCGCCGCTTACGCCGCTCGGGCCGGTCTCGAAGCCCACATCTTCATGCCGCGCGACACGCCGCGCGCTAATATCATCGAATGCCGCGAACTCGGCGCGCAGGTCACGCTCATCGACGGACTTATCACCGATTGCGGCGCTGAGATCGCGCGGCGCAAAGAGGCCGAAGGCTGGTTCGATATGTCCACGCTTAAAGAGCCGTACCGGGTCGAGGGAAAAAAAACGCTCGGTTACGAATTGGCTGAGCAATTGGACTGGCAACTGCCCGACGTGATCCTGTATCCGACCGGCGGCGGCACCGGCCTCATCGGCATGTGGAAAGCGTTCGACGAAATGGAAACGCTCGGCTGGATCGGTAAAAAACGTCCACGCATGTTTTCCGTGCAAGCCACTGGTTGCGCACCGATTGTCCGCGCGTTTCAAAACGGTGAATCCACCGCGAGTGAATTTCCCAATGCGCATACCTGCGCTTCCGGTTTGCGCGTTCCCAAAGCAATCGGCGATTTCCTCATGCTCAATATCCTTCGCCAATCCAACGGCGGCGCCGTCGCCGTCGATGATGAAGAAATGATTCGCGTCACGCGCGAAGTGGGATCAAGCGAAGGTTTGTTCGTCGCACCGGAAGGCGCGGCTTGTTTTGCCGCTTTGAAGTTGTTGCGTTCGAAAGGCAAGATCGGCATCGGCGAACGCGTCGTAATCTTCAACACCGGCTCCGGTATCAAATATCTCGACTGCTACGAATGAACCGCGGATTACGCGGATGACACGGATTGAATTTTGAAGCCATCGGAAAACAAAAAAATCAGGAAAATAGGAAGGCAGGAAATGCTGCCGTACTATTCCGGTTTCCTTCCTGACTTGGACGTTGAGCGTTTTCTTCGTCTTCGCGCTTTCATTCTTCGCCATCGTAGTAATCCAGCGGATCGGAACGCATCAGTCTGCGCTCGGGGAAATACACGATCCATTTCTTGCTGTCCGGATAATAGCAGGACTCATTGATCGGATTATCCGCCACGACGTAGATGACCAGATCTTCCGCGCCGTTATTTGTTAACTGGTGGGGTTCCCCCGGTGGGAAAACAAAAGCGTCGCCCGTTTCGATTGGGATTGTCCCGTCCTTGTCTCGCACGACCCCTTTGCCCGAAATCACGTGGTAGAACTCCCACTGCGCACCGTGTGAATGATATGGATACGGGGCCTTGCCCGGCGGAACGCGAAGAATCTCGACATCAAACGGATGTCGATCTTTCGCGTCCGGCGCTTTCTTGTCGCTCCCCAGTGCGATAGAAACCTCTTTCCCCGATCCGCCGAACGTTCCTTTCGGGGAAGCCCACGAATCCTCCGCGATATCTTTCGTATTAATTTTGCGCATGTTTTTCCTCCGCCAGTTTCGAACTTAAGCCGCGGATTACGCAGATGATCGCGGATTATTCAGAGAACAAGGATTCTTGTTTTCCTCATTAACTTCTCTTGGTAAATCTGCGTCATTTGCGGTTCTCTCAGCGTGCCAGCAGATAAATCGCGCTCAACGTCAGCAGAAAGTAGGGCACGAGCGTGGCGCCGCCGGCATAATCCTTCGCCACTCGCTGGCCGAGGAAGAGCGCGGTAATCGAAATAGCGGCGATAATCGCTCCGTAGAACGCGAGAGTGGAATCGCGCGAGAAAATTATCAGCGCACAGCCAATCGCGCTCAAAGCTCCGGCTGCAAGCTCGAGGATGGTGATCGCGATGACCATCAGCGGCACCATTCCAGCCAGCGGACTCTTGGCGAAATGTCCCTTCAACCATTCGAGGTTGCCACGTCGGTCGATAATTTTGTCGATGCCCGATTGAAGGAAAAGGATGGCGAGAAACGCGGAGACAAAGATTTGCAGGAGAAATCTTGCTGCCTCGACAGTGTGTAGGTTCGGCATTCCACCATTGTAACGCGCAGCCGGTCGCCGAGTGAAGCGGATAAAGTACGTCTCTCTCTCCCGAACGCGGATTTTGTGCGCGTCCGAATAGTTTATGTCGTTAAATTGGCGAGTGGTTCAAATCGTAATAGCAGGCGGCGGTGCCGCTGGATTTTTTGCGGCAATTGCCTGCGCACGCGCGAACCGCGATAGCGAGGTGTCGATCTTTGAACGTAGTTCGCAATTTCTTTCCAAGGTGCGCATCTCGGGCGGCGGACGTTGCAATGTGACGCATGCCTTATTCGATCCGCGGATGTTCACTGCGCGTTATCCGCGCGGCGAGCGCGAATTGATTTCGCCGTTCCATCGATTTTCTGCGGACGACACGGTGGCTTGGTTTGAAGCGCGCGATGTTCGCCTAAAACGTGAAGAGGATGGGCGGATGTTTCCAGTGACGGATTCATCGCAGACAATCATCGATTGTTTGCTCACTGAAGCGAAGGCGGCCGGCGTACGACTCTTTACCCGCAAAGGCATCGAGACCGCGCGCGTCAGAACATGCGGCGGGTTCGATTTAAAATTGAGCGATGGCGAGTCGATCGCATGCGACCGGCTGCTTTTGGCGACGGGCGGCTGCCGAAGTATCGGCGGCGCGGAGCTCGCACGATCGCTCGGTCATACGATCGAACCGCCGGTGCCGTCACTCTTCTCGCTCCATGTTGCCGCGCCCTGGCTGCGATCGTTGCCCGGGATTTCGGTGAGCAATGTGGAGTTGTCCGTGGAAAAACTGCGTGAGCGCGGACCATTGCTCATCACGCATAATGGAATCAGCGGTCCTGCTGTCCTGCGGCTTTCCGCATGGGGCGCGCGCATTCTGCACGAGAGCGATTATCATTTCCGGCTCCGCGTGAATTGGATTCCAGAAATGAATGAAACCGAGCTCCGAGCCGAGATTCAATTGCGGAGACAAACGCAATCGAATCGGCGCGTAAACAATTCACCCATCGGTGCGCTTCCGGTCCGGCTCTGGGAAAAATTGGCGGCGAACGCCGGCATTTCTCCGGAGACGATTTGGACTTCGCTCACGCGCGCGGGAACGAATGAATTGATTCGACAATCACGCGCGACGGAGCTTGAAGTCGATGGGAAATCGCTGAACAAAGATGAATTCGTGACTTGCGGCGGCGTGCGATTGCGCGAGATCAATTTCAAAACCATGGAAAGCCGGGTAACACCGAATCTCTACTTTGCCGGAGAACTGCTCGACATCGACGGCATCACCGGCGGTTTCAATTTCCAGGCGGCGTGGACGACCGGTTGGATTGCCGGTCACGCGATGGCCGGAGTTGAACCTGATACAAAGTGAACCGTCGAAAATTTCTTTTGGAAAAGACCGCGCTCGCGGAACTGCGGCAGGTTTACGCCGATCTTGCGCAGCAACCGATCGAGCGCAACTGCGTGCGCCGAACCGAGTGTTGTCACTTTAAGCTGACTGGGCGCACGCCTTACCTGACGAGAGGCGAAGCGGTCGTCGCGGCGAAAGCGCTGCGCGCCACGGGCCGAAAAGCGCTCCCAGAAAATCCCGACGGTGCGTGCCCTATGCTCCAGCGCGACACCGGCAATTGTTTGATTTACGATGACCGGCCATTCGGATGTCGCACCCATTTTTGCGCCGCGGCGGGTGGACCAGTTGCGCGCCGCGAAGTTATCGATCTTATCCGGCGACTCGAGCGAATCGATATTGAGCTTGGAGGAAATGGCCCGCGAATTTTTCAGAACGCAATCGCGGAAGTGCTCGAAGATATCCTCTAATGTTTTTTCGGCGTAGGCGTGGGCGTGGGCCTTACGATGCTGGATGTTTTCCCTTTGATTATGCGCCCGGACCCTTTGGATTGATTGGTCGCTTGCGTGTTCTGCCCAAGCGGCCCGGTATGTAGCTTGGTTCCTTTCCCCGGTGGGGGCGTCGAAGTGGAAGATGTGTTGGTATTGCCTTTTCCATATCCACCGCGAGGCCGCGGAGTTGAATGGCCGTAAAGGTTCGGATTTACCCAGCGCCCCCGACCTGGTGGGGGTAAATTGTTGGACACATCATCATCGTCAGAATCCCTTCCTCCTTGATAAACGGGCGGTCCACTTGATGACTTGCTGGACGAACTGGCAGTAGATTTCTTGTGACGAGGAACAGGGGTTTCCTTAGAACTTGAAGCTTGTTGATCGTTAATGGCCGCAATAATGAGGTCCTGACTTGGCAACGGTGGAAAGTCCGTGATGAGCGGAGACGTTCTCATGATTTCGCTGAGATCGACTTCAACCGGCGCGGAAAGTTTGGTGGCGCCGGCCTTTACGTCCAGCATTTGTCCTGCTCGAACGTGCTTGGATTGGTCGGGATGATCAACCAAGGCCAGATGCGCGTCTCCTTCGAGCACGGTCAATTTGCCGTGACCCAAGCTCGAGTATTCGAAAATCACCGTGGTGCCGGTAATTCCAACCGTCACGGCGTGCGTTCTAATGCTGCCGCCGCCGGAATTCTTTGGCACGCGAAAGAGAATCGCACCGCTGTCGAGTTGGACTTCGCGTCCAGCTTTATTGAAACTAAAAACCGTGTTCGCGTTCAACCGGGTGATTGTTAGATCGGTAAAAGTAAGTTCCGAGCGGGACTCTTCACCCGTTTTCACGCCGGTGTTTTCGTCCACTTTATCGTTGATGGCCGCGGGTTGCGCTGACGATCCGGACGGCAGGAGCTGAACGTCCTTAATAATTTGGGTGACCCGCGCTTCTTTTTCGGGCGCGTCGGTTGCGGCGACGCGGACGGCGATGAGCATGGTCACCGCCGTTATGCAGCTGGCCGGAATTTTAGACACGAGATTCATCGGGCGAATCATTTCCGCGATTGTAACGTGATGCGCTTAGATTGAAGTGTCGAGTCCAAACTGGAAAAATGGGTTGATATGGTCGTGCCTGCTTTTGCTTGTCGGATCGCGAACCTCGGTCAACTTCCTCCATGCTCTCACCGACTTCGGTAAAGAACGCATTGCAAAGCACCGCACCGGTTGCGGCCATCCAGGTCCAGGGCTGGGTACGGACGCGGCGCGATTCGAAAGATTTTTCATTCATCGAACTGAATGACGGCTCTTGTCTGCGCAGTCTTCAGATCATCGCCAAGAATTCGCTGGCGAATTACGCGGACATTCAGCGTTTGACCACTGGCGCTTCGATCATCGTGCGCGGCGCGCTCGTTGCCTCGCAAGGCAAAGGCCAGAACTGGGAAGTGGTGGCGGAGAAGATCGATATCGTCGGCGGGTCCGACGACACCTATCCGCTGCAAAAGAAAGGACACACGCCTGAATTTCTGCGCGAGATCGCACATCTGCGCCCGCGCTCGAATCTTTTCGGCAGCGTCTTTCGCGTTCGGAGCCGGCTGGCGTTTGCCATTCACCAGTTTTTTCAGGATCGGGGCTTTTTCTATTTGAGCGCACCGATCATCACCGGCAGCGATTGCGAAGGCGCTGGAGAATTATTTCGCGTTACCACCATCGACGCCAAGAATCCGCCGAAGAAGGCTGACGGCGAGATCGATTACGCGAAGGACTTTTTCGCGCGGCCGACTTATTTGACCGTCAGCGGACAGCTCGAGGCGGAAGCGTTCGCGTCTGCGTTATCGAAGGTTTACACCTTCGGGCCCACTTTTCGCGCGGAGAATTCCAATACGTCGCGGCACTCGAACGAGTTTTGGATGATCGAACCGGAAATGGCGTTTTGCGATTTGAACGGAAACATGGATCTGGCGGAGGAGATCGTGAAATATCTCATCCGCGACATCCGGGAACATTGCCCGGAGGAACTTGGATTGTTCGTAAAGTTCGTCGACAAAGAATTGCTCGCACGACTCGATTTTGTTCTGGAGAGAAAATTTCAGCGCGTCCCGTACACGGAAGCAATCGAGCTCTTGAAGAAGAGCGGCGAAAAATTTGAGTTTCCAGTCGAGTACGGATTAAACCTGCAATCGGAGCACGAACGATGGCTGACGGAGAAACATTTTAAATGTCCGGTCACGGTTTTCAATTATCCGAAGGAGATCAAGCCGTTCTACATGCGTTTGAACGATGATGACAAAACGGTGACCGCGATGGATTTACTCGTCCCAGGAATCGGCGAGATCGTCGGCGGCAGTCAGCGCGAAGAACGTCTCGACGTGCTCGAAGCCAACATCCGCCGGCACAAAATGAATCCCGCGGATTACGAATGGTATCTCGATCTTCGCCGCTACGGAACGGTGCCGCATTCCGGCTTCGGTCTCGGTTTCGAGCGCATGCTCATGTTAGTCACCGGCGTCTCGAACATCCGCGACGTCATTCCGTTCGCGCGCACACCCGGCAGTGCCGAATTCTAATGGATTGCCAAGCAGATCGAATTTAGTCTAACTGTCCCCTTTCTCTTTTGGGAACCGGGCCGATTAAGCATCGTATGGATCTAATTCAGGAAGTCCTTGGCGTTGTCAGCAAACGCAATTCGAACGAGCCGGAGTTTCTCCAGGCCGTAACGGAAGTCTTCGAGTCGATCGCGCCGGTAATGCAGCGCCGAAAAGATTATCGCGACGCCAAAATTCTCGAACGCATTGTCGAGCCCGAGCGCATGATTCAATTCCGCGTTCCGTGGATTGATGACGCGGGCCAGGTCCAGGTCAACCGTGGCTATCGCGTGCAGATGAACAGCGCGATCGGCCCGTACAAAGGCGGCTTGCGTTTTCATCCCACGGTCAACGCCAGCATCCTGAAGTTTCTCGCTTTCGAACAAGTCTTTAAGAATTCACTCACCACTTTGCCGATGGGCGGCGGCAAGGGCGGGGCCGATTTCGATCCGAAAGGAAAATCCGACAACGAGGTCATGCGCTTCTGTCAATCGTTCATGACCGAGCTGTTTCGCCATGTCGGTCCCAACACAGACGTGCCCGCCGGCGATATCGGGGTTGGAGGCCGGGAAATTGGTTACTTGTTTGGCCAATACAAACGTCTCGCCAACGAATTCACCGGCGTCTTGACCGGCAAATCACTCAATTGGGGCGGGTCGCTCATTCGCCCGCAAGCCACCGGTTATGGCGCGGTCTATTTCGCCGAGGAGATGCTCAAGACTCGCCGGGAAAATCTTGAAGGCAGGGTTTGCACCGTCTCCGGTTCCGGCAACGCCGCTCAATACACGGTTTCGAAATTGAACCAGGTCGGCGCCAAGGTCGTGACCATGTCCGATTCAGGCGGCTTCATCTACGACAAGGACGGCATCACGGATGAAAAACTGAGCTGGATCATGGATCTGAAGAACGTGCGTCGTCGCCGGATCAAAGAATATGCCGATCACTTCGGAGCGACTTATACGGATGGTCAGCGCCCGTGGAGTGTCCCATGCGAATGTGCCTTTCCCTGCGCCACCCAAAATGAAATCAGCGGTGCCGATGCGAAGATGTTGCTCGACAACGGCTGTCATCTCGTCTCAGAAGCGGCCAACATGCCGACCGCGCCCGCAGCGGTTGATTTGTTTTTGGCCGCGAAGGTTCTTTACGGCCCAGGCAAAGCCGCTAATGCCGGCGGGGTCGCCGTTTCTGGCCTGGAAATGTCTCAGAATTCCATGCGTTTGCCCTGGCCGCGCGATGAAGTCGATCAACGCCTTCGGCAAATTATGACGACGATCCACAAAAACGCATCGAACACCGCCGCGGAATACGATCAGCCTGGTAACCTCGTCATCGGCGCCAACATCGCCGGCTTTGTCAAAGTCGCCGACGCTATGCTCGACCAAGGCGTGGTGTGACGAAAGTTCGATTTATAGGACGTCTGTGTCAGACGCCGATCGAACTTCAAACCGCCGTCTCACAGAGACGGCCTACAATTACTTCTTCTTGGATTCCTTTTTCGACTCGCGCTTCGATTCCTTCGGTTCCTTGGTTTCTTTCTTCACGTCGCCGGGACGATAATCTTCCTCGGCAGCGGCGAATGCTTTCTCCAGGCCGACCATGTCTTCGCCCGGACGGAGCGTGTCGAAGGCTTCGGATTCCTTGCGCAATTCTTCTTCGGAATAGTTGGCGGCTTTGATCGAGAGGCCGATGCGACGCTCGACTTTGTCCACCTTGATGACGCGCGATTCGACTTCCTGGCCGACTTTGAGCACGTCTTTCACTTTGGCCACGTGGTCTTCGCTCAGCTGTGAAATGTGAACGAGGCCGTCGATGTCGTCGGCTAGTTGCACGAACGCGCCGAAGCTGGCGAGCTTCGTCACTTTGCCTTTCACCAGATCGCCGATCTTGTATTTCTGATCGATGTTCTTCCACGGATCGTCGCTCAGCTGTTTGATGCCGAGGCTGATTCGCTGGTTCGTCTTGTCGATGTCGATGACTTCGGCTTCGACTTCATCGCCTTTCTTAAAGACTTCGCTTGGGTGATTAATTTTCCGGGTCCAGCTCAAATCAGAGACGTGGATCATGCCGTCGATCCCTTCATCGAGCTCCACGAACGCGCCATATGCGGTCATGTTGCGAATCTTGCCTTTGACGCGGCTGCTGATCGTGAATTTCTTCTCGATCTCATCCCACGGATTCTGTTCGAGCTGACGCAAGCCCAATGAAATTTTCTGCTCTTCCTTATTTACGCCGAGCACGACGGCTTCGACTTCCTGACCAACAGTCAAAATGTCGGACGGACGCAGGATGCGTTTCGTCCACGAAAGTTCGGAGACATGGATGAGACCTTCGACGCCTTCTTCGAGTTCTACGAACGCACCATAAGGAACGAGATTCGTGATCTTGCCTTTGACCTTCTGGCCGGCCGGGAATCGCTCTTCAATCTGGTCCCACGGATTTTTCTGCGTCTGCTTCAAGCCTAACGAGACGCGCTCTTTCTCTTTGTTAATATCGAGCACGACAACTTCGAGCGGCTGACCCACTTTCACCATCTCGCTCGGATGCCCGAGCCGGCCCCAAGTCATATCGGTGATATGAAGCAGACCGTCCATGCCATCGAGATCGATGAACGCGCCGAAATCGGTAAGATTTTTGACCGTGCCCTGCACCTTGTCGCCCACGTTCACGCCTTCGAGGAATTTCTGCCGTTTCTCGCTTCGTTCGTGCTCGATCAACTCGCGACGGCTTAGCACAACGTTGCGGCGGTCGTCGTTGATTTTGACGATTTTGAAATCGTAAGTGTTGCCGACGAACTGCTGCAAATCTTTCGGCGGCACGATGTCGATTTGCGACGCGGGCAAAAATGCTTCCACGCCGATGTTCACCATCAATCCGCCTTTGACGACCGATTTCACTTTGCCTTTGATCAGGCCGTCGCCCTGAAACACGGCTGCGATCTTGTTCCAGTTCTGGCGATATGCGGCTTTCTCCTTCGAAAGGATGACCATGCCCTCATCGTTCTCGAGTCGCTCGAGCAGTACATCGACTTCGTCGCCCACTTCCATCGATTGGATGTCCTCGAACTCGGATGACGGAATGACGCCTTCGGATTTGTAGCCAATATCCACGAGCACTTCTCGTGGACGAATCTCCAGAATGCGTCCTTTGACGATGCTTCCTTCCCGGAATTCCGGCATCGGCTTCGACATCAAATCCTGCATTTGTACCATATAATTAAGAGGCCTCCTTGGGGCACACTATCACGCTGTAGCGGCGATCTCCGATCGTCGCATATTTTCGGCGGTCGGAGACCGCCGGCACAAGCAGCGAAAACGGAGCGCCACAGTAGGGGTTTTCCCAAGGTTGGTCAACCCCGTGCTCCGGGAGCACATGTGCCCTCGCGTGTGGGTGGCAAAACCGGCCCGCGAGGCACATGGACTACCATCGTTTCTAAATTGAGCGTTGAGCGTTGGACGTTGAGAGTTGGACGTTTCTCCCATAACATTGAACCACGATGTCGATCTTCCGCCTACCGATCTTAGCCTTCATCCTGACGGTAACTTCTCTTCGCGCAGGACCTTCTCCCGCGGAACAGAAACTCGCTGAAGCAATCAAATCGCCCGATCTGAGTGTCGTTCATCTCTGGGCGACTTGGTGCTCGAACTGCCAGGCCGAACTCAAGAGCGGCGGCTGGCTCAAAATGGTGAAAAACAATCCGGAGGTGAAATTCTATTTCGTTTCGGTTTGGAACGGCGGCGACGACGGCCGCGCCATGCTGAAGAAATACCAGATCGCCGACCAACCCAACGTCATGATCTTGGCCGATCCCGGTCCGCGCACCGGGAACAAGATTAATCAGTTTCTCGGCCTGCCGCTTTCGTGGATTCCAACCACGTGGGTCTTCAAAGGAGAAAACCTTCGCTACGCGCTCAATTACGGCGAAGTCCGCTTTCCCGTTCTCCAAGAATTCCTCGAGGACAGCAAATCGGAGTGGTCGCACAAAGGTGAAAAAGCTTCCGGGGAGAACCGGTGACGGCCACTGCTGCATTTTCGCCGAAGAGCACAAAGGTGAAGTTTCATCTTCCCGGCGGCGCACAACCGCTGATCCTCCTGCCGGTGAAAGTGAACGGTCGGGGACCTTTCGAATTCATTTTGGATACGGGCGCCGGCACTTCGCTGCTTTCGTCGGAGCTGGCGAAGCAACTCGAGGTCAAGGTTGTTGGTTCTAAAGAAGGCCAGAGCGCGGGCGGCAAAGTTTCGGTGTCCCTGGCAAAAGTGGATTCGTTCGCAGTCGGCGAAGCGAAAATGGACGATGTCGACGTGGGGATTGTCGATCTTAGCCACATCGGCAAAACGATTGGCGCCAAGATTGACGGCGATCTCGGTTACAATTTTCTCAAGCATTTCCGCATCACGATCGATTATCGCGATTGCGAAATTCGCCTCGACGATCCGAAGCGTATCGAGAGTTTCGGCAGTCCGGCGAAAACCGAAATCGCAATGCGTCTGGCCAGTCCAGCCAAGCCGCTCATTCTCGTGGATGTGCACGCAAACGGCCGCGGGCCATTTCAATTCGCGATCGATACCGGCACATCAACAACCGCAATCACGCCGGAACTGGCCAAAGAACTCGGCGTCGCCAGTACGCCAGTCGGACCGGCCACGACTGGCGGCGCGCATGTCGATGTTATGCCCGGCATGCTCCAATCCTTTCAAGTTGGCGGAGCGAAGATCGACAATATGTCCGTGGTGGTGGCTGATTTTTTTGCCATGCTGAGCCAAGCGGTCGGCGCGAAGCTCGACGGCATTGTCGGTTATAATTTTCTCCGGAACTACAAAGTTGTGATCGACTATCCAAACGAATTGTTCAGCTTGCTTTAACCATGATCGAACTTTCGACCGCGCCATCGACAGCGCACAGCAAGCCGCCGGCGATTCTTTCGCTCATTGGCGATACGCCGCTCGTCGAGATCACGCGGATCGATACCGGGCCCTGCCAGCTTTTCGTTAAACTGGAAAATCAGAATCCGACCGGCTCGATCAAAGATCGCGTCGCGCTCACTATGATCGAGGCGGCCGAGCAAGAGGGAAAATTGCAACCGGGCGGGACCGTGATCGAAGCGACGGCGGGAAACACCGGTCTCGGTTTGGCGCTGGTTGCCGGCGCGAAAGGTTATCGAGTCATTCTCGTTATTCCCGACAAGATGTCGCAGGAAAAAATCTCGCACGTCAAAGCGCTCGGCGCCGAAGTGGTCATGGCGCGGTCCGACGTGACTCGCGGCCATCCCGAATACTATCAAGATGTGGCCGCGCGGCTGGCCACGGAAATTCCGGGCGGGTTTTATGTGAATCAATTCGGTAATCCGGCGAATCCGCTCGCGCACGAGCGCTCGACCGGCCCAGAAATCTGGGAGCAAATGCGACACGACGTCGACGCAATCGTTTGCGGTGTTGGCTCGGGCGGAACGTTGACTGGACTCGGCCGATTTTTTTCGCGCGTTAAACCGCGGCGCGGCATCGAAATGATTCTGGCCGATCCGACAGGCTCGATTCTTTTCGAATGGGTCAAGACCGGAAAACTGGTGGAATCGGGAAGCTGGGCGGTCGAAGGCATCGGCGAAGATTTCATTCCCGAAATCGCCGACATGTCTTTTGTCACCGATGCGTTCGAGATCGATGACGAAGAAAGTTTCGCGACCGCGCGCGAACTCTTGCGGCAGGAAGGAATTCTGGGCGGCTCATCCACCGGCACGCTCGTAGCCGGCGCACTCCGTTATTGCCGGCAGCAAACTGCGCCGAAGCGCGTCGTCACTTTCGTGGCCGATACCGGCAACAAGTATCTTTCCAAGATGTTCAACGATTTTTGGATGACGGAACAGGGATTCATCCATCGTCCGCCGCAGGGCGACTTGAGCGATTTGGTTTCGCATCGCTATGAAAAAGGCGAAGTCATTTCCGTTGGTCCGAAGGACACGCTGCTGACGGCGTTCAAACGCATGCGCCAGGCCGATGTTTCGCAAGTTCCGGTGGTCGATGAAAAAGGGCGCCCGGTTGGAATTCTCGATGAGTCCGACCTCCTGGTGAAAGTCCATCGCGATTCGACGCAGTTTAACGATCTGGTAAAAAACGCGATGACCGATCGACTCGAAACGCTTCCGCCAAATGCGAACATCAACGACCTGCTTGGCGTGTTCGATCGCGGCCGCGTCGCGATCGTGATGGACGCCGACAAGTTTCTCGGACTCATCACGCGCTCCGATCTGCTTTCGTATTTGCGGTTGCACATGCCGAAAGCATCGATGCCGGTGAGCCGCGAATATTCGTAAAACGAATCAGGAAAGCAGGAACTCAGGAAGGAACTGGTTTGTCTATTTTGACATCTGAATTTTTCCTCTTTTCCTAATTCTTAATCTGTATTCATCAGCGTAATTCGCGGTTAAATTAGATCACATGAAAAAGCAGCACGAATTCGCGACCCGCGCCATTCACGCCGGACAGGAACCGGATCCCACCACCGGCGCGATCATGACGCCGATCTACGCGACCTCGACCTATGTGCAGGAAAGCCCGGGCAAACATAAAGGCTACGATTACGCGCGCTCGATCAACCCGACGCGGCTTGCTTACGAAAAATGTATTGCCAATCTCGAGAGCGGAACGCGGGGCTGGGCGTTTGCATCCGGGCTGGCCGCGATGTCCACTGCGCTCGAAGCTCTCGACAGCGGCTCCCACGTCGTCGCGAGCGACGATCTTTACGGCGGCACATTTCGGTTGTTCGAAAAAGTCCGGCGTCGTTCCGCTAATCTCGATTTCACATTTGTCGATCTGACCGACGCGAACCGGTTGGAGCGTGAGATCAAACCGAACACGCGCATGGTGTGGATCGAGACGCCGAGCAATCCACTACTCAAGTTGATCGATCTCGAAGCGATCTCTAAAATCGCGCGCCAGAAAAACATCATCTCGGTTTCCGACAACACGTTTGCCAGCCCATGGATTCAGCGCCCGATCGAATTCGGTTTCGATATGGTGATCCATTCCGCGACCAAGTATTTGAACGGACACTCGGACTTGGTCGGCGGTGTTATCGTTGTTGGCGAAAACAAGGAGCTCGCCGATCAAATTGCGTTTCTGCAAAATTCGGTCGGCGCGATCGCGGGACCTTTCGAGAGTTTTTTAGTCATGCGCAGTTTGAAAACGCTTGCGCTGCGGATGGAGCGGCACTGCGCGAACGCGCTGGAGATCGCGCGCTGGCTGGAAGAACGGCCGGAGATCAAGTCTGTCAGTTATCCTGGACTCAAGTCGCATCCGCAACATGATCTCGCGCGAATTCAAATGCGCGGATTCGGCGGAATGGTGACGATCGTCTTGAAGACCGATCTCGCAGGCACGCGACGGTTTCTTGAGAACACGCATTTGTTTTCGCTCGCGGAAAGTTTGGGCGGCGTCGAAAGCCTGATCAATCATCCCGCGCTTATGACGCACGCATCGGTTCCGAAGAAGCAACGGGAAGCGCTCGGCGTCACTGATTCGCTGGTGCGTCTTTCCGTTGGCGTCGAAGACGTGCGCGATTTGATCGACGATTTGGAGACCGCCTTCGCCGCGATCTGAGGCGTTTCGTAGAAACGCTCTACAATTCCGGCGCATTTCGCCTTAAGATGCTCGCGGAATGGGCAACACCTTCGGCCAACTTTTTCGCGTTACCACGTTCGGCGAATCGCACGGGGGCGGCATCGGCGTCGTGATCGACGGCTGCCCGCCGAAGATCGACATCTCCGAAGTGGACATTCAACGCGAACTGGATCGGCGACGACCGGGCCAAAGCAAAATCACAACGCAACGCAAAGAAGAAGATCGCTGCGAAATTCTTTCCGGAATCTTTGAAGGCAAGACGCTCGGCACGCCGATCGCGATCCTGGTTCGCAATCAGGATGCGCGACCCGAAGCCTACGCGGAGATGAAGGGAACCTTTCGTCCATCGCATGCCGACTTCACTTACGAAGCGAAGTACGGAATTCGAAATTGGCAGGGAGGCGGACGTGCATCCGCGCGTGAGACGATTGGAAGGGTCGCGGCTGGCGCGGTCGCGCGAAAGGTTCTCGAGAAACTGTATCCGAAGATCGACATCGTCGCTTACGTCACACAGATCCACGAGATCGCCGCCAAAATCGACAGGTCGAAAGTGAAAATCGAGGAGGTCGAGGCAAACATCGTGCGTTGCCCGGACGAAGCGGCGGCGAAATCCATGATCGCGCTCATCGAGAAGGTTCGTGAAGAAGGCGATTCCATTGGTGGAGTGATTGAATGTGTTGTGCGCAATGCGCCGGCGGGATTGGGCGAACCAGTTTTCGACAAGCTCGAAGCCGACCTGGCGAAAGCGATGTTGAGTTTGCCGGCGACGAAGGGTTTCGAGATCGGTTCGGGGTTTTCGGCGACACAAATGCGCGGTTCCGAGCATAACGATGCATTTGAAATGCGAGACGATCGCGTTCGGACATCGACAAATAAATCGGGCGGCGTCCAAGGCGGCATCAGCAACGGTGAAGAGATTTATTTTCGCGTCGCATTCAAACCGACCGCGACGATCGCGCGCGAACAATCCACTGTGACGGCGTCGCACGAGCAAACAAAGCTCGCTGCGCGCGGTCGCCACGATCCTTGCGTGCTGCCACGCGCCGTGCCGATGGTCGAAGCGATGGCGGCGCTGGTGTTGTGCGATCATGCGTTGCGTCAGCGCGCAATTTCTTCCGGCGCATGAATCCGCAATTTCAACAATCCGCCGGTTCGCCCCTTTGGCAGTTAGTCTTCATCTCGTTCGCGATTGTCCTGATCTTGTTTGAGATCGTGCGCGGCTGGCGGCTTGGATTGATGCGTCAAGTAATGCGCGTCATTGCCATAGTGGCGGCCTACGCGGCGGCATTTTTTGGGGGGCAATTTCTGGTTCCGGTGGCGCGGCCATTGTTGAAAATACCGGACGTTGTTTTGTCGATCATGTGCGGCGCGCTTCTGGCCCTGATTGTGTATTTTGTCATCACAAGCGTCGGGATGATCGTGTTTAAACGCACCCGGCAACAGCAGTCGGGTATCATTCGATTTTTCTACGGATTAACCGGCGCGGCGATCGGGCTCTTTCTCGGAGCATTCCTGGTTTGGCTGATCGTCGTTGGAGTGAGATCGATCGGGGCGGTGGCCGACGCCCAAGTTCAGGAACAGGCCGCCACGGCCAAACCCGCGATGCCGTCCCGAACTTTGCACGCGATTGATGTTCGACGCGGCCTCTTGAACAAGGCGAGCGAGGCGTCTCCGTCTTTAATGTCGTCGCTCGCGCGGCTCAAGAACTCCCTTGAGATGGGTACCGTCGGCGATTTGGTCAAGAAAACGGACGCGGTCCCGACGAAGACCTACGAAACCGTCGGCAAACTCGGCCAAGTTATTTCGAACCCACAAAACGCGGAGCGTTTTCTTTCATTTCCCGGTGCGCAGGAGTTGAGCGAGCATCCGAAAATCGTTGCGCTGCGGGACGACCCCGAGATTCAAGAACTGATCTCGCAGGGACGTTTGCTCGATCTTCTCCAAGATCAACGGGTCATCGACGCGCTGAACGATCCAACGCTGCTCGAGCAACTCAAGAAGTTCGATCTGCAACGCGCGCTAGATTTTGCGCTGCAGAAGTGATTGAAGATTTCAAATTGCTGATTGCAAATTGAAATGACATGACCCCCGACGAATTAAGAACACGCACCAAACATTTCGCGTTGCGAATTATTAAGCTTGTTGGCGCACTGCCGAAGACGATCGAAGGTCGAGCCATTGCGAATCAACTTGTGCGGAGTGGCACTTCGGTCGCAGTAAACTATCGCGCAACATGTCGCGCGCGCTCGCGAAGTGAATTTGTCGCGAAAATGGGAGTCGTCCTCGAGGAAGCCGATGAGACTCAACTTTGGCTTGAGCTGATTATTGAAGCGAGGTTGCTTCCAGTAAAGCGGGTCGACTCTTTGCTGGCGGAGACAAACGAACTGGTTGCGATTTTTGTCACATCGCGCAAGTCTGCATCGCTCAATTTGAAATCGGCAATTTGAAATCTGCAATGTCTTACATCACGACGATCGGACTTGAAGTCCACGTGCAGCTAAAGACGCGCTCGAAAATGTTTTGCGCCTGCCCGGTGGAATTTGGCGCGGAGCCGAACAGCCATACTTGCCCGACCTGCCTGGGATTGCCGGGCGCATTACCGGTGATGAACCACGAAGCGCTGCGCCTAACGGTGATCACGGGATTGATGCTGGGATGCGACATTGCGCCGACCAGCAAGTTCGATCGCAAAAACTATTTCTATCCGGACATGCCGAAGAATTACCAGATTTCGCAATACGACATGCCGCTCTGCGAGAATGGGAGCGTGCCGTTGCACGATCTCGCTTATCCGAAAGACGCGCAGAAGAACATTGCGACACCGGACAAGGAAGTGCATTTGGTGCGCATCCATCTCGAGGAAGACGTGGCCAAAAGTTTTCACTTCGAGTCGAGCACCGGGATCGATTTCAATCGCGCCGGCACGCCCTTGATGGAAATCGTGACGCAGCCTGAGATCAATTCGCCGGAGGAGGCATTCGCGTTTCTCACTTCGCTGAGACAAATCCTCATTTACGGGGCGGTGAGCGACGCGGACATGGAAAAAGGGCAACTGCGTTGCGATTGCAACGTTTCGGTTCGGCCTGAGACGCAAGCAGAACTCGGCGCAAAGATCGAGATCAAGAACATGAATTCGATCAGCGGTGTGCGGCGCGCGCTCGCCTATGAGATTCAACGGCAGACCGGTGCGCTCGAACGCGGCGAAAAGCTACGACAGGAAACGCGCGGCTGGGATGATGCCACCGGCGAAACGTTTTTAATGCGCACGAAGGAGTCGGCGCATGATTATCGATACTTTCCCGATCCCGATCTTGTGCCGGTGAAGAGCGAGGTGCTACTGGAAGAAGCACGCGCGCGCGTTCCCGAACTGCCGCGAGCGAAACGAGCGCGCTTCGTTGAGCAATATCAAGTGAGTTCGTACGATGCCGGTGTCCTGGCGGACGACCTCGAACTTGCAAAATATTTTGAAACCGCAGCGAAAGGCGCGAAGAAACCAAAGAACGTTGCCAATTGGATTCTGAACGACCTGCAGAGCGCGTTGAGTAGCGCGAGCAAAACGATTTCTGATTGCCCGATTCCGCCGGAGATGCTCGATGAGCTAGTCAATTTAATCGAGAGCGGAAAAATCAGCGGCAAACAGGCTAAGGAAGTTTTTGCGGAAATGTTCGCAAGCGGCAAGCCGGCGACGAAGATCGTGAAAGAGAAGGGGATCGAACAATTGAGCGACACGGGAGAGATCGAAGCATTTTGCGATCAAGCGATCACGGCGAATCCGAAGCCGGCGGCAGATTTCAAGGCGGGTAACGCGGCGTCGCTCAATTTTCTCAAAGGGCAGGTAATGAAGTTGTCCAAGGGCAAAGCGAATCCGCAGCTCGCGGGAGAGATTTTGGAGAGGAGATTGAAGGGGTAAGGACGCCGCGCTGCGGCGTCCACGGACAGCGCAGCGCGCTGTCCCTACCAATGAGAATTTTAATCGCGCCGGATAAATTCAAAGGCTCGCTGACCGCGCGAGAGGTCGCCGACAACATTGCCGTTGGTCTGCGCGAAGTTTTGCCTGACGCAAAAATCGACATTATGCCGATGGCGGATGGCGGCGAAGGGACCGCGGAAGTAATCTCGGATGCACTGGACGGAAAATGGCTGACGATGTCCGCGCACGATGCGCGCGGCCGCGAGATTGAAGCGCGTTATGCGTACATAGATGATCGCAAGCTCGCAGTGATGGAGATGAGCGAAGCGGCGGGAATGCGGCGTTTGCAACCCAACGAGTATGACGTCGATCTCGCGAACACGTTTGGCGTTGGCGAAATGATTCTCGAGGCGACGCGACATGGCGCGCGAGAAATTATCATTGGTCTTGGCGGCAGCGCGACAAACGACGGCGGATTTGGAATGGCGAGAAAATTGGGGTTTCGATTTTTCGAGCAAGAGCAAGAGTTGAGGGACGGCGTCATTGAATTGTTGAGACTGACGCGAATCGAAAGACCGAACGTTGTAGAGGCGCTTGGGCTAAGCGCCCAGGCAAAAGATAGGCGCTCGCCGCGGCGAGCGCCTCTACAACATTTGCCGAAGACTATCGCCGCCGCCGATGTGCGAAATGTTTTGCTCGGAGAAGACGGCGCGACGCGAATGTTTGGTCCGCAAAAAGGCGCGACTTCGGACCAGATCGAGATATTGGAGCGCGCGCTCACGAGACTCGCCGATGTGGTTGCGCGAGATCTTCACGTCGATTTTCGCGATGAACCTGGCGCCGGCGCGGCCGGCGGACTTGGATTTGGTCTGATGAGTTTTTGCGGCGCAATCGTGCGGCCAGGTTTCGACGTCGTTGCCGAAGCAGTCGGGCTCGAGGCGAAAATGAAGGATGCCGATCTTGTGATCACGGGCGAAGGAAGTTTGGATCGACAAACGCTGGAAGGAAAAACGCCGGCTGGCGTGGCGCGGCTGGCGCGGAAACTTGGCAAGCGCGTTTACGCAATTGTCGGACGCGCGAGTGAAGATCGGCAAGCGCGAGAATTGTTTGATGGAGTTTATGAGCTGACCCAGCCCGGAATGAGCGAGCAAGAAAGCATTGCGAATGCGGGGAAGCTGTTACGAGCGCGCGGGCGAGAGTTAGTGGCGGCTTTACGGGAAACGCTCAACGCTCAACGCTCAACGTCCAACGCCGAATGACTCGCGGAAATGTTTGGCGGTCTCGACGTATTTCCAAGCCCAGCCGGCGAGACTTTTCTGCTCATCGAGACTGAGTTGCCGGCGTATTTTTGCGGGTGACCCGAGAACGAGCGAGCCGGGCGGAATTTTCATTCCGAGCGTGACCAGCGCATTTGCGCCGATGATGGAGCGCGCTCCGATTTCCGCGCCATCGAGAACGATCGAGCCCATGCCGATGAGAACTTCGTCGTCGATCTTGCAAGCGTGGACGATGGCGCTGTGGCCGACCGTAACGAGCTCGCCCAAAATTGTTGGATAAGCATCGTCGAGATGGACGACGGCATTGTCTTGAATGTTTGAGCGCGGACCGATGACGATGCGGTTGATGTCGCCGCGCAGAACCGCGCCGTACCAAACGCTCGATTCCTCTTCGAGTGTGACGTCGCCAACGACCGTTGCGCTAGGGACGATCCAGGCGGTTGGATGGATAGTTGGCCCTTTGCGAAGTCGCGCATCGATGCCGGCGTGGCCGGTGGGAAGCGTGTCTCGGTCGCTATTCATGTGATTAACGTTCAACGTTCAACGCTCAACGTTCAATGGAAGAAGAGCAGTGGCTTGCTGGAATTGCTTTTATTATTTTGGCATCCACACGATGTTGAAGCTTCATGAACGAAGGTCCCCCGCACACGGTTACGCCGTTTGTTTTTTCCGATCCAGCGGGTAAGCGCTGGCCGCGGCTGCGGTTGACTGTGCTCGTTTTCGGCGTGCTGGTTTTTCTCGGGATCGTGCTTTTTGTGCAGACGCTTTTTATTGCGCCGCAAATGCAAGTGCCGTTTTCGTTGCGGCAATTAAAGGGCCAGCTCAAATCGCTGGAGAGACGAAATCCAGCGGGGCAATTGCCTGCCCGAGCGGCGCTCTGGGAAAAATTCGCGGCCGCTCGTCTGGCAGCAAAGAAACCGGTCGGCGCTCCTCCACAACCGGTGCCAGCACATCCGCGCAAAAAATCGCCGATCAACGAAGTGCGCTTGGCGTTTTATGTCAACGGCGACTCCTATAGTTACACCTCGCTCGAAGAGCATGCCGCGCAGATCACGCATGTCTGTCCGGAATGGATGGCGGTCGCGAATGGCATGGGCGATTTGCAAGTCGATCCCGATGTTCGAATTCCGAAATTGGCGGCGAGCAAAGGCATCGCTCTGATGCCGCTGCTGACGAATCTGGTGGGCGATACCTGGCAACCCGAAGCGATTGAAAACCTGGCGCACGGTCCGCCGGAAAGGCAGGACAAATTTATCCAGAGAGTATTGGCGGTCTTGCGTGAGGCGAAAGCCGCGGGCGTGGTGGTGGACTGGGAGCAACTCGATCCGGTTTACAAAACGGATATCGCGGCGTTTCTCGATAAATTTACGGACGCGCTTCACTACGACGACAAGGAACTCTGGCTTTGCGTGCAGCCAGGCCAGGACCTGGATTACATCGATTTCGACGCGCTTTCCGACAACGTCGATCGGTTCGTCGCCTTCTTGTTTGACGAAACTTCGGACATCGATCCGCCGGGGCCGCTCTGTTCGCAAAAATGGTTTGAAGGCTGGTTGCACGTCTTGCTGGAAGACAGCGATCCCAAACAATGGGTGATCGCGCTCGGCGGCTACGCATACGATTGGACTGACGGAGCAAAAAAAGCGGAGTTGATCAGTTTCCCCGAGGCGATGACCCGGGCCAACAATGCGGACGTAGGCACGGTTTCAATCGTGGCGCCGGTTTACAATCCTTACTTCTATTATGAGGAGGGCGAAAAGGCGCACAGCGTCTGGTTCCTCGACATGATTACGTTTCTGAATGAGTTGCGCGAAGTGCGCAAGGAAAAGACCGGTGGTTTCGCGCTTTATCGGTTGGGAACCGAAGACACCGCCATCTGGGATGCGCTCAATGTGCCGGCCGATTTTAAGATCGAAAGTCAAACGCGGGAATCGCTCGAGGTGCTCAGAGGTACCGACACGATCGCAGACGTAGGCGACGGCGAAATCGTAACGGTGGACCAAAGCCGCTCGGATGGAATGCGCAATCTCGCGGTCGATGCGGAGGGTTATTTGACCGCGAACTATACGAAGTTCCCCGAATTCCCGACGCTTTATCATCAAGGAACCGGCGGCGAGCACGAGGTTGCGATCACCTTCGACGATGGGCCGGATCCGGAATGGACGCCGGAAATTCTCGACATCCTGAAAGCCGCCAAAGTGAAAGCCGCGTTTTTCCTCGTAGGCGTGAACGCGGAACGTTATCCGGGATTGGTTCGGCGGATTGTCGATGAAGGGCACGAGATCGGGAACCACACCTATTACCATCCGAACCTGGCGCTTTGCTGGCCGGAGCACATCCGGCTGGAGCTGAACGCGACGCAGTTGCTGATCGAGACGATTACGGGCCGCGCGACCACATTGTTTCGGCCGCCGTACGCGGCGGACACAAGTCCTTCCAGTTTGAGCGAGCTGATTCCGTTGCAAATAGCGCAGGATCTAAATTACCTGGTCGTGCTCGAAAATATCGACCCGCAGGATTGGGCGCGGCCTGGCGTGGACATCATCGTGCAGCGGGTAAAACAACAACGCCGCGACGGCAGCATTATTTTGCTGCACGACGCGGGCGGCGATCGGTCGCAAACGGTAGCGGCGCTTCCGCGCATTTTGGATTGGTTGCAAACCCGCGGCGACACAGTGGTGCCGTTGAGCAAGCTGCTCGGCACGACGCGCGATGCGCTCATGCCGCTGGTGGTGGGAAACAACCAGCCGCTCAGCCGCTTTGTCAGTACGACCGGCTTTCGTGTTTATCACACCGTCGAAGAATTTCTCTGGGCCTTCATGATTGTGGCGACTGGCCTCGTGGTGATTCGCACGCTGTTGGTGATTTGGCTGGCGTATCGTTTCCGGCCGGTCCCGAAAGCGGATTTCACTGCGCCGGCCAGCATCATTATTGCCGCTTATAACGAAGGAAAAGTGATCGCGGGCACATTGCGCGCGCTTCTGAACACCGAGTACGAAGGCGAGATCGAAGTGATCGTGGTCGATGACGGCTCGCGCGATGAAACGGCGGCGGAAGTCGAAGCGATTGCAACCGTCGATCCGCGCGTGCGGCTTTTTCGGCAGGAGAACCAGGGGAAGGCGCGAGCGCTGCAACGCGCTCTGGCGATCGCGCGCCACGAAATGATTGTCTTCATCGATGCCGACACGCAATTTCAACGCGATACATTGCCGCGCTTGCTCGAGCCTCTGGTCGACGAAAGCATCGGCGCGGTTTCGGGTCATGCCAAAGTGGGAAATTTGAGAACGTTTATCGCGCGCTGTCAGGCGCTCGAATACACCTGCGGATTCAACCTCGACCGGCGCGCTTACAATCGCTGGAATTGCATCACGGTCGCGCCCGGCGCAATCAGCGCGATCCGAAAAAGTGCGATTGAAAAAATTGGCGGTCTCAGTTTGGAAACACTCGCCGAAGATACCGATCTCACACTTGCCTTGCACAAAGACCGGCAACGAATCGTTTACGTGCCGCAAGCGATCGCATGGACGGAAGCGCCGGAAAGCGTTCGGACACTGGCCCGGCAGCGCTTTCGCTGGGCTTACGGTACGCTGCAATGTCTTTGGAAACATCGCGACATGGTTTTCAACTGGAATTATCGCGCGCTGGGCTGGTTCAGTTTGCCGAGCGTGTGGTTCTTCCAGATTATCCTCGTCGCCATCACGCCCATGGTGGATTTGTTTTTGCTCGTGTCTCTCCCGTTCGGCGCGTGGCGCGCGCTCATGCCTTTTGTGATTACTTTCCTATCGATGGATTTGATTCTGGCCACGCTGGCCTGCATTCTCGAGCGCGAATCGATTCTGCGCGCATGGCGAATTCTTCCCATGCGTCTGATCTACCGGCCGATGCTTAGTTATGTCATTTGGAAAGCGATCTTGCGCGCGATCAAGGGCGCGTGGGTCAGCTGGGGTAAACTCGATCGCACCGCTAGCGTGCCGGTGCGCGCCTAAGATTGGGAATTGAATGTTGAACGTTCGGGTTTGGATGTTTACCAGGACCGGGTTGGTCGCGCTCTTAGCGTGCGGTTTTGGCGCGTGCGGCAAACACACCGCATCGCACGTCGATCCAAATGGACCGGTCGAAATCGTTTTGCCGAAACACGGAGTTTACACGGGAGCATTCATGGATTTCGGAGAGGCGGAAGACGAAGTCACGCTGGAGATGATTGAAGATTTCGAGGAGATGGTCGGGAAACATCAGGCCGTCATCGCGTCGTCCAGTTACTGGGGCGAGCAGAGTTTTCCAACCGCGAATCTAAATGTGATCTGGCGGCACGGTGCGTTACCGGTGGTGTTTTGGTCGCCGTGGGACAAACCGTACGAACAAAACCACGGACCGGACAAATTCGGCTTGAATGAAATCATCGCCGGAAAGTGGGATGCCTACATTGACAAGTGGGCGGATGCCGCGCGGGCGTTCGGGCACCCGATGATCGTCGCCTTCGGCGTGGAAATGAACGGTGAATGGTTTCCGTGGTCGGGCACGTACTACGGCCGCGATCAACGCGCCGACGAGAAGGGCACGAAATGGCTGGGACCCGAACGTTTCAAGGAGGCATATCGCTACGTGGTTGATCGCGTTCGCGCTCGAGGAGTGTCCAACATCAAGTGGATGTTTCATACCAACAATTATTCCTACCCGCTCGAAACCTGGAACTTCGCGCCGGCTTATTACCCCGGCGCGGACTATGTCGATTGGCTCGGCCTCAGCGTTTACGGCCAGCAGTTCAGAGACGAACCTTGGGCGAACGTTCGGTCTCTGATCGACTGGCCTTATCAAGAAATGAGCGGCCTCGATCCGAACAAGCCGATCATGATCGCGGAATGGGGGACGGGCGAATTTCCGAAGTCAGGAAACAAGAGTGAATGGATCAAAGAAGGCCTTGAACTTTTTCGCACGCGCTATCCACGAATCAAAGCCGCAATCTACTGGCATGAGCGTTGGCAAAATCTCGATCAATCGTACAGCAACCTGCGCGTCAATTCTTCCGTGGAATCCCTACAAGCTTACCGCGAAGGCGTCGCGCATCCGGACTGGTTGGGTAATTTGATCCTGCGCGCGATTCCACACTATTGATGCGATCATGAGCGAAAGCCCAAGATTTCCCGAAGAGCTTTTTTTGAATGAGCCAAATCGCGGCGCTCGTTTAATCCGCGAGTTCTACGAACAGTATCACGAGACCAAGCGCAACCTCGGCTATTACACGCGTTCGGGGACGCAGCACGAAGAAATCAAGGCGCCATTTTACCGGAAGTTTCTCGAGGCGCGCGGGTACGACCGGCAGAGCTTGGGATTGGACGTGGGATGCCGCGGCGGCGTTCTAATCAAAATGGTCGACCTGATTCAGTGGATCGGTGTCGACGTTGACACGGAAGCCTTGGCGGTCGCGCGTGAGTCAGGCATTCCCTGCGCTGAAATGGATATTACATTCGGCATCGGTTTTCAGGATGAAAGTTTCGACGCCGTGATGATGACCGAGGTACTGGAACACTTGCCTTACCCCTCGATTATCGTTCGCGAGGTGCATCGGATTTTAAAGAAGGACCCGCGCAGCGTCTATGTCGGCTCCGTGCCGCTCGATTATCATCTGCATCGGCGCTGGAAAGTGATGCGCGGGAAACGGCTCTCGGGCGAACAAACGCATGTTCACCACTTTTCGTTTAAGGAACTGGATCAACTGCTCAGGTTTTATTTTCACGAAGTGGATTATCTGCCATTGAGCGGCACGGCGGAGCGCCATCCGTATTTGAAATTGCCCTACAATTTATTCGTGCGCGATATCGCCTGGGCGGCCGCTTCGCCAAAACCCGCGCTGGGCCGCTGGGACGTGGGAAAAAATCGAATCGCAGAATGACAATCTGATTTTACTTGGCCGCGCGTTTCTGAAGATCGAGAACGAGTCTCCAATCGGTGTTGAGATCGAGTTGCCAGATCGAAAGATAAATACCCTGCTCGGTAACATTGGTGCGCTCGGTCGAATACTCGCCGTAACTGTAGGCGAGATCGTTGGAACGGCTGATGTCGCCTCCCGCGCGAATGCGCTTCGTCTTTCCGTGGTCGGAGCTGAGCATTAAATGCGCGGCCGTTTTCCCGATGGCCGGAGACACGCCGCGCCGAAGAATGCGAACATCGTCGCTCGCTTTGGCAATAACGGCCGCGCCGGCGTCCGTGCTTAACAGTTCGGCGAAAGTGCGTTCCGCGGTTTCCAATTTCTCGCGGGCGGACTCGGGTTGAAAAATGTGGAACTCGGGTAAAAAAGTTTCGACTTCGCCCGGCTGCTCCATTGGCTGTGAATGTTCGACGCCGACATCAACCACGACTTTCCATGCGCCGTCCGCGCCCTTTTTCCAAATCGTGACGTATTGTCCAAACGCTTGCGCCTTCGCATCGTCGCGCGCTTTCTTCAATTCCCAGGGTCCGGTCGTGTACCCAAGCTCGCCGGTGCGGGCGACGGCGGCGAAAGCTGGCCGCCAGATCAGGAGCGGTTCTTCCGTTTGTTTTTGCCAATATTTTGTTCCATTAACGGGCCCGGGCGCGAACATGATGCCGTCATCCGCGAAAACATGAATGGACGCGGCGCGAAATCCCTTTTCCAGCGCGAGCTTGCCGTAATCAGTTTCCGCTTGGACCAATTCACCGGCTATTTTTTCAAGATCGACCTCTTCGGCGTGCAATCCGACCAAAGCGAGCATCGCAGTCAGGGAAAAAATTGTAAGCGCTTTAAACAAAATCAGGGGTTGGCGGCGTCTTGATTATAAAAGACCGTGAATAGGTCATGGACAATGTCGCTACCCATGAAGATTGGAAAGTTTGTTTTTCCGAGTTCGGACCCGGCTTGCTGCTTTTTGCGCGGCAATGGGTCCGGTCGCCCACTGATGCCGAGGACATCGTTCAGGAAGCCTTCGTCAAATTCTGGCGACGCAACCACCGGATCGACAACCGCGCTCTACTTTATGCAACGGTGCGCTCGATCGCACTTGATCTCATTCGGCGCGATAGCCGGCGGGCGCGACGTGAGGCCGAAGCTTTTTCCGATGCGGAACAATCGATCGAGCCGCAATTCGAACTCGTCGACGAATCGCAACAAGCGCTCGTTGCCGCCATCGATCGCTTGCCGCACGAACAACGCGAGGTGCTGGTCATGAAAATCTGGAGCGAACTCACTTTCGCCGAGATCGCGACCGCGCTCGGCATTTCCCACAACACCGCCGCTTCGCGTTACCGCTACGCGCTCAACGCGCTGAAGAAAAATTTTCAAACGCAATGAACGATTTCTCCGAGATCGAGAACGAACTGAAGAAGCTGCGCCCGGCGCGGCCGTCGGAGGATTTGGCGGCGCGAATCGAATGCGCGTTGGCGGAGGCGGATAGATCGGCCATTACCGCGGCCATCGTAACGAAGCCACGACGGTTTCATTTGAACTGGCTTTCGCTTGGGCTCGGTCTTGCCGCCGCCGCTGCGTTTCTCGTCTTTGCGCGCATCAACGTCGATCGCACGCCGGCGCAAACGAATCGGGTCGCGCAAAATACTCCGGCTCCGTCGCCCAACTCGATCTCGTCCTTCATTCCAACCGGTGCCACGCAAGTCGTCTACCACACGCACGACGAAGGTCTGCACTTCACCGCGGGATACGAAGAGCCGATGCGCCGGATCCGTTATCAGAAGCGCGAGACGTTGCAGTGGCGCAATCCGAACACGGGCGCGTCGCTGCGAGTTTCTTATCCAAGCGAGGAAGTCGTGCTCACTCCTGTTTCCGGCCAATGAATTTTTCGATACCAGTCCGTCTCGGACCCTTAACCAACAAAACCATGAAAATTAAATCCATCGCCACTATTGCCGCCATCGCGCTCCTGCCCATCGCAGGATTCGCCCAACCGCCAGCGCCACCCGTTCCGCCGGTGCCGCCTATTCCAGCAAATCCGCACGAAAGAATGCCGAAAGTCCCGGTGACATTTCTCGGCGTCGAAACATCGACGGTTCCGAGCGTGGTCAGCGATCAGCTTGGTCTGGCCAAAGGATTTGGACTCGTCGTCGATTATGTCGTTCCAGATGGACCGGCGGCCGCCGCCGGCGTGCAACAGAACGACATCCTCAAAATGTTGAACGACCAAATTCTGCTCGAACCGGGGCAGCTCCGAAAGCTCCTCCAGACTTTCTCCGAAGGCACAACCGTGACGCTTACTGTTTTGCGCAAGGGCCAGGAACAGAAAGTCAGTGTGAAACTGGTGAAAAAGGAAGTCCCGAACCGGCATGCCTTCATGCCGGGACACGACGGGAATTGGGATTTCAATTTCGACGGCGACTTCGGCAATGTCGACCTGGGGAATCTGAAGGAAAGACTCCAGGACTTGAAAAACAATTTAAGGGAGCAGGCGGGCGAACAGCGTGGCATGATTCACGACGCCGTGATGAAGGCGAGCGAAGAAGTGAGGCGTGCGCGCGACGAAGCGCGCGACGCGCGTGGCAACGTTAAGATTTATTCGAAAGACGACGGCGCGCTGAAGTCGACCAGGATCGATATCGGCAAAGCGCAAATCGTTTTCTCCGATGACAAAGGCGAAATGAAAATCGAAACGGTGGACGGCAAGAAAGTGCTCACGGCCAAAGATCCGCAAGGCAAACTCCTTTTCAGCGGGCCGGTCGAAACCAAGGAAGATCTCGACAAGGTGCCGGCGGAGGTCCGTCAGCGTTTCAACAAATTGCAGGAGAGGGACATCCCCTCGGTCATGTCTTCGGATGAGAACGACAACGACGAGGACTCCGATATGAATGATGACGACGACAACGGTGCATCAAAGGAGCAGGTCTCAAATAATTGGTATCCCTGGTTTTCTCGCACTGTGGTGATTTGATGTAGAGGCGGCTGTCCTCAGCCGCACATCAGTGTTCTGCGGTCGCCGCGGCGACCGCCACTACAATTTGGCAGAGAACTCCGCCGGGCTTCTTAACCTGGCCTGGCCAGCCGTTCGGCGGAGTTTTTTTCTAGAGGTTCTTTGGGTAAACGCGCTTTAGTAAGTCGGAGCGCGTCAGCCCTACTGGCGTAATGATCGGTCTTTCGAGCGGAACGTCGATCTCACTCGCGCGAATCAACTTTTCAAACGGTTTCCAGTCGAGATCGCGCAGCGGCTGCCATTGCCCGAGTTTGACGCCGAACGCGTCGCGGTAAGCGTCATAGACCAGCTCGGAACAATATCTCCCGGCGCGCAATGATAGTCGTAGGGCCGGCCCAAATAATAGTCGAGTGCGGCATGAAGTTTCTTAAGCGCTTCCAAGATATTTTCCCAAATGTAATTCTTACAAATTCCTGCTACGCAAAATCGACTGCGGTCGCCGACCCAGCAAAAAGTTGTGGAACACCACTGTATGTTCGCTGAATCGCCCTGCTTCAAGGTCTTTGTACTTCTCGACTCCCTCTTTCGAATTGTCGCGAAATCCGTTTGGCCGGTCATTACTTGTCGGTATGGCATCATTGTAGCTCGGGTGACAGCAAGCATAAATGCTCTTCCTTCGCAGGCGGGGAACTCCTTGACTCGTTTTCGAATCGGTGTGAAGTGCGGCTCATCTTTGCTATGGTATTATGCACGTTGCGCGAGTTGGTCGTCGTCTCATCCGCTACGACTGCCGCACACGGTCTATCGGATGACGGCCTCGCCGCCGAACTGGCGAGTGCCTTTCTCCGGTACCTTGATGTCCGCAGATCTCGGACGCGTTTATGAAAGGTCAGCCGCGCCCCGAAGCAATCAGCCGCGCAAGCGCGGCAACGTTTCTCTCCCTTGGATGTACCTCGCATCCGCTCCGGCAGAAAGAATTTGCCACACCAGCACAGTTCCGGCTGGTCTCCGACAGAGTCTCATTTCGCACGAGCGATGCAGTCACGATCGTTGCGCGCTGGATACCGGCCGAACAGCCGCCGCGCGGTACCGTCATTTTGGCGCATGGAATAGGAACAAACAGCTCGGCAATGCTGCGGCGCGCCGCTTGGGTACACGACATCGGCTACAACGCTCTGGCCGTCGATCTCCGCGCACACGGTCGTAGTGGCGGTCGGTTTCCCAGTCTTGGGTACCAGGAGGCGGACGATCTTCGCGCGGCCGTTGCGTGGGCGCAACAGCACGGCGCCGCTGAGCCGATCATATTGTTCGGATTTTCATATGGCGCTGTCGCGACGTTGCACGCAGCTATGACCGCTGGTGTCAGCGGAGTGATTGCCGACGCTCCCATTGCCGGCCATCGCGAGATGATGGATCGCACGATCGATCAGGCGCTACGCGACCCCACGTTGGGATGGGGCACCCGCCTGTGGTTGAGATTCGTCCGGCTACCCGGTGTCACCCAGATGACAAAACTAGCCTACCATCTTATCACCGGGGTAAAGACCTCGCCAGACGTGGTCGACGCGCGCGTGGCTGTGCGCCAGATCCAGAATCTTCCCATCCTGTTTATCGCCCGCGCACAAGATGAAATCGCGGTGCCCAGCGACGTGCGCGCTCTGTACGACGCGACGCCAAGTCGAGAAAAAACGCTCGTTGTTTTCGATAACTGCACGCACGAGACGCTTGGCCAATCGACCGACCAGTATCGAGAGGCTGTGGTGCGCTTTCTCTCCGCTCAGTCGCACCGAGATGGAAATTCGACACCGAAGCATGACGATTGACGCGAGACACACTGGTTCCGCTGTCATTAGCCAGCGTGTAGATTTCAACTCGCCACGCGCAATAGAGCAACTTTAGTTGCGTGAGTGTTCGCTGACGTGACAGTTGTATCGATTTTTATTTTGGGATGGTCGCGAGAGGACCGCCAGCAAAAAGTAAAATGGTAATACACGGCTCTGCGGCAATCAGCTGGCGTTTCTGGTCACGTTTGGAGCTTGGATGAAATTACTACCTTGCTAGAACCAGCGGTAGCTGAGCTATCTTCTCGTTAGACCGCCAACGTCATGTTTTTCCCGCCGCTCTACCTTATTTTGGATGCCGTGTTGCTAGTTTCCGAGCTTGCTCTGGTCTGGCGACGACCTGCCTCCCGAGCTCCGAGCACGCGGCTGGATCGGGGCTCTCACCTTTTGCTCTGGGTGGTAATTGCCGGCTCGATCACCGTCGGTCACTTTGCTGGGCTCAGCAACGTCGGTCCCAGGTTGCTCCCAGGTCTCCCCTGGCCGTGGTTCGGGGCGGGTCTCTTTGCCGCTGGCACCGCGTTGCGTTGGTGGGCCATCGTGCACTTGGGCCGTTTCTTCTCGGTGGACGTGGCGATAGCGCGCGACCACCAAGTCGTGGACACCGGTCCTTACCATGTTGTGCGCCATCCTTCCTACACTGGTTTGCTTCTGCAGTGTGCGGGCCTCGCCGTAGTGCTCGGCACGGCGTTAAGCTTGTTCGTTATTGTAGTTCCCACGTTCCTTGTCCTGTTCCACCGCATCCGAGTGGAGGAAAGAGCTCTCCTTGCCAACTTGGGAGAGGGTTACGCCGCCTACACGCGGCGCACTAAACGACTGCTGCCGGGAATATTTTGAATGGGACACGCGCATGGCCTAACCAAGCAATGCAACCGACGGCTCCCCGGCGTTATGTCAACCGTCGGCCTCGCTCAGTCACTTACCTTGCGATTTTATCACCTGCGCCACATGCAAGGAGCGACCGTGTGTTATCTGACCGAGTTGTTCGGGAGAATGTTTCTGCTGTTCCTCGTTTGTTTCGACAGGCTTTGCTGGTCCGCTCTCAGCACCCGGGACGAGATCGACGCGGATGATGGGGTCATTAGGCTCGGCCATCGGTCCTTCCCACCGGAGGAAGCTGGCCGGCGGTTTCGTTAACCAAATCTGCGTGTCGGGCACTTTGACCAAAAGCTTGGCTATTGCCGGAAGTTTCGGATGGATGATGAAGCGGTCGCCTTCGAGCGAGCGGTCCGACATTTTCATCTCGTCCACGCCGCCATGCGAAAGCTCCACCGCGACGACTTGCGGCTTCGGATTGAAGCCGATTGCTTGCAGCTCGATCCGTTCTCCATCAATGAGGCGTTTGCGCAGATTCTGAAGCGCCAGCGCGAAACCAAATCCGGCATATGCGCGACCAACCTGGATGTCGATCTTTTCGGACCAATGTTTTAGATCGTCCTTGTCACGTTTCTGCGCCGTCGCCGTCTGCGATCTGAAATCCACCGCGAACTCGCGATAAAGCTGTCCCTCTCTCAGTTCACGCCACGACCATTCGTCCTGAATCAGTTCCGGTTTTTGCCGAAAAACCGCGTTCTCCTCGATGCGCTGGCGATGGCCGAACTTATAAATGATTCTGATGTGCAGCCGGTCATCTTCGATCCACTGAGAGAAGTCACCGTCGGCGAGCTTTTTCCCAGCCAAGTCCAACAACGCCGGAAATGCGTGAGCGCCGCCCTCAAATTCGGTTACCTCTATCGCAAGCACAGGCAGCGAAGAAAGGAGAGCTAGGATGAGCAATAGTAGCTTTGTATTCGTGTTCATTGTTTCGGAGCTATTCGAATCCCGCCTAGCATGATTTGCGGAATAGACACGAGCACAGGTGAGACAGCGATTTTCTTCATCTGTTTTTTCGCAACAGCACCACGGATTTTGATTACCACTTTGCCGGGTGCGGCGCGCATGGTCACTTTAATCTCGCATTCGCATTCCGCTTCCGGACAGCCATAAGATTAGTTCTGAGCCTGTAGATCTATTGCCAGATCCGGTTCAGGATGAAGAGACTGTGCGCCACTGCGCTCCCACGCGGGGATCAGCCAGGTTACGGAAGAGATGAAGCAAGGCGTGCCGGTAGCTTAGAAACGGAGGCGTTTCCCCGAGGTTCCGCGGCTCGAGTTCCGAGGCGTGTGCCGGAAGTTCCGCATGCGGCAGTCCCGAGTCGCGGTGATGTACGCCATGATATGTTTCGTGGAGGAGGGTGAAAGACACAAACCGCCCGATCAACCCCTCCGAGACAATACTGCGGGTGGAGCTGTTCACGGTGGAACCGGTCAGGCCCATGTGCTCAATGTACTTCCGCCAGCTCTGCAGATTCCCCGCCAAATAAGCCGGCGCCACGTACATCCAGAGGAAGTATTCCCAAACGCCCAGCCATGCCACCACCCACACCAGGCTGGACCAGACGAAAATCATCAGCGCAAGTTCGGCCAATATCCGCCGGCGTAACCTTTTATTCCGAATCGGCGAACCCGCGCGCCAGAAGGTGCGGAGAAACAGAAACGGCGTGTAAAAAACTCCGGCGTTGAGTTCCAGAAAGGCGGCCATGATCCTGCGCCAGCGCGGCATCTTGGTAATGACAAACGGCCAGAGTTCTTCATCTCGCACAGTGGCCAGGTGGGCATGGTGCGATTGATGCGCCGCGCGATAGAGGCTGAAGCTCATGAAGCTGAGCACGCCGAGGACAACGCCATCAATCTCATTCCAACGCCGGTTCCGCCGCAGCAGCCCGTGCGCGGCCTCGTGGAAGCTGATTAATAGCCCGTGCATCAGATGGCTGACGCTCAAGACCAGCAAGACCGCGAGCCAAAAGTAGTCTCGGTAAAGGGCCGCGCCCAAGAGCGCTTGGTTCAAAAAGAAAACGAGCACAACCACCGGAAATGCCGCGCGGCTGACCCAGTGGGGCTCATGCGTTTCAAGCAAATCTTCCATTTTGAGCGTGGCGTTCATCGCGTCAGGTCATAAGATTGCCGATCGGGTTTCCGGCAAGGGGCAAACGGATTCGGGCATGACGGTAAATATACGGGCCAGATTCTCGATTTCCACTCTTGGTTTACCGGAATTCAAGAATGAAAATTGTTCCGGCTTGCCGAAGTCAGCTAAATCTCGATGAAACCGCTCTCGATCGAGAAAACGTTTGCGAACTCTGAAAGGTCTCTTGTAGTGGTCCGCCGCATGACGCAGGCCGTCTCTCGCCCGGGCCCGCTTTTAGCGAAGTTTCGCCAGCTCTTCCTTTCCGCGATGCTTCGCCTCGGGATCGTCCTTCTCCGTCTCCTTCATCGCCAGTCCTTTGGTGATAACACGCCGGGCATCGGCCATTCGGCCCATGTGAGAATAAACCAGCCCCAACTCGACGTAGTGCATGAGTCGGTCGGGCTTCAGTTCGATCGCTTTCTCAAAACATTTGGCTGCGTCCTCGTAAGTCGTCGCCGGCAGCTTGCCGTAAGCCAGTTCCGCCAACGCCCGCTTCACGCCCGTGATCTCGGCATACCCCATGTTCCAGCGTCCCAGTACATGCCAGGCTAAATCGCTGCGCGGGTCGAGTTTGATCGCCTTGTCCGCCTCGCTCTTGATGATGCGCGAGGTCTCCAACTTCTCCTTGGTGCTCTCCAGCGGCTGCAGCTTGCCGTAACTGATCGCCACTGCCAGTTGGGCTTCCGGATCATTTGGCCCCAGGGCGGCGGCGCGCTTCGCATAGTCAACGGCGATCCCGCCGAGCCGAAGCTTCTCCTCCGTCTTCGAGGCATCGCTCATCAGGTGCCGATATTCGCGCGAGATCCGCACTAGGAGGCGTACGTTCTTCGGCTCCAGCTTTTCGGCTGGCAGGTAATACTTCAGCGCCTCCTGCGCGTCGAGCTTCTCGTAATAAACGTTGCCTTTGGCGACGAGTTCATCCGCCGGTCCGGCCTGCACAGTCGCGCTCAAGAGAAACAGTGCCGCAATAGCGAGACATGCCTTGGTGAAACGTTGATTCAAATTCTCCGGCGCCCCCGGCGTTCGCATTATTCTGCGCCGCGGTCAGACTGTGTCCGCGTGGCTTCGATCAAGCGGCCGGCATTGAGCAGCCCGGCTTCGCTGAACCGCGGTCCGACTAATTGCACACTGGTCAGTGGGACCCGCTTATCATGCACCGGGATCGGTACCGCCAGCGCCGGATTCCCGGCAAAGTTGACCGCGGCCGTGTTTTGCAAACTCAACACATGCGATTCAAAAAACGGCGATCCCAGGAAAAGCGGCACGCTTGGCGGCAGGTGCTGGATTGTTGGCAAGGCCACGAAATCGACCTGCTCAAAAACCCGCCGCAGCGAGCGCTTCCATGCCGCCTGCCTCTGCAGCGCGTCCTGGTAGGTGGTGTTGTATGCTATTTGGCCCAGAGCGATCACCGATCTTGTGCGGGTGGCTACACCCGGTTTGGTGGCATATTTCCCGTCGCTCAGCCAGCCGCCGGCCGCCGCCACGTTCGTTCCATCCTTGTTAGCTTTGTCCCAACTGGCCTTAAAGGCTGCGTCCAACTTGATCACTTCAAAGCCCGCCTGCCTGAGTGTCTCGTCGATCGCGCGGTCGATCTTTGGGTCGGTGCGATCCAGGTAGAGCCGCCCGATCCTGATGCTTTTGGCCGAAGGCTTATCCGCGACGGCGGCCTTGTACTCCTGCGCAAATCCCGCTTGCAAAAGATCCATGCCTTCCACCGTGTGCGCGACGTCCTTGCCTAGCGGCCCGACCGTATCCATATGCTTCGGCTCAACCGGGAACACTCCGCGCAGCGGAACGAGTCCGAAAGTCGTCTTCAATCCGACCACCCCGCAACAAGCCGCGGGCACGCGGATTGAGCCCGCCGTATCCGTGCCAAATGCCACATCCGCCGACCCGTCCGCGACGGCCACCGCGGAACCGCTCGATGAGCCTCCGGGAATGAGATTTGTCCTTCGGCTCAAAGGATTTTTCGGGGTGCCGAAGTATCGATTGAACCCCGAGGGTGAGAGCGCGAATTCACTGAGGTTCGTCTTGCCCACGACCAGAACATTCCGCGCGCGAGCAAGTGCCATGCAGGTCGCATCGCGGTCGGCGGGCGGGTCATTCTTGGAGACATATTCAGACCCGGCCGTCGTGACCACGCCCTTCAAATCGATGAGATCCTTCACCGCCAGGCGCAAGCGCCCGCTATTATTCGGCGGCGGCCAGTACACAATAAATGCGTTATCCGGAGTGCCCGTGCGCGAGTGCCTCTGCAGAGCCGAGCAGCCACTGAGACAACTGATCGAGCAAAGCCCGAGAGTTACTCGGGCGACGAGGCAGCTACGGTTTATCATTGGGTTTGACGCGTTCCTATAGAGACAAAGGAGGTTCTACACGTGTCGCCAACAAATTGGATACTTTAATATGCTCTTCAGACTGGGTTGGCTCAACAGCGCTTTCACAGATATCCTCGAACAACGTCCACAACACTCTCGTTCGAGTACCACTTTATTTCATCACGAACTGTTTCGCCCCAGAAAACGGAATTGCCCATGGATAAAAACGTCGGCGCTCTTCACGCACTGAGACATTCGCGTCTTGCCACCGGCCCGAGCGCGCTCCGGCCACGAGAAGGAATGCCGTCGGCGCAATCACGGCAAGAAAGAGCGCTGCCAAAATGAGAACTCCCTTTCTCGCCGGCAGCTGTGTCGCAACAACAATTCCGACAGAAGTTGTGATAATAACCAGTGGATGACCGATCCAGGAAACAAAGCGAGCGACGCGCGCAGCGGGGGTCATAGGCAATTGTCAAATACCAGGCTCTGTTTTTGAAACTGGCATCGCGGGGATGCGCGTCAAGACGGTTTTTCCGGTAAAGCTAGATTATCCGTCACAGACACAATCGGTGTAAGAACATTCAGGTTCCTACCGCGGAGCTAAGAGCGAGAACCTCATATATATATATATATATGAGGTTCGCCCGTCTAGCCCCTGCGTGTAAAAACCTTAACGAGTAAGAAAGGATAAATCGGATCGATTGAAAGAAATGGGGGAACTGCACGAGGGCACAATATTATGAATTGCCATCGGTTCCAATGGCGAAACGAATGCACCGCCTCACAACTAGCTACCTCAGAAGATCGGTAGTGTCCTAATTTGAATCTAGGGGACCGGAATGAAAGTGGGGAAGTGGCTTCGTATCTGCTGCATTTTGATGGCATGTGGACGTACGGCAAACCGGATATTGCGGCTCAGGTTGATAAGATGCGATTCGAAATTCAGCACTTCGGCTTGAGTCGCGTCGGATGCAAAGAGTTGAAGTTGCTATGTTCCAATGTTTCCGCCACGGACGAGAAAATTGGAATCGAACAGATCGCGGAGTGGGAACGGTGGACCTTTGAATACCTGCCGGATGGCAGCGTACAATTTACGTCTCTCCCAGCAAATACCTCTATCCCTGTTGTTTCGCCTTAGCGGCAATCGCCACCTTCACGGCTGCTTGCGGTGAATCAACGGGCGGAATGCCGAGCACAGCCATTGTCTTGTCTTGGTCGCCGTCCCGGTATGTCCAAGCGTATGCGCGTTTGGCTTTCGGGTGTCCCGTCACTTCGAATATCTCAACTATTCCCTCCCAAACGGTCTGACCTTCGAACTTTTCTCGAATAACTGCTGATTAATTCGGGATTTCAAATTAGGACATTACCAGAAGATCGCCGAGCTGGACTACTTGGCGACTAGCTTGGCTTCGGCCAAAAAATCTTCTGCATCCCGGGAGCCGAGGAGGGTTTTAAGAGCCATTCCACCGCTATCGAGAAATAATAATGACGGATAGCCGTTAATCGAAGCGTACTTTTTCGCCAGCACCGGACCTTCTCCTTTTTCCATGTCAATTCGGATAGAGACGAACTTCGCATTCAGGTAAGCGGAGACGGTCTTGTCCGTGAAAACATCTTTGTCCATCGCTTTACACGGTCCGCACCAACTGGCGTAGGCGTCGAAGAATACAGACCTGTTCTCTGCTTTTGCTTTTGTGATTGCCTCTTTCAACGTTCCGTTGAAGAAACTGATCCCTTCGTGCGACTCGCTCTGTGCTCCGGCGACTCCGTAAAATGTGAGCAGCAGCAATACCAGTGATTTAATCGATATTGCTTTCATGGCGTTTAACTTTTGAATCATGTATGTGAGCAGTCGCGCTCAGCACTGAAGGTCAAAACGTATGTATTGTTTTGGTTTTTATTCGGAGCGCAAAGCGATGATGGGATCGACGCGCGAGGCGCGACGAGCGGGCAACCATGCCGCCAGAAATGCGACGACGGAAACGAGCAGCACGATAAGGCCAAACGTGATCGGGTCCCAGGCGCCGATGCCAAAGAGGAGACTGTTAAGCAAGCGGGTCGCAGCAAATGCGCCGACCAAACCAATGACCAGACTGATTCCGACCAGGATCATGGCCTGGCCAACGACCAATCGGAAGATGGACGACTGCGCCGCGCCGAGCGCCATGCGGATCCCGATTTCGTTTGTCCGCTGCGCGACCGAGTAAGCCATGACGCCATAAATTCCGATCGCCGTCAGAAGCAACGCAGTGCCGGCAAAGATGGAAAGCAGAAGCGCATTGAAACGCGGGCGCGCGAGCGAGCGGGAGATGTATTCGTCAAACACGCGCACATTCGTCAGGGGAAGATTCGGATCGAGCGCAGCCAGTTCTCCGCGGATGGCGGAGGTAAGCGCCGCCGGATTCGAAACGCTTGTGCGTACGACCAGCGTCATCTCGTTAAATGGGATCTGCGTCTGCGGCAGATACATCTCCGGTGTTTCCTCCTTTCGCAGCGAAAGGTACTTCACATTGCCCACCATGCCGATGATCTCGCGCATTTTCGCGTCTTTATCATCCGCGCTAAAGCCGGGTTGAATCTGTTTCCCGATTACGTTTTGACCCGGAAAATATTTACTCGCCCAGCGTTCGTTCACGATTGCCACCGGAGTGGAATCAAAGCGATCGTTGTCGTTAAAGACCCGGCCTGCCCGGACTGGGATCCCCATCGTCTTGAAATAATCGTTATCTGCGATTCGCACCGGGGCGGCCGCGCGTTGCCCTTCCGGCAACGGATGTTCCTGGATGTCGAAATCCGTCGTCATGTTGCTCCCACTTAAAGGCAGCGGCAAGATCGTGCTGGCCGATTCCACCCCCGGAAGCGCGCGGACACGCGGGAGCAACTGCCGGAAAAAATTAATGATATTGTCGTTCTTCGGATAAGCGGAACCCGGCAAGTCGATGCGTGCGGTAAACAGGCGCTCTGTGCGTACGCCCGATTGCACGCGACCGAGGCGCGCGAAGCTTTGAATCAATAAGCCCGCGCAGATCAACAAGACCAAAGCCAACGCCACTTCCGCTACGACCAGCGCGTTGCGCAACCGGCCTTTTCGTTCGCCGCCGCTGCCGGTACGGCTACCGGATTTGAGCGAGCTGTTGAGATCGACATGCGATGCCTGCCACGCCGGCACCAGGCCGAAAATGATTCCGGTGGTGAGCGAAACCAGAAGCGTGAATCCGAGCACCACGCCATCGAGGTGCATCTCGCCTATGCGCGGAATATTTCCCGGCACGACTTTGACCAGCGCCTCAGTTCCCCATTGTGCGAAGAGCAGTCCCAACGCGCCGCCAATTCCCGCCAGCAGCAGGCTTTCCGTCAACAATTGCCGGATGATGCGCATGCGGCTCGCGCCCATGGCCGCGCGCAACGCCATCTCCTTCCCGCGCACGGATGCGCGCGCGAGCAACAAATTGGCTACGTTCGCGTTCGCAATTAGAAGGACGCAAAGAACCGCGCCAAACAAAACATAGAGTCCGGTTCGCACATCGCCGATCAAGTCTTCGCGCAACGGTTTCACCAGTATTCCGAAATTCGTATTCGAATCCGGAAATTGCTTTTCGAGATTCGCCGCAATAGTAGAGAGATCGCTTTGCGCCTGTTCGATCGCCACTCCCGGTTTCAAGCGCGCGATCGCTTTCATGCTATGACTGCCGCGCTGTTCCGTGGACGGCTTCGATCCATCCGAAGTCGAAGCGTCGTCCGCGATGGTCACGTAAAGCTCGATCGGGTCGGGATCGATCGGGAACTGAAACCGTGGCGGCATCACGCCGAGAATGATGTATTGGCGGCGATCGAGTTCCATCGTTCGGCCGAGCACGCTCTTGTCCCCGCCAAAGTGCGACTGCCAATAGTCGTGACTCAAAACCACTTTCAAACCGCCGGGCCCGCCGCCGGCCTGTTCATCTACGCGCACGAAACCACGGCCGATGGCCGGTTTGACTCCCAGTACGTCGAAAAATTCCGCGCTGCATGTCATGCCGCGAAGATTATGCGCACCTTGTTCGTCGGAGACGGCGAAATTGCGATCGCGATAAAGCGCAATGCCGGCAAGGGTGCGATTCTGTTCCCGGAAATCGAAGAAGTCGGGATAGGAGAGCGAGCCGAGCTGATCGGGCGAAGTGCCATTACGCGAATTGATCATGCCGGCGGCGAGAAGCTGCTGCGGCGCCGGGAAGGGCAGCGGTTTTAAGAGGACCGCGTTGACCACGCTGAAAATGGCAGTGTTCGCGCCGATGCCGAGCGCCAGGGTAATCACGGCAACAAAGGTGAAGGCCGGATGCTTTATCAACTGGCGCAATCCGTATTGAATGTCGTTCATCATACCATTTTGGATTTTAGATTCTGGATTGAGTAGTCACTGCGTTTTCTTGGTCACACGTCACTTGTTTTTATTCTGTGCGAAGAGCCGCCATCGGACTGATGCGCGTCGCGCGCCGAGCAGGCAGCCAGGTTGCAATCAGAGCAGCAATTGCCAAAATCGCCGGCGCGAGCGTGAACGCGAACGGATCGATTGAGCTCACTCCATAGAGAATACTGCCCACGATTTTTCCGGTTCCGAAGGCCAGGAGAAGCCCCAGCGCGAGACCGGCCGCGACCATGACGAAGCCTTCGCGCAGAATCATCCACAGGACGGTCTTGCGTTCCGCTCCGAGCGCCATTCGGATTCCGATCTCACGCGTTCGCCGCGCGACCGCATACGCTTTGACGCCGTAGATTCCTACGACGGCCAGGCCCAGAGCGAGTCCACCAAAAACCGAGAACAAGACCGCTCCGGCCCGGACGATCCATAACTGCGGATTGCCATCCAGGTGCTGCGCGAACGTTCTCAACTCGATGACGGGCAGCAAGGGATCGACACTTTGCACCGTCCGGCGCAGGAGGTCGGCGGTGGCGGGATCGTTACTGGGCGAGAGCGAAGCAAATCTGACAAAAAAGAACACGTCGCTTTGAAAACTTCGGGCAAAGGGCAGATAGAGAGAACCGGCCGGCTGTTTCTCGAACAACCTGTTTTTCGTGGCCGGCACAATGCCGATGATTTCGATCGTCTCTCCGCGTTTGATCTCGCCGTTGCTGTCCTCGGGGTTTTCCGGCGGGGCATCATCCCGGATTGGGAATTGGATTCGTTGGCCGAGCGCATCACCATCCGGCCACAGTTTTTTCGCGAGGACTTCGTCGATAATGGCGACCGCCGGCCCACCGGCTTGGGTCGTTTCCGCGACTGTGAAGGTGCGGCCCCGCAACAATGGTAATCCAACAGCCGCGAAATAATCCGCGCCGACACCATTCCACCAGGGAGCGAGCGTCATTCCCTCCGCCGCAGTGGATGGCTTGGCGTCCGGAGCCGGGTGAATGCCCGCGCGCTGCACGTTTTTTTTCACGGAATTGAGTCCAAATGGCACCGTGGCCGAGATGCTCGCGTATTCCACGCCCGGAAGACCGGCGAGCTTCTCGCTGACAAGACGATAAAGATCCTGGGTCCGGGTTCGGTTGAAGCCACCTAGGCTCGCATCGACTTCAACGAGAAAGGTATTATCGGCATGCAATCCGGTCGCGACCGAAGCCGCTTTCGCGGCCCCCCGAATAAAAAGCGCGGCGGCTGTGATCAGCGCGAGTGAGAAAGCGATCTGAACCACGACAAGCGGATTGCGCGGCAGAAATTTCCAACGCCGGCGACTCACGTCCTCGCCAGCTTGTTGTTTCAAGTCTCCGACCACGGCCGTGCGAGAGAGCTTGAGCGCCGGACCGAGCGCAAAGCAAAGTGTGCCCAGAACACAGAATACCAGAGTCGCGCCCAGGACCACCGGGTTGGGGCCACTCAACCAAATAATGTCGATCGGCAGAATTGCGCGGAGTGATGCGATGAGCAGCGCGGAAGACCAGAGCGCCAGCAGCATTCCGCACAGGCCGCCCAGAAGCGCGAGCACGAATCCTTCGGTGAGAAGTTGCCTGACGATACGCGAGCGGCTGCCGCCCAGTGCGAGACGAATTGCAATTTCCTTGCGGCGGGCGGTCCCGCGCGCGAGCAGCATGTTCGCCAGGTTCAAACACGCGACGAGCAGCACCACTG